>Ga0209304_1000688_pt1 | contig 22948 bp, 10 predicted proteins | sample COGITO_mtgs_1004_4_FD_184789 | JGI IMG/M metagenome (GOLD analysis project Ga0209304, IMG submission 184789) | Pelagic marine microbial communities from North Sea - COGITO_mtgs_100423 (SPAdes) (version 2) | ecosystem: Environmental > Aquatic > Marine > Epipelagic ...
TTTACAACAGCAGGACAATATCATTTTGTAGCCGTCGCTAATTTTGATGGCAGTGGATGTGATCAGGCACAAAGTTTAGTTGTGACAGTAGAAGTTGTAGAAGACCCAACGTTAACAGCACCTTTAGCTTTCCAAGAATTATGTGAAGGCACTGCCTCCACAGATTTAGAAGTGATTGCAACAGGAGGAACCGGTACTTATAGTTACCAATGGTTCTCAAATACGACCAATACAAATACAGGCGGCACCTTAATAGCATTAGCTATCAATCCAGTTTTCACACCAGAAACCACCCCAGTTGGGACCGTGTTTTATTACTGTGTTGTAACCACAGACGCTTCAGGATGTGAAACGATAAGTTCAGTTTCAGAAGTTCTGGTGAATGAAGGTCCCTCAATCAGTGTAGATCCTTTAGCCACCCAAACCGTTTGTTTGGATGGAGCAACTACAGATTTAGAAGTAGACCATATAAATGGAGTAGGTGTTCCAACCTACCAGTGGTATTCAAGCTTAACTTGTGATAACACCGATTTAAGCAATCCAATAACAGGAGCTACAACAAATACATTTACACCACTTAGTATTGCGGTAAGTTCAATTAATTATTTTGCAGTGTTGACTTTTGCCGATGGCGGATGTGGACCAATACCTTCAGAATGTGCACTAGTCACCGTTGTACCAGATCCAGATGTCATTATTGACTCTGCTGTTCCAACATCAATCTGTATTGATGGAACCATTTCTGATATAGAAGTGAGCACCACCGGTGGAACCGGAACAGTATCCTTTGACTGGTATATTTCAGATACTTTAGGAACCTTAACAAGCATCCATCCAAACTCCACAGATTCAGCAACTTTTAATCCAGGCGTTTTTACAACAGCAGGACAATATCATTTTGTAGCCGTCGCTAATTTTGATGGCAGTGGATGTGATCAGGCACAAAGTTTAGTTGTGACAGTAGAAGTTGTAGAAGACCCAACGTTAACAGCACCTTTAGTTTTTCAAGAATTATGTGAAGGCACTGCATCCACAGATTTAGAAGTGATTGCAACAGGAGGAACCGGTACTTATAGTTACCAATGGTTTTCAAATACGACCAATACAAATACAGGCGGCACCTTAATAGCATTAGCTATCAATCCAGTTTTCACACCAGAAACCACCCCAGCAGGGACCGTGTTTTATTACTGCGTCGTAACCACAGACGCATCAGGATGTGAAACGATAAGTGCAATTTCAGAAGTTCAGGTGAATGAAGGTCCAACCATAAGCGTAGATCCTTTAGCCACGCAAACCGTTTGTTTAGATGGAGCAACAACAGATTTAGAAGTAGACCATATAAATGGAGTTGGTGTTCCAACCTACCAGTGGTATTCAAGCTTGACTTGTGATAACACCGATTTAAGCAATCCAATACTCGGAGCCACCGCAAACACTTTTACTCCGCTAAGTACAGCAGTAGGTTCAATCAATTATTTTGTAGTGTTGACTTTTGCCGATGGCGGATGTGATCCAATACCTTCAGAATGTGCATTGGTGAATGTAGGCGAAATACCTGTAATTGATGATGTACAAGTAATCATTTGTTCTGAAGCGAATTTTAATGAATCCCCAACAAATGGTGGCGGTATAAACGCAACCGATATTGTGCCAACCACCACAGAATATACTTGGACGGTTTTCGGATCCACTTTTATTACTGGTGCTTCAAATAATTTGGTTCCAGCAACTTCAATATCACAAACACTACAAAATACAACAAATACAACCCAACAAGTTTTTTATACAGTGACGCCAATTTCTACAGCTATTGGGGACTGTATTGGAGATGCATTTATCATTACAGTAACCGTTGATCCAACACCAACGATTGCTGATACAACGCTGACTGTCTGTTCAGAAATTCCGTTTAGCTACAGTGCTACCGGAGATGGATCGGCAGGTTCAGACAGTGTTCCAGCCAACACCACCTATACTTGGACAGTTGCAGCGAATCCAGATGTTTTAGGACAGTCTGCTGATAATACAGGTCTTGCTTCCTTAGATCAGACGCTTATAAACCAAACAAATACCCCACAATTAGTGGTCTATACGATCACACCAACATCGGATTTAGGATGTGTTGGAGACGAATTCACTCTGACGGTGACTGTAGATTCAGTACCTTTTATTTTAGATACGACAGCGGATATTTGTAGTGGTGAAGCCTTTACGGTCACGCCACTAAATGATGAGCCAACAGAAATTGTACCTGACAATACAACTTATACTTGGACTGTTTCAGCCAATACAAATATTACGGGAGCATCTGATGTTACTGTAGGTGAAAATTCAATAAGCCAAACACTCACAAATACGAACCCATTAAATATTCCTGAGAATATCACTTATACCGTCATTCCAATGAGCGGTGTTTGTGTAGGAGTCCCTTTTGACATTGTCGTCACAGTCAAACCAAATCCTGAAGTGACTGTTTCAATCCCTGTTCAAACAGCGTGTAGTGGTGATTTATTTTCTCAGGTCGATTTCAATTCGAGTGTTCTAGGAACAGCAACAACCTATCAATATGAGCTGTTGAACCCAACTTTAGTACCTGCTGGTATCGCAGGCTATCTTGCAAATGTGACAGGTATGGGAGATTTCTTTCCAGCCTTAACACTTACGAATACAACGGCAGACCCATTTACACTTACATATTCAGTCCAACCATTATCAGACGGCTGTGACGGATTGCCTTTAACTTTTGATATCACAATCAATCCAAGTCCAGGAATCATATTCGATGAATTGGATCAAGAATTGTGTGACTTAGAAACCTCAGTAGCGGTAACGCTTACATCTGCATCTCCGAATGTGGACATTCAATGGACAACGTTCGTTCCACTAGGATTATTAGGGGTAGATGTTTTAGCAGGAACGGATGAAATTCCAGCCTATACATTGGACAATACATTAAATGTGCCTATTGACTTGGTGTTTACAGCAACAGCAACCACCAATGATCCATCGGCTTGTCCAGGGGCTGATTTTACGTATACAATTACCGTGAATCCAACCACTACAATTGATGCCATACCAAACCAGATAATTTGTAGTAGAGGTGATTTTGCAGATGTATTCATTACATCGCCAACCACACCATTAGGGTCATTGACCTACGAATGGGAAGTCACTTCAGCAGGGCCAAATCTAACTGGCTTTACCACAAATGCGGGGCCTATAGTATTTACAGACCCAATTTTGGGAGAAACAATTTTTAATGCTTCCAACCTTGCAGAAGATTTGGTTTACACACTGACACCATTTTTTAATGGATGTGCTGGAGACACGCAACAGTTTACGATTACTGTCAACCCAACGCCAGAAATTTTCGATACGGTCGATACGATTTGTAGTGAAGATACTTTTGACATCAATCCAACGAACGGCGATCCAACAATCGCAACGATTGTTCCTGCAAATTCAACTTATATATGGACAGTCCTTGCAAATGATGACGTTACTGGGGAAGCGGATGAAATTCTTCCACAAACCAATATCAGTCAAACCTTGGTTAACGAGACCAATATCCCTCAAGATGTAGTGTACACAATCACACCAGTGTCTGATTTAGGATGTGATGGACCAACGTTTGAACTTACAGTGACCGTAGAACCGCGTCCAATAATTTCAGATAAACAAGATGGTATTTGTAGTGGTGAAACGTTTACAGTCACACCCGTAGATGCGGCACCTCTTGAAATTGTACCAACGAATACATTATATACATGGACCGTTGTTCCAGCGGCGGATAATGCTTTTGTAACAGGCTTTAGCGATGTGACAGTGCCAACGGCTCCAATCAGTCAAACACTGATTAACGGATCGGATGAGGTAAGAATCATTACCTATACAGTGACACCAAGTTCAGGAACTTGTATCGGGCTTCCATTTGAAGTAGAAATTACCTTAAGCCCAAGTCCTACAATTGAAGATGTTGTTGTAGATCCGATTTGTAGTGAAGATACGTTTGTTGTATCGCCAACCACAGGCATTCCAAACGCGAATACTGTAGTGCCAATAGGAACTACTTATACATGGACAGTGCTTGACAATCCAGATGTAGATGGGGAAAGCGATGAAGCCGTTCCACAAACAGACATCAGTCAAACCTTAACAAATACAAGCTCAGTAACTCAAACAATAGAATATACCGTGACACCACTCTCTATTGGATGTGCAGGATTAACATTCCAAGTATCTGTAGATGTGAAGCCACGCCCATTTATTGTTGAAGGTACAGCAACTCAAGACACCCAATGTAGTGGCAGTCCATTTGTAATTTCTCCACAAGATGGAGTCCCTACCCCAGCAATGATTGTTCCAATAGGAACGCAATATACTTGGGTAGTGTCAGTACCAAATCCAGATTTAACGGGTTGGAGTGATCAAATAACTGCGGTTGATGATATCACGCAAACCTTGATAAACACCTCTAATACAATTCAGCAAATCACCTATACCATCACTCCTGAAGCAGATGGATGTGTTGGGCCATCATTTGATGCGGTCATTACCATAGAGCCAAGACCCTTTGTTCCAGATGTGTTTGTACAGATATGTGATGCGACCTCTTATATATTGAGTCCTGAAAATGGAGTAACACCTGATGCGACAACTATTATTCCAGATGTGACCTTATATACTTGGGCTTTACCAACGGTTACGGGAGGAGTCACAGGCGGTTCTGATGGAATTGATGAAGCATTTTTTGAGACAGGTGTTTTAGAAAATCCAACTACGGATTTGCAAACATTGGTTTATACCATTACACCTATATATTATAAAGTAGCAGATCTAACGACCCCAGTGTGTATCGGAGATCCGTTTACAGTGACGGTTACACTGTCGCCCTCACCAGAAATTAATGAGGTAGTCACCAATATCGCTTGTAGTTTTAGCGCACTTTGTGAAGCGACGATCGATATTAGTCCAGTAGGAATCTTACCATTCTCGTACAATTGGACGTCTTTGGAAGGCAATCCGATCGCAGATCCAACAGCGGAAGATTTAGTTGACCTCTGTCCTGGTACCTATGAATTAGCAATTACAGATGGTTCAAACTGTACTTACATATTTCAATACCTAGTGGAGCCACCAACACCGGTCGATTTCACACTTGAAAGACGTGTTGATATTTCATGTAATAATGTCGATGTCCCACCTTGTGATGGGTATATTGAAATGAGTATTACAGGGGGAACCTTGCCTTATACATTGATTGAATATTATACAGAAACAATTCCAAATTCAGGAATATTTGATGCAGGACCTCTTACCAATTCAACCAATCCACTCGAGTTATTCAATGCTTGTGAGGGAAACTATGTGTTGAAAGTACTAGATGGCAATGGATGTCTGTTTGTCTCTAACACGATTCTAATCGAACAGCTAAACACACCTGTTTCTTTAACGTCAACACTTTCAGATTTTAATGGATTTAATATCGATTGTGCAACCGCAAATAGCGGTTTTGTATCCGTTGATTTATCAGGCGGTTCAGGCATGTACAACTACAGTTTTGAAAACAATGCCGGAGCTGTTTTATTTGATGGAGTATTGATAACTGCACCAGCCAACATCTTATTTGATAACTTGCTTGCAGGCGATTATACACTGACCGTTGAAGATCCAAACTGTCCGAATCTCATCGTTCAAACCTATACACTGACCGAACCAACTCCTTTAATAGTGACTGCTACTTTAGTAGATCCTATTCTATGTTTTGGTGGATTGGCAACTTACGAAGTCACTGCCACAGGAGGTGTACCTCCTTATTTCGGCACAGGCTTTGTGGATGTCTTAAGTGGACCAGCAGTATTTGTAGTGTCTGATTCCAACGGTTGTTCGCAACAAGATGCAACAGTTGTTGCAGAGCCAGCGCAAGTATTAGCTACTGAAATTGTCAACGATGCGCTTTGTTTTGAAGATAGAGGCTCACTGGTGATTACACCTACAGGTGGAACGGGTATTTTAACCGTTTCACTATTTGATGCTGCCAATAATTTTATGAGCAGTCAAATCACCACCACAGGAGTTGCAGTACAGTTCAATGAATTTGAGGGTACTTATTTTTACAATGTTTTAGATGAAGAAAATTGTGAATTTGGCCCGATCGCAATCACGATTGGTCAGCCAGATCCTATCGAAATAGTGGACACAGTCGTCATACAACCTAATTGTGATACAGTCCCAGCATGGGCGTTTGATAATGGTTCTATTTGTATCACTATTGCAGGCGGAACAAATCCATTCCCTGTAGGCGCTGGATGGGTTGATAATGGCGGCGGACAATGGTGTTTAAGTGGACTTACAGAAGGCACGTATCCATTGGATGTCACCGATATCAATGGCTGTCCATTATTTGTGCCAGTTCCAGATGTGATTCTTACACGACCACCAGAAATTACAGCATTCTTTACAGATACCTTAGCAATTGATTGTGCGACGGATACTGCGACACAAACCAATGTTATCTCTGTAAGTGGGGGCGTACCTCCTTATGAAATTACATGGTCAGGCGGCGTATGGGATCCAGCAACGCAAGTAGTCATGTCAACCACTGTTGGTGGAATATACACGGCTTTTGTAAACGATCAACATGGAATCGCCAATGGCTGTCCTCCAATACCATTTGTTTTAGATCCGATTACATTCTTTGAATTTGGAATTGCAGACTTTACTCTGAATTCTCTCAACAGTGATTTCTGTGGGATCTTTGCAATTGATGATCCAGTAAATTTCCAAAATACATCTACAGGAGATATCGTTAATTTCACATGGAACTTTGGCGACGGTTCTGCACCATTAAGCGGTGTAGATGCTCCAACACATGTATACGATCAACTAGGTATTTACACAATCGATCTCACAGTAGAAGACGCCTATGGTTGTTTTGACACGTACACAGAAACCATCCGAGTCACTAAAGGATATGATATCGTATTGCCAACTGCATTTACACCTAATGACGATGGTATAAATGATACCATGCGTCCAGTGTTTAGTTGTATGACCAATGTCCAAATCAGTATCTATGATACTTGGGGCTCCAAACTCTATGTCGAAGAAGGCGATACCATTACAGGATGGGATGGCACCATCGATGGAAACCCAGTTGAAAATGGAAACTATATCATGGTCGTCATTGCAAATACATTCAACGGCATACTGCTAGAGATGAATGGACCAGTAACCTTAATTAAATAAGATTTTAAGATGAAAAAATATATTGTAATACTAACCGTTTTAGTGTGTTTCAAAGGCTACGCCCAAGATCCCATACACACGCAGTTTTTTATGATTCCCGAAACAATAAGTTCTAGCTTTACAGGCGGGAAACAATCCACTAGAGCGGGGATTATTCACCGTACGCAATGGGCAGGTTTGAATTTTAGTATCAATACCCAATTTGCTTTTGTAGATAACTGGTTTGAAGAAGTTAGTAGTGGTATTGGAATTAGTGTATTGAACCATCAAGAAACCACCACGCGCTATAATTTTACGCAAGTAAATTTAAACTATGCCTATCAATTTGCGATCTCAGATGAGTGGAATGTAAGACCGAGTATCTCCGCAGGGTATGGAGCTAAAGATTTTGGCTTTCAAAATTTATTATTAGAAGATCAGATCAATGTGTTTAGTGGTATAATTAATGCCAATTCTATTGATCCTATTAATTTACAAGAATCGATTCGATTTATAGATTTTAGTGCCTCTGTGCTTTTCAATAATGAAAATTCTTGGGTAGGGTTGACGCTAAAGCATTTGAATCAACCGAACATCTCAATGAGTTTTGACGGTCAAGAAAGCTTGGAGATGTTTATGTCTTTGCATGGATCGCTCTATATTCCTACGGGGAGTTATAGAAATGAGAATAAACTATTTGTATTGGCAAATGCCATGCAACAAGGAACTTACAGTCGGTTAGATTTAGGTGCCAAATATGAACTGGATCGTTTCTCGTTTGCGTTGTTAGCAGCCACCAACCCTAACAAAGTAGATCCAAACAGTCACCTCTTAACATCTGTTAATGCGTTTGTAGGGATGGACTGGGAAGGTTTTGTGTTTGGATACTCTTATGATTTTAACATGACGGATATTGGACAAACTGGCGGTGTCTATGAACTCTCAATTACCTATGATTTCCTAAACAATTATAAGTGTTTTGGATGTCCTGATTATTAAGTACTCTTAATTTTAAAGAGTTATTTATTTTCTGATTCTGGCTACGGATTGCAATATAAGTAGTAATCTTGTGATTCGGTTTTCCGATACATTTGGATATTAAATCTTATTAAGTAATGCAGTCACTTCCGTTGTTATCTATTGTCATTCCTGTGTTTAATGAAGAAGACAACATTAAATTATTAATAGCTTCTATTGAAAAGGAACTGTCTGAATACAGTTACGAACTTATTTTTATAGATGATTCCTCATCAGATGCAAGCTGCAAAACCATAAAATCAGAGGGAAATCCACATACGAGTCTGATCGCTCTTGAGCACCATAAAGGACAGAGTTCAGCACTTGCCGTAGGGATTAAAAAAGCCCGTGGACAGTACATCGCCACGATGGATGGCGACCTTCAAAATGATCCGTCAGACCTCCCAAAAATGCTCGATCTCATTCAAAATGAAGGCTGGGACATGGTCATTGGTTTTCGCCAAAATCGTCAAGATCCCTTCCTTAAAACAATGCCCTCTAAGATTGCAAATTTTATAATCCGACTCACCACCCAACTACAAATTAGAGATTCAGGCTGTGCCTTAAAAGTGATGACCTCCAAAACCGCCAAAGAACTTCCGCTCTATGGCGAACTGCATCGGTTCATGGCACTCAACGCACACATCAATGGCGCACGGATTAAGGAAGTTCCCGTCATTCACCACCCAAGAGTTTACGGCGTTTCTAAATATGGCTTAGAACGCACCTTTAAAGTAGTGAAGGATTTAAGCCGAATTATCATTGATCATAAAACATCACGATCTAGAAACGTGAAGACTTAGTTTCAATCCATTGCTTTATTTCATGTGTCTTTATCTATAATTTTTAAAAGGTCACATGCTGCCTGCCTGCCGCAGGCAGGTTCGCTATTAGTCATTCCCATGGGTGATCATAATTTTAGCGTGCTCGTTTCAAAAAATAATAGTAATTTTAGAGTCTGAATCAATTGGATGCACCCACCACTAAAAATAATTGAATGCCCAAGAGATGCCATGCAAGGCATCAAGGCGTTTATACCAACCGCTCAAAAGGTTCAATACCTTCAATCCTTGTTGCGTGTTGGTTTTGACACCCTTGATTTTGGAAGTTTTGTATCGCCTAAAGCCATCCCTCAGATGTCGGACACGGCAGAGGTCTTATCCCAATTAGACCTGAGTACAACTACAAGTAAACTGCTCGCTATTGTGGCAAATAGCAGAGGGGCACAAGCTGCCGCCTCCCATAAAGAAATTGATTATTTAGGCTATCCGTTTTCTATCTCTGAAAATTTTCAAATGCGAAACACGCATAAAACAATTGCGCAATCCATTGAAACCCTTCAAGAAATTTTAGAAATTGCACAGACCAACAACAAACGGGTTGTGGTTTACATCTCCATGGCTTTCGGAAACCCTTATGGCGATCCTTGGAATGTTGATATTGTTGCTAAGTGGACCGAACGCTTGCATAAAATGGGTGTCGAAATTTTGTCGTTGAGTGATACCATTGGCAGTTCGAATCCAGAGAGTATTTCCTATTTATTTTCAAATTTAATTCCCGCCTATCCTCAAATCGAATTTGGAGCGCACTTGCATACCAACCCCTTGCATTGGCATTCCAAAGTGGACGCTGCTTACAAGGCTGGCTGTTTACGTTTTGATGGTGCGATTCAAGGATTTGGAGGCTGCCCGATGGCCAAAGACGATCTGACTGGTAACATGCCAACAGAGAAATTACTCTCCTATTTTACAGCTCAAAAGGCTTTTACCAATTTGAATGCCCTTAGTTTTGAAAGTGCTTATAACGAAGCCACAAAAATTTTCTCTGTTTACCATTAACAATAGAGGTGTCTAAAAAGGTTTGCTTTGTCAATCTAAACCTGACTACCGTTAGGTAGGTTCAGAATGACAGATTTACTACTTTTTTTAGACAGCTTTTTTGAGGTTTTTAATTCTTTTAGTTTAGAATCTAAAGTCCAGGCCTCCGTAGATCCCAAAAGGATGTCCAGGGCGTAAGCCAGCAGGTACTTTTGCAACTGCATAGGTTTTGTCTAAAACATTAATAATTTTAGCCGAAAAACTAAACCTTTTTGTCACATGGTATTTCCCTACAAAATCGATGATAAAGTTAGAAGTAATCCCATTAGCAGCGTTGACCGCATCTGCACTCGCCTCGGTTTTAAAAGCACCATTCAAACGCCCACTCAAGTTCAACTCAAACTTCGCATGCTCTAAAGATATAGAAGTGTTAAATTGATGCTTGGCGATATAAGGCAACTCGTCACCACTTTGAACTTCACCCCACAAACCGTCATCACTTCCAAAACTATTTAAAAAGGTCGCATCTGTGAATGTGTAGCCGAAAGTAACAGGCAGCGCATAAGACGTATTCTTTTGGAGTAGATCATAATTTAGCAGTAATTCAATTCCTTTCACGCTCACTTCTCCAGCGTTAAATTGCTCTAACGACCCAGTACCGCCAGAAGCTGCTAAATCACTCCCTAACAAGTTGCTGTAATCGTTGTAAAACCCAACGACCTCTCCGCGTAATCCTTTGAAGTTGAAACGCGACCCTAATTCGTAATTGATACTTTCTTCGGATTCTTGTCCAACTGTATTTCCAGGAGGCGAAAAGCCTTTATGCACCCCACCAAATACCGAAGTCGAATTGTTGAATTTATAATTGAACCCGATGCCAGGAATAAAAATAGCGACTTTATTTTCTCTACTAGAAATGTCAACTCCAGTTCTGCTAGGGTCACTAGTTCCAAAATTGTCTCTTCCCAATACAATATCTTCGTAACGCAATCCAGGCGTTATAGTGATGTTTTTATATTTTAATTTATACAAAATAGACCCTGCAAAAGCCGTTGCTTTACTGATGCGGTTGGCATCACTTCCTGGTGCGCCTGCGGAAGTTAAATTCATCTGTCCGTCCGTAATGCTGTAACCATCTTTCCACTGAAAACGGTCTTCCTCATCATAATGGTAACGCAATCCAATTTCAATATCATGAAATACATTTGCACTGTCCCAATGGAAGTCCAATTTAGTCTGCACCCCTTTAGAGAGGTAACTTCGGTTGTTTGCTTTTAAGACGAATGCATCCGCAGCTGAGTTAGACGTCCCATTGACAATATCCATATAGCTAGGATAATCTTGAGGTGCCTCAAGTATTTTAGAAATCTTCACTTTGTCACCGCCAAAGACCACGTCATTTAGTTTATACCAATTCCGTGAGAAATCGTTATAATAAGCGTTGCTCGTAACTCTTAAGAATTTAGATACCTCTATTTTATGAGTCACCATAAATTGAAGGTGCTCATTCGTCATTTTATCTTTTTGGGAACCTGCATAGCGATCGAAAGGATTGGACTCAAAATCTTCAGTGGTTAACCCAAGATACGTTTCATTGGAAGTTTCATCGGAATATTGAAATTTAAATTCAAGCGATTGATTAAATTTTGTATCCTGTTTATTTTGAAGTCGAAACTTGGCCACCACATCATTTTTGTCAAAGCCAGTATTGTCACCATTAGGTAAGTTTTTAAAACCATCCGAATTGTTATTTAGATACTCAAGAGAATACCCAAGATTGGTTTTAGAATCTCCAATTTTTAAATGGGTTTGACCGGTGTTAAAGCTCCCGTAACTTGATTTTATACTCCCTCTAAAAGTATCAGGAATTTGCGTACTTACCAAATTAATAGCACCTCCAGTTGTAAACGGACCATACTGTATTTGACTGCTTCCTTTTAGAATTTCAACAGCTTGCATTCTGGCAACCGAAGGGAAATAATAAGCGGCTGGCGCACTGTAAGGAGCTGGCGCAATCAAAACGCCATCTTCCATGATGGATATTTTTGCACTTCGTTCTGGAGAGGTTCCACGAAGACTGATGTTTGGACGCAATCCATAGCCATCTTCTTCGTAAATATTCACACCAGGCACTGATTTCAAGACTCTATTGATATCTGAGTAAGAGAATTTTTCTAATTCTTCTGGTGAGAGGTAAAAAGACGATCCTGTTCTGTTTTTAGCTTCATATTTACTGCCAAAAATAACTTGCGAATTGATGAAAACAGGTTCCAATTTTTGAATTGAATCTGTTGCTTTAGTGGATTCTTGGGCGTTTAAAATGCCAATTCCTAGTAGGGTAAGTTTGAGTAAGTTTTTCATTTTATTTAGACTGATTAAAAATAGCGTTCAATTTCAGCCGCAAAGTTACAAATGAATTTTAGTTTCACAAAGCTTATTTAGAATAAATAAAGATAAAAAAATTAAAAATCTGTAATTCAGTATTTTAAAGGGTATCAATATTTAGTTCAATAAAAAATAGCAACTTAATAGCATTGTTTTATGCCATTAGATATGTGAATTCATGATTTTTGTTAAATAATAGAGTATTATGCCTTATTGAACTAAAAAAAATCTTAAATTTGCATGCAATTATAAGCTATTTGCTATGAATGCACATCTATCCAAAATTGTCGGCGAAGGTCTTACTTACGACGACGTCCTTTTAATTCCAGCCTATTCAGAAGTACTCCCACGTGACGTGAGTATTAAATCTAAATTTTCCAGAAATATTTCGTTGAATGTTCCGATCAGTTCGGCAGCAATGGACACCGTTACCGAAAGTAAAATGGCCATCGCCATGGCACGTGAGGGAGGTATTGGTGTGTTGCATAAAAACATGACCATCGAACAACAAGCCATTAAGGTTCGTAAAGTAAAACGTGCCGAAAGTGGTATGATTATCGACCCAGTGACCTTGCCATTAGATGCGACGGTGAAAGATGCACAGATGAGCATGAAAGAACACAGCATTGGCGGAATTCCAATCATTGATAAAGACGGCTACTTAAAAGGGATTGTTACCAATAGAGATTTGCGTTTCGAAAAAGAAAGCAACCGCCCTATTACTGAAATCATGACCACCGAAGGTTTGGTCACTACTTCTGAAGGAACTTCCTTACAACAAGCAGAGGTCATTCTACAAAAGAAAAAAATTGAAAAATTACCAGTGGTGGACGCCAACTTTAAACTTGTTGGACTCATTACATTTAGAGATATTACAAAATTAACACAGAAACCCATTTCTAATAAAGACAGCTATGGCAGACTCATAGTTGCCGCAGCCATTGGCGTTACACAAGATGCAGTGGAGCGTACCGCAGCCTTGGTAAAATCTGGAGTCGATGCCGTTATTATTGATACGGCTCACGGACATACCAAAGGGGTGGTCAGTGTTTTAAAATTAATCAAAGCAAAATTCCCAGACCTTGATGTGGTGGTTGGAAACATAGCCACAGCCGAAGCTGCTAAATATTTAGTAGAAGCAGGTGCCGATGCCGTTAAAGTCGGAATTGGTCCAGGATCTATCTGTACAACACGAGTGGTTGCAGGTGTTGGATTCCCGCAATTTTCAGCCGTACTTGAAGTTGCCGCAGCAATCAAAGGATCGGGTGTGCCCGTCATTGCAGATGGAGGAATCCGATATACTGGAGACATTCCAAAAGCAATCGCAGCAGGTGCCGACTGTGTCATGTTAGGATCGCTTTTGGCAGGAACCAAAGAATCCCCAGGAGAAACCATTATCTACGAAGGTCGTAAATTCAAATCCTACCGAGGAATGGGTTCTGTAGAAGCCATGAAAGAAGGCAGTAAAGACCGTTATTTCCAAGATGTTGAGGACGATATAAAAAAATTGGTTCCCGAAGGAATTGTAGGGCGTGTCCCTTACAAAGGAGATCTGTATGAAAGTATCCACCAATTTATTGGAGGCATCAGAGCAGGGATGGGCTATTGCGGTGCTAAAGACATTCAAACACTTAAAGAGACAGGTCGTTTTGTAAAAATTACTTCCTCAGGAATTAGTGAAAGCCATCCGCACAACGTTATGATTACAAAAGAGGCACCTAACTACTCTAGATAGTAAGCTCCCTTTTCATTTTTTTTAAGGCATAAGGAATTTACATTTGTAGTCTCCCTTATAATTAGTATTTTTGATTTTCATAAAAATTTTCAACATGCAAAAAACGTTCCTATTTCTAAGCATTTCCTGCTTTTCATTTCTTTTGTCAAATGCTCAAATAACAGATGACGATGTCTTACTGACCATTTCGGGGGAGTCTGTCTCGGCAAATGAATTTGTGAGAGTTTACAATAAAAATTTAAACTTAGTTCAAGATGATTCTCAAAAGGAAGTCAATTCATATTTAGAGTTGTTTGTGAATTATAAATTAAAATTAACAGAAGCAAAAGCATTGCGATACGACAAAGATCCTGTGTATCTAAATGAATTCAAGTCCTATAAAGACCAATTGACTCAATCCTATTTGACCGACAAAAATGTGACGGACGATTTAATTCGTGAAGCTTATGACCGAACTGAAAATGAAGTCAAAGCGCAGCACATCTTAATCTTATTGGATGAGGTTGAAACAGATACCTTAGCAACATATTCAAAAATTCAAGCCTATAGAGAGCGTTTTGTAAATGAAGATTTTGAGTCTCTCAAAAAAGAACTCCACAATGGTAAATCTATTTTTGTGGAAGATTTAGGATATTTTTCTGCTTTTAAAATGGTTTATAATTTTGAATCGGCGGCTTATGCAACTGAAGTTGGCGGCGTTTCCCAACCCTTCCGAACCAGATTTGGATTTCATGTCGTTAAAGTTTTAGAAAAACGCAAGTCAAGAGGGCAGGTGACTGTGGCTCATATCATGATAGCCAATACACAAAAAGACAGTACACTCGTGCCAGAGGAGCGCATCCAAGAATTACACCGATTGGTACTACAAGGCGATGATTTTGCAGACCTCGCAAAACAATTCTCAGATGATAAAAGCAGTTCAATGCGTGGTGGGGAACTCAGCCCTTTTAAGTCAGGTCAAATAAATTCTGAGATTTTTGAAACAACAGCTTTTGAACTCAGTCCTTCTAATATGATATCTGAACCAATTCAAACGCAGTTTGGATGGCACATACTAAAATACATTAATAAAAAACCCGTACAATCTTTTGAAGAATTACAGCTAGAGTTAAATAGCAAAATTGGAAAAGATTCGCGCTCACAACTCGTAAAAGCAAAAATGTTGGAGCAATTATTGGCGGAATATCAAATTGAAAACCCGAATTCTGAGGTCGCACAATTCCAATCCAACATTGTCTTTAATGCGTCTCAAAACGTTTGGGAACTTTCTAAGAATTTTGACAACAACCAATCATTCTTGATCATTAAAAATCAAACGTTCACGCATCAAAACTTTTTAGACTACTTGAACAAAAACCAAAAATTGATCAAAAAAGAATGGTCAAAAGCGGTAGTTGTTAAAAAGCAATATGCTTCCTTTTTAGAGCAATCTGTATTCAAATACAAAGAAGATAATTTAGAAAATGAAAACAAAGAATTTGCACATATTCTTGATGAATACAGAGAAGGCTTGTTGTTATTTGAATTGATGCAAGACAAAATTTGGGAAGGTGCTAAAAACGACTCTATAGGCTTGCAAGAATTTTACAATGCCAACAAACAAAACTATGTATGGCCTGATAGAATTGAAGGGTCTGTAGCACGATCATCAGATGAGAAGCACATCAAAAAGGTTCGCAAGTATTGGAAAAAAAATCAGTCCAATGAAATGATTGATGAAGCACTAAACAAAGAGCAGCAAAACGTCATATTTTCTAATGGTGAATTTGAACTAGGACATCCGACATTGCCTAAAACTCTTGAATTTAAAACAGGACTTTCTAAAGTGATTGAAGAAAATTCAAATTTTTATGTTGTCAATGTCACAGCTTTGAAACCAACCACTCAAAAAACTTTTGAGGAGGCTCAAGGACAACTGATTGCTGACTATCAAATTGCGTTAGAATCCGAGTGGATTCAAGAATTACGGACTAAATTCAAAGTCGATATCAATGAGGACGTACTCGCAAAAGTGAACGTCTTAATTTCTAAATAATTTTGAAACATCTCAATCAACTATTAGGGCTTTCTTTTTTGATGTTGGCGGCGTGTAATTTACGACCAGCTCCCACAGAAGCGAACCCTTTAGCGCGAGTCAACGATGCATTTTTGTTTGAAACCGACATCGATTTTAGTTTTGTAAAAGGGCAATCTGAGTCAGATAGTATTATTTATGTTCAAAATATTATTAATAATTGGGCCACCACCCAACTCCTCATTGACGGTGCAAATTTAAACCTAACAAAAGAGACGCAAACGGAGTTTGAACAACTGGTCCAGCAATATAAAAGTGATCTTTATACCTCTGCCTATGTAGAAGCCTTGGTAAATAAGAACTTGGATACTTCCATAACAGATCAGGAATTAGACGAAGTGTATTCTAGTAACAAACAGCTTTTTGTTTTGAAAGAAGACCTTTTAAAAATGAGATATGTGAATGTGAACTCAAAACTATCCAATTTAGAAGAAGTTAAAAAACGATTCAAGCGGTTCAATGCGGAAGACAAAACGCGCTTAGACTCTATATCCATCCAGTTCAATTCATTTTATTTGAAAGACTCCATTTGGATAAAATCCGAACAAGCAATTTCTAAAATCAACCCCTTACAAATAGGATTTAATAAAGTACTGTTAAAAAAACCGAATTTTATACAGCTCAAAGATTCTTTAGGGTTATATTTGATGCAGATTAATGAAGTTTTAGAGCGAGGAAGTCAAGCTCCTATGGAGTATGTATTGCCAACCTTGAAACAAATAGTCATTAATAACCGAAAGTTAAAACTCATCAAACAACTAAAAAGTGATATAGTTAATGATGCCATTAAAAATAAAAAATTTGAAATTTATAATTAAGTCTTACGTACTCGGGTTCTGTTTTTTGACAACCCTTTCTTCTTTTTCACAAGAAATTATTGAAGAGTCTGTTGAGGTCGAAGCACCAAAAATGACGGTCATTGATTCTGTAAAGGATTCAATGAAACGCGTCAAGCTTGACGGTGTTGCTGCTGTGATCGGTGATTTTGTCATCTTAGATTCCGATATTGACAAGCAATTCACCCAACTAGAAGCAGGTGGTATTTCTACTGAAGACATTACCCGTTGTCAGCTTTTTGGTAAACTGTTAGAAGACAAACTATACATTCATCATGCCATTCAAGACAGTCTAGAAGTGAATGATGCGGAGGTTAAATCCTATGTAGATCAACAGTTAGAAGGCTTTGCAGAGCAGATCGGTTCTATGGAAAAACTGATTGCTTACTACAAAAAATCTTCTGAAAAAGAACTCAGAGATGAAATGTTTGAGTTGAACAAAAACGGCAAGATGGCATCCATGATGCAACAAACTATTGTGGAAGAAATTGAAGTGACTCCAGACGAAGTACGTCAGTTTTTCAATAAAATCGCAGAAGATGAACGACCGCAGTTTGGTACTGAAATGCGAGTTGCTCAAATTGTAGTGATTCCAGAAACAACCAAAGTAGAAGTTGATAAAGTAATCAATCGTTTGAATGAATTCAGAGCCGATGTCTTGGACAACGGTGCAAGTTTCACCACCAAAGCTGTTCTTTATACCGAAGATCCAGGGTCGAAACGAACCGGAGGAAAATACACTCTTAACAGGAAACGTCCTGTAATGGCCAAAGAATTTAGAGAAGTCGCCTTTTCATTACAAGAAGGTGAAGTGTCCAAACCCTTCAAAACAGATTTTGGTTATCACATCATTCAATTGGAAAAAATTAGAGGTCAAGAATACGATGTCAGACATATTTTATTAATTCCAAAAGTGACTTCGGTAGCCATCAAAGAAGCCAAAGAAAGACTTGAAAAAGTAAGACAAAGCATTGTCGATGGTGAAATTACATTTGCAGACGCAGCTAAAGAAGCGAGTGACGAAAAAGAAACGAAGTTTGACGGCGGACAACTTCGAAACCCAGAAACGCAAGATTATAATTTTGAACTCACAAAAATGGATCCTGAGTTGTATGCTCAAATCCAGAATCTAAAAGACAACGAAGTCAGTCCAGTCTTTAAAGATGAAGATCGCATCAACCCTGTGAAATTTAAAATTTTGACGGTTACTGCACGTGTCGATGAGCATGAAGCTACCTTTGCACAGGATTACTTAAAAATTAAAGCCCTTGCACTTCAAGAAAAACAATTGAGTGCGATTGAGAAGTGGCAAGCAGAAAAAATAATGGACACTTATATTAAAATTAATGGTGAGTTACGTAGCTGTGATTTTAATAGTAACTGGTTTAAAATTAACTAAGCGATGTCAGATGTTGCGTCTTTAAAACAACACCTCCAGAAGTACGAGACTTTAAAGCAAGAAATCTCTAAAGTCATTGTAGGTCAGGATGCCGTCATAGAACAAATTCTAATCTCCATATTTTCCGGGGGTCATTCCTTGTTAGTCGGCGTTCCCGGACTGGCAAAAACCTTAATGGTTAATACCATTGCCAAAGCACTTGGATTGGATTTTAAACGCATCCAATTTACTCCAGACCTTATGCCTAGCGATATCTTAGGAAGTGAGATTTTGGACAACGATCGTCAATTCAAATTCATTAAAGGCCCAATTTTTTCAAACATCATACTGGCCGATGAAATCAATAGAACGCCACCAAAAACACAAGCAGCGCTTTTAGAAGCGATGCAAGAACGGTCGGTGACCATTGCAGGACATCATTATAAATTAGATGCGCCTTACTTTGTATTGGCAACTCAAAACCCGATTGAGCAAGAAGGAACCTATCCGTTGCCCGAAGCACAATTGGACCGTTTTATGTTTTCCATCAATCTAACCTATCCAAGTTTTGAAGAAGAGGTTCAAGTAGTGAAACTAACAACCGCTAACGCACAGTCGGACGTTGCTGTTGTGTTTTCTGCGAATGAAATTTTAGAATTTCAAGCACTCATCCGAAAAATTCCAGTGGCAGATAATGTGATTGAATACGCTGTTAAAATGGTTGGTAAAACCCGTCCAGATTCTTCGGAAGCGATTCCAGTAATTAAACAATACGTTGATTGGGGAGCAGGGCCAAGAGCCTCTCAAAACCTAATCTTAGCTGCCAAAACCTATGCGGTCATCAACGGGAAACTTTCTCCAGATATCGAAGACGTGCAAGCTGTTGCAATTAGCATTCTTCGCCACAGAATTATCAAGAATTACAAGGCTGAAGCCGATGGAATTTCTATAGAGTCCATTATTAAAAGTTTATTCTAATCTCACCTTTGTCATTTTTTTGACGTATTTACCCCTTTAAAATTACTAATAATATATTTTTTAAAAGAGAAGTTTACGTTTAATTAAAATCTAGAAGTAAACACGTCTTATTCACTTTTTAATTGAATATAATTTTATTTAATTCGTACTTTTACGAACGATTATTACGAAATAAAATTATTTAGATTATGGCTTTCGATATAAATATTATTAAAGAAGTGTACCGTCAAATGCCGGCACGCATTGAAAAAGCACGTCAACTTGTTGGACGTCCGCTTACGTTATCAGAAAAAATTCTTTACAGTCACCTTTGGGATGACAAATCAACCAAAGCATACGAGCGCGGAAAAGACTATGTGGATTTCGCACCGGATCGAATTGCCTTACAAGATGCAACGGCTCAAATGGCGTTGTTGCAATTTATGCAAGCAGGTAAAAGTAAAGTAGCGGTACCTACCACGACACACTGTGATCATTTAATTCAAGCAAAAAACGGAGCTGGAACTGATTTACAAAGTGCTTTAAACACGAGTAATGAAGTTTTTAACTTTTTAGAATCAGTCTCAAACAAATACGGATTAGGATTTTGGAAACCAGGCGCAGGGATTATTCACCAAGTGGTGTTAGAAAACTATGCGTTCCCTGGTGGAATGATGATTGGAACTGATTCGCATACCGTGAATGCGGGTGGATTGGGAATGATTGCCATTGGTGTTGGTGGAGCAGATGCTGTGGATGTGATGGCAGGAATGGCTTGGGAATTAAAATTTCCAAAACTAATCGGCGTTAAATTAACTGGGAAACTTTCCGGTTGGACTGCACCCAAAGATGTCATTTTAAAAGTAGCAGGCATTGTTTCTGCAAAAGGAGGAACTGGAGCTGTTGTAGAATATTTTGGCGAAGGTGCTATCGGAATGTCTTGCACAGGAAAAGGAACCATTTGTAATATGGGAGCAGAAATAGGAGCAACCACTTCTACTTTTGGGTATGACGAATCAATGGAGCGTTATTTACGTGCGACCGATAGATCAGATGTTGCAGATGCTGCAAATACAGTAAAAGAACATTTAACTGGAGATGCTGAAGTATATGCAAATCCAGAACACTATTTTGATCAAGTCATTGAAATCAATTTATCAGATTTAAGTCCTTTATTAAACGGTCCTTTTACACCAGATTTATCTACAAAAGTAGGTTCAGACATGAAGACCATTGCAACTAAAAACGAATGGCCTTTAAAAGTTGAATGGGGATTGATTGGATCTTGTACGAATTCTTCTTATGAAGATTTATCAAGAGCTGCTTCTATAGCTCAACAAGCCTTAGACAAAGGTTTAGGGATCAAAGCTGAATTTGGAATCAATCCAGGTTCTGAAAAAGTACGTTATACAGCAGACAGAGACGGAATCTTAAGTGTTTTTGAACAATTGGATGCAAAAATTTTCACCAATGCTTGTGGCCCTTGTATTGGGCAATGGGCACGCTACGAAGACCCTAAAAATGCACCAAAAAACTCAATCATTCATTCTTTCAATAGAAACTTTGCAAAACGTGCAGATGGAAATCCAAACACACATGCCTTTGTTGCTTCACCAGAAATGGTGGCTGCAATTACCATTGCAGGTCGTTTAGATTTTAATCCTATGACAGATGCTCTAATCAATAAAGATGGTGAAAAGGTGATGTTAGACGAGCCAACAGGATGGGAATTACCTCCAAAAGGTTTTGAAGTAAAAGACGATGGATATCTTGCTCCCGAAGAAGATGGAAGTGGAGTCGTGATCAATGTGAATCCAGAATCTGAAAGATTACAATTATTAGCGCCTTTTGAGCCGATTGGGAATACAATTGACGGAGCAAAATTGTTAATCAAAGCGCACGGAAAATGTACGACGGATCATATCTCAATGGCGGGACCATGGTTGCGTTATAGAGGGCATTTAGACAATATTTCTAACAACTGTTTGATTGGTGCTGTAAATGCATTCAATATGAAAACTAATTTTGTAAAAAATCAATCAGGTGGGGAGTACGACGCAGTGCCTTTAACGGCAAGAGCCTATAAAGCAGCCAATATAAAAACAATTGTTGTTGGGGATCATAATTATGGTGAAGGATCATCAAGAGAACACGCGGCGATGGAGCCACGTCACCTTGGAGTCGCTGCAGTGATTGTAAAATCATTTGCACGTATTCACGAAACCAACCTTAAAAAACAAGGAATGTTAGGTTTGACGTTTGCAACAGAATCGGATTACGATTTAATTCAAGAAGACGATACTTTTAATTTTGTGGACTTAAATGCATTTGCACCTGGTAAACCCTTAACCATTGAAGCGATTCATGCGGATGGTTCTAAGGATGTTATTATTGCAAACCATACGTATAACGATTCTCAAATAGAATGGTACAATGAAGGTTCTGCATTGAACTTGATAAAAAAACAAAATGCCTAAGAAGTGAATTAACTCACCTTAGTATTCCGAAAGTTAGTTGTGACTTTCGATAAAAATTAAATCGAGACCCTTTTAAATATAAGAAAGGTCTCGATTTTTTTGTGCATTTGTCAGTTCGAGTGTTTTTTGTTTTACAAAAAATGTATCAGACAAAGTATTAAGAATTAAAACAAAACCTAAGAACCCTCAGCATCTGGTCACAAGGGACTTAAGTCCCTTGATTTTATATGTACTGGTGGTTGTGTGATTACATTGAGTTTACTTGCCGAAGGTAGGAAGTCCTGCCTGTCGGCAGACAAGCTTTTCTAACGAAGGTATGCTTGTTTCAGATTCTGAAACAAATTATATTTCAGTTCATTGAGATTCTGAAACAAACCTGCCTACCGTCAGGCAGGTTCAGAATGACAGATTTTCTACTTTTTAGACAGACTCGTTTTTACGAAATTTCTTCACAAAAAACTCCGTCAAAAACAAATTACATAGAATCATGGTATAGGCATAAATACTATCTTCTACAGGGATAGTTCCCATTCGAATGCCTAAGTTTTCGGCATTGTTGTACCAGACTACTTGATTGTCAATAAAGCTGCCGGTTAAGATACCATTCACAATAAAAAACGGAATCAACATCACCAAAAAAGTCAAGAAAAAATGTTGTAGCAATTTAAGATTGTATTTATAAACAAGAACCGTTAACGGAATCGCCAAGCCAAAATTAATCACTGTGTACCATTTGTCATAATTGACAACAGCAAGGATGAACAACAGAAGTATAAGAAGTATACTGACCCTTTTTGTGGCTACCGCATTGACTTTTAAATTCGGAAAATAGAGGAGGAGTGCATAGTGTGTAAACACACAAGCAAAAGGAATACAAATGAAAAACAACCATTCTTCAATAGGGAGACTAAAAAGTTTGATGCCTAAAAAGTAAGTGTCGTTAAACCCCCAAATTCCATTCATTGTGAAAATCACATCCCAAGGGATAAAAATCCCCATTGTTAGGAGGATCGAAACGAAGATCCATAAAAACCGTTTGTGG
>Ga0209304_1000699_pt1 | contig 22669 bp, 20 predicted proteins | sample COGITO_mtgs_1004_4_FD_184789 | JGI IMG/M metagenome (GOLD analysis project Ga0209304, IMG submission 184789) | Pelagic marine microbial communities from North Sea - COGITO_mtgs_100423 (SPAdes) (version 2) | ecosystem: Environmental > Aquatic > Marine > Epipelagic ...
TCATTTTTTATTTACGGGAAGTTCTAAAAACCCAAACTTGATTCGGATTTTACCTCCCTTAACAATTAAAAAGGCACACATTGATTTATTTTTTAAAGCCTTAGCACAAAAATTATGAACCATTATATAAAAATTACCGACCTTCCTTCCATTGCCTCGGCAGTTCAAGAGGCGATTGCTTTAAAATTGGACCCGTATAAATACCGAAGTTTAGGGGCGCAAAAAACCTTGGTAATGTTGTTTTTCAATGCCAGTCTTCGCACGCGTTTGAGTACCGAAAAAGCGGCCAAACATTTAGGGATGGACGTGATTGTATTGAACGTCACCGACGCTTGGCAATTAGAATTTGAAACGGGGGTGGTCATGAACTTAGATAAGTCGGAGCATGTGAAAGAAGCGGCGCAAGTGATTTCGCAATATGCGGATATTTTAGCCGTTCGTGCTTTTCCGTCTTTAACAGATAAAGACAAAGATTTATCCGAATGGATACTTAACAGTTTTGTGACGCATGCGACCGTGCCCATTGTCAATATGGAAAGTGCGACAGGACATCCGCTGCAAGCATTGGCGGACGCCATTACGATAGAAGAGTTAAAAACGAAACAAAAACCAAAAGTGGTATTGTCATGGGCACCACATCCCAAAGTATTACCACATGCGGTTGCCAATTCATTTATAGAAATGATGCAAACCATTGAGGTTGATTTTAGCATCACCCACCCTGAAGGTTATGAGTTAAATCTAGACATTGTCAAAGACACGCCCGTCATTTACGATCAAGAGGAAGCCTTGAAAGATGCCGATTTTGTGTATGTAAAAAACTGGAGTAATTATAAGGATTATGGCAAGATCATTTCTCAAGATCCTAATTGGATGATGACCAAAGAAAAATTAAGCACAGCCAAATTTATGCATTGCTTGCCTGTAAGACGAAATGTAGTGGTAGAAGATGCGGTGTTGGACAGTGAGCAATCCGTGGTGATTGCACAATCGAACAATAGAACGTATGCGGCGCAATTGGTGTTGAAAAAAATTCTTGAAAATGGATAAAAAGAACACTCTCAAGATCGTTAAAATAGGAGGGAATGTCATTGACAACCCACAAGCACTCACGTCATTTCTGACTGTGTTTTCATCCATCAAAGGACCTAAAATATTGGTGCATGGAGGTGGGAAATCGGCCACAGCCTTGGCTAAGAAAACAGGACTAGAGGTACAAATGGTGGATGGCAGACGCATCACCGACGCCGCAACTTTAGAACTCATTACGATGGTCTATGCGGGTAAAATAAACAAAACGATGGTCGCTCAATTGCAAGCCTTGGACTGCAACGCTCTTGGATTTACAGGGGCAGACGCCAATACCATCACTTCTGTAAAACGACCTGTTTCTACACTTGATTATGGGTTTGTAGGCGATGTTAAAAATGTAGAAACTTCTACGTTAGAATTGTTGCTGAATCACGGTATCTCTCCTGTATTTTGTGCATTGACACACAATCAAAATGGACAGCTGTTAAATACTAATGCCGATACGATTGCTTCCGAATTGGCCATTGCTTTTGCATCTCAATTTGAGGTGGAACTGTATTATTGCTTTGAGAAAAACGGCGTTTTAAAAGATGTGAATGACGATAGTTCGGTGATTGAAAAAATTACAGCATCCTCTTATAAAGAATTATTACACGCCCAAGTGATTTACGCTGGGATGTTGCCAAAACTAAACAACTGTTTTCATGCCTTAGAACATCAAGTTTCTAAAGTATGCATCGGGAAACCAGAAATGTTGCTTGATTCCGAAGCGATTTTCACAACACTTACGATCCAATGACGCTAGAAAATTTAACAACTTCCGCGATTCAATTATTAAAAGATTTAATTGAAATCCCTTCATTTTCATCTGAAGAAGATTTAACCGCTGCGCGGATTGAACAGTGGTTTATAGACTCTAAGATTCCGTTTCAGCGATCTCAAAATAATATTTGGGCAATGAATGCCGATTTTGATGCGTCCAAACCCACGCTGCTTTTAAACTCGCATCACGATACCGTAAAACCAAATAATGGCTATACCAAAGATCCTTTTAAAGCACAGGTTGAAGAAGGGAAATTGTTTGGATTGGGGAGCAACGATGCTGGGGGTTGTTTGGTTTCATTGATCGCGACTTTCACGCATTTTTATGCCCAGAAAAATCTAAATTACAATCTGGTACTCGTTGCTTCCGCAGAAGAAGAGAGTAGTGGGGCTGCTGGTTTAAATAGTATGCTGTCCATCATTCCAAACATTGATGTCGCCATTGTAGGGGAGCCGACTTTAATGCAACTCGCTGTGGCTGAAAAAGGCTTGGTGGTATTTGATGCACTTGTGAAAGGAACGCCTGGACACGCCGCACATCCCAACGACGATAATGCGATTTATAATGTGATTGAGGTGTTGCAATGGTTTAAAGATTACCAGTTTGAAAAAAAATCAGAGAGTTTAGGGCCTGTAAAAATGACCGTGACACAAATCCATGCTGGGAAGCAACACAATGCGATTCCAGCAGGGGTGGAGTTGGTGGTGGATGTACGCGTCAACGACCAATACAGCAACAAAGAAATTGTTGAAATTCTGCAAAGTGAAGCCCCTTGCGATTCGATCCTTCCTAGAGGTTTAAAACTCAATTCGTCTTCGATACCCGTGGCGCATCCGTTGGTTCAAGCCGGGATTGCATTGGGACGTGAAACCTATGGATCGCCCACACTTTCTGACCAATCGGTGTTGAGTTGTCCGTCCTTAAAATTAGGACCAGGGGACAGCACCCGTTCCCACACTGCTGATGAGTTCATTTATATAGATGAAATTAAAGAAGGTGTGGCATTATACATTCAATTATTAACTAAAATATTATAGCTATGAAACTTTGGGATAAAGGCATTTCAATCGATGCATTCATTGAAAAATTTACCGTCGGAAACGACCGAGAAATCGACCTTAAAATTGCCACCTATGACATTCAAGCTTCCTTGGCGCATGCGCAAATGTTGGTCAAAATAGGGCTTCTAAATTCGGAAGAACTCATCGCAATCGAAGCCGTGTTTGATACCCTTCAATCACAGATCAGTGAAGGCACTTTTGTGATTGACGCTCAGTTTGAGGACATCCACTCCAAACTCGAATATGAATTGACGAAAGCCTTGGGCGATACGGGTAAAAAAATCCATACAGCCCGCTCCAGAAATGACCAAGTTTTGGTGGCCTTACAATTGTATTACAAGGCGAGTTTGGGCTCGATACAACACAAAACCAAAACGTTTTTTGAAACGTTGATTGCCTTGGCAGATACGCATAAATCAGCGTTGTTACCAGGTTACACGCATTTACAAGTCGCTATGCCCTCATCTTTTGGACTGTGGTTTTCTGCCTATGCGGAATCGCTTATTGACGATGTATATGTATTACAGGCGGCTCAAAAAGTAGTGGATCAAAATCCTTTGGGATCGGCAGCGGGTTATGGAAGTTCGTTTCCAATTGATAGAGAATTTACGACCAAAGCCCTTGGTTTTAAAACCCTCAAATACAATGTGGTGGCGGCACAAATGAGCCGTGGAAAAAACGAACGTATTATCGCATCGGGTTTAGGGAATTTAGCCAATACGCTCGGAAAAATGGCGATGGATATTTGTTTGTATATGAGTCAGAATTTTGATTTTATTGGGTTTCCTGAGTCACTCACTACGGGGAGCAGTATCATGCCCCACAAGAAAAACCCCGATGTTTTTGAATTGATTCGTGGGAAGTGTAACAAACTTCAAAGTTTGGAAACCGAGATGCTTTTGATTACCAATAATTTGCCAAGTGGTTACCACCGTGATTTTCAGTTGTTAAAAGAAAACATGATTCAAGGCTTTGAAGAGCTGGAAGCTATTTTGGATATTTTTAATTATGCGATTCAGGAAATTCAAGTGAAAAAAATTGATTTGAAAGACCCAAAATACCAATACCTGTTTACGGTGGACAGTATCAATAGCTTGGTGATGCAAGGCGCGTCGTTTAGAGAAGCGTATCAGGTTATTGGGGCGCAAGTACAAGCAGGCACTTATAAGTCCGATACACGCATTCCGCATACGCATTTAGGGAGTATTCACAATTTGGGATTGGATGAGATCAGTGCTAAATATCCGGTGTAGGGGTGGAGAGTGATTTTGTTGGAATGGCAGGTTTCTGATTGTCTAAAAAGTAACTAAACCTGTCATTCTGATTTCAGAATCTCAATGAATTGAAAACCAATAATTATAAGAAGCTGAAAGGCGTTTCAGCTTGATAAGGAAAAGATACTTACGTTGTAGCTAGCGAAGTTTTAGCCAGCAGATGTTAATTCCTTTTCAATTTTATTGGATTCTGTCGAGTGTCAAAAATGTCAACTATTTTTATAGTCTCAATCTTCTCATTCAAAGAGTAGATTATTTTGTAATTCGTAACTATTAGACGCCTATAATTTTGTTTTCTATCCTCTAAAAGTTCCTCTTTTTCACCAATCAAAGGATTTTTAATAAGCACTTCGACTTTATCTCGGATTTTAAACATTATACTTTGAGCAACTTTTACATTAACTTTTTTTGTATAGTAGTTAAATATCTCATCAAGTTGATATTCTGCAAAATTTGACCAAATTATTATGTAATTCATTAGCTGTATTTTGCAAAAACTTCATCATGGTTTTTAGATTTCCCAGTTTCAAAATCTTTTTCTGATTTGTCAATACGTTTATTCAATTCATCTATACTCATTGGATAAAAATCATCTTTATTTCCCGATTTTAGAATGCTTTCAAAAAGAGAAATCATTTCCTCACTTTGCAGTTTTAAAAATGCCTGTACAAATTCTATTTTTCGTGTTTGTATGTCCATAGTTACAAATTTACAAAATTAATTTTTTATAGTATTTTACTCACCTCAATTCAGGTTGTTTTAATTTACACGGACTGCAAGTCCGCGTTAGCGGGTGTTTTTGTTGGAATAGTAGGGTTATTTCAGAATCTCAATGTATTCAAACTCAATAATTATTAGAAGCTAAAATAAACCTGCCTACCGTCAGGCAGGACTTCCTGACGGTAGGCAGGTTCAGCTTGACAAGAAAAAAGATTTTTCAGAGAGTCTTATTTCAACTGAAAATCTGGATGCCCTGTTTGCCATAATGCAAAAGAGAGGATATCGGCAATTTCTTTATTTTTCTTATTTTTAGAAGTATCAAGTCCATGTCCTCCTTCTGAATCTACATTAAGAAATACTGGATTATTTGAAGTGGTTGCAGCTTGTAGTTTAGCGGCAAATTTCCCTGGTTGCCAAACGGATACTCTAGAATCATTTAATCCAGCTGTCAAGTATACTGCGGGGTATTTTACTCCTTTTTCAATATGCTGATAAGCATCCATCTCAAGCAAACCTTTAAATCCAATGGAATCTTGGACTGAACCTAACTCTTTAGTATTATTTTTTCCATTTGGTGAAAACTCATACCTTAAAGTATTTAGTACTCCAACTCTTATAATAGCTGCTGCAAACAAATCTGGTCTTTCAGTTATGGCTCGACCTATTAAAATACCCCCAGCACTGCCGCTATAAATAACAGTTTTACTACTAGAAGAGTACTTTTTATGGATAAGATATTCCGAACAGGCTATTAGGTCTTTCCATGTATTAGGTTTTGTTTCTTTATACCCACTTTTATGCCAGAAGTCGCCTTTTTCTCCTCCTCCTCTTACATGCGCCATCGCATAAATCCCACCTTCTTTTAGCCAAGGCAGTATATAAGGATCCAAAAAAGGTTTTTGAGTTATTCCATATGCTCCATATCCTTTTATTAGCACTCTATTTTGGCCATTTAATTCTAGGTCTTTGTTATAAATTAGTGATAATGGAACTTTCACTCCATCATGCGATATGATTTCTATTTCTTCAATTATAATTCCATCAAATAATTCATCATTATTGCCATTTTCTTTGGCTAATTGTTCTTTAGTAAACTGATTTGTTTTATGATTAAATTGATAACGTTCTTTGTCGGACAACCAACCTTTAATTTCAATTCTCAAGTCAGGGAATAAATTCCCATTAGAAGAAACATTAATATAACCAGCTTCTTTGGGTAGAGTAATATTATTGATCTTATTCTTATTAATAAATTGATATAACTTAGCCTCAACTCCATTCTTTGTTTTAACAAAAAACAATCCTTTGCTTGTTAAAGTTAAATCTGTGATTACAGATGATTCATCTTCGGAGACTAAAATTTCTGGATCTTCAAAATTTGGATTAATTAATGAAGTTCTACAGATCTCAAAATTTTTAGCTTTTTTTGCGGATAAATAAACTATATAATCACCCTCTAAATAAAACCGCTTTATTAAATCTTCTTTTTTAAAAAGAGGCTTCCATGTGATTTTTTGGTTGTTAATATTTTCAATAGAGGAGGAGTAGTAATCAGCATAATAGCTAGCCCCCCAAACACTCCCAAATATGTAATTGCTTTTTTCGTTGCTAATAGAAACCTCAGGGAAATCTTCTTCTTTTATTTCAATCTCAGGATTGTTTTTATTTGAAAATAATATTCTGTCGTTAACAGGGTTTTCTCCCAAAACATGTAAACGAGTTTCGGTATTAAATAAATAATTCTTTTCTTTTTTATCAATAACGGGGATATATTCGTAAGTAAATCTAGAATTATCAGCAAGCCATCTTATTCCACCTAAGGCTGAAGGCCAGCAATTATTTATGGATTCGTTGTATAGTTTTTTATTAGATACATCTAAAACAATGATATTGCCAATTTCTAAGTCATCTTTAGTCATAGCTATTGCTACTTTTGATCCATCCCAACTAGGAGCAATATAATTTATAGCACTTCCTTTTTTATGTTTTTCAGGATTAAATAAAAAATACTCCTCACCATGAATCCCTTCTCTATAAAAGAGCTCTTTTGTGTCATTATGATTCTTTAAATAAAAATATAGGTTATTATTAGTTATTAAAATATTTGAAATTTTAGATGTATTGTTAGTTATAATATTTTGAAACTTCAAAATTTTATTTCGATTGTGAATCTTATCAATTTTATTCTTAGCATAGTTACTTTGTTGTTTATACCAATTTAAAACGATAGTATCATTGAGGTTTTCCATATATTTATAAGAATCTTTAACAGTCGTTCCAAAATATTCCTCAACCACTTCTTTTTCTGGCAACATTTCTATAGATGTATTGTTGTTAGTTTTACAACTAAAAACACACACAACTAAAAGTAATAGTTTTAATCTAATGATTTTCATAAACAATTCTTATATGACTCTAATTTTAACTATTGTTAATGCTACGCTATCTATTCAATTGATAATCTGGATGTCCAGTTTGCCAGAGTGCAAAAGAAAGTATATCTGCTAATTCATTATTTTTTTTATTTGAAGTTGCATCAAATCCATGACCACCATCAAAATCAATATCTAAAATAATAGGATTTTCAGAAGCATTTGCTTTTTGCAATTTTGCAGCAAATTTGCTAGGTTGCCAAACAGCAACTCTAGCATCATTCATACCTCCTGTTAAGTAAACTGCTGGATACTCAACACCATCTTTTATGTTGTGAAACGCATCCATTTCTAATAGAGATTTAAATTCTAATGAATCTTTAATTGTTCCAAATTCTTTAATATTATTTTTTCCGTTTGGAGCGAACTCTGAACGTAAAGTATTTAGTAATCCGACCCGTATTATTGCGGCAGCATATAAATCTGGACGTTCAGTAATCGCTCTACCTACAAGTATTCCTCCAGCACTTCCGCTCCAAACAGCTAAATTTTTATTTGAAGTATATTCTTTATCAATCAAATATTCAGTACACGAAATAAAGTCCTTCCATGTATTTGGTTTTGTTGTTTTAAACCCTTCTTTATGCCATGCATCTCCTTTTTCTCCTCCACCTCTCACATGTGCTAAAGCATAGATTCCTCCTTCATTAATCCAGTTTAGTAAATAGTCGTCTAACACAGGTTTATCAGTTATGCCATAAGCGCCATAGCCAGTAAGTAACATTCTGTTTTCTCCATTTAATTTAATGCTATTTTTATAAATTACAGATAATGGAACTAATGTACCATCATACGATGGTACTTCAATTTCTTTAACAACCACATCATTGAGTAACGAATATTCTGCTACTGGGTATAAATTTTGAGGGATAAATACACTTTTATCATAATCATATTTATAGGTCTCTTTTTTATGCGTCCACCCATCAATCGATATCCATAAATCATTAGAGTTTTCATTTTTGGAGGATACATTTATACTTCCTGAAGGTTTTGGGATCTCGATATTTTTTTCTTGATTATTTTCTATTTTATAAAGTTTTGCATCAACACCATTTTTTATTTTTACGAAAAACAAGCCTTGTTTTGTTATAACAAAATCTGTAATAACTTCTTTAGTATTCTCATAAACTAAAACTTGTGGATTTTCAAAATCAGGATTACTTAGTGAGGTTTTACATATTTGAAAATTGGGAGTTGTTTTTGAAGTCATATAAATGATTTCATCTTTTGTAACAATAAAGCGTTTAATCTTTTCTTCTTTTTTAAATAATGGCTCCCATTTAATTTTTTTATTATTAAGTTCATCTATTTTTATATAATAAGTATCTCTATATCTTGAAGCTCTAGTAACCACTCCAATAATATATTCAACATTTTGGTTGTCTAAGTAAATTAACGGGAAATCTTCTTCCTTTATTTTCAGTTTTGGATTCTCCTTTTTTGAAAAAATAACAGTGGGAGATTCTTTAGGGTTATCATTAAATCTATATAGTACAACTTCCGAATTGTGTAAATATTTTTTAGATTTAGAATCAATTACTGGTACATTTACATAAATAATACCAGAATCATCAGGCAACCATTTAACACCTCCTAGAGAAGTTGGAAGTGTATTAGTTATTTTAATATCTCCAACTAAATTTTTAGTTTTTACATCAAGGATTTTTAATATTGAAAATTCTTCGTCATTTTTTGTTAAGCCTATAACTACTTTTGAAGTATCCCAACTAGGTTTAATATAATTTATTACATAAGGATGTTCATTATCAAAGTTTTCAGGATTATATAATAAAACTTCTTCTCCTTTAAAGCCATCTCTTGAATACAGTTTTTTTACTTTAGATGTTGTGTTCTCTTTTAAATAAAAGTAAACATCATTATCCATGATTGTTAGTTTTGAGATTTTTTCAGGAGTCCTTTCTTGAAACTTTTCTATTTTTAATTTTAAATTATCTCTATTAGAAATATTACCTACTACTGATTCTTTATTTTCTTTTTGACCTTTTAACCAATTTATATAAATACTATCATCAATATTTTCCATATAACGATACGGATCTTCTATTCTTTGTCCATGAATTTCATCAACAACAACATTAATTGGTGCTAACACTAATTCTTTCTTATTTTTACATTGCATAATTAAAATACATAGAATTAAAATAGCAATAGATTTATAGTTCATAGGGTTTATTAATTTAAAAAACACACACCATAATAAATTAGAATATGGTGTGTGTTTTTTCTATTTAGTTACTAGTGTTGGATGATCGCCGTCATCATCATCACCTAAATTAGCATTCCCACCAATTATTAATTGAGGGTTGTTGATTTTTGAAATTTGAAATTTTTTAATTCCAAGTTTTTCTTTTTTTAATTCTGTTTTTTTCATAATTTTAAATTTAGAGTTTTATAAATCTACTGCTATAATTTTGATTTAATGCTATTTTATATGTTGAAATTTATAAATATCAACAACAAAATAATTAGCCAAGACTTTTTAAATCAACAACTTGAATTCATTTTTCATTATTAAGTTCTTTAATAAAATATGATGGATAAATACCTGTTTTTTTATGAAATGCAGCCGAAAATGATTGTGCGTTATTAAAACCAGAATCCTCTGCAATAGCTTTTATTGTATATGCTCTAAATTGCTTATTCTTTGATAACCTTTTAATAGCAAAATCAACTTTTAAATTGTTCAAATAATTAGCAAAATTTGCTTCTTTTGTTGCATTTATTACTTTAGATAAATAGGTGCTGTTTGTTTTTAGTTCTTTTGCAAGGGTGTTTAATGTATAATGTTTTTTTGAAAACTTATTTGAACTTTCAAATTTCTCTAAACTAAGTATAATTTCTTTTACTAAATCTTCGGGTATTCCAGTAGTAATAGTAGTTGTAGTAGTAACCTTTATTAAATTTTCTTTGTTTTCTTCTTTAACATCGGAATTAATTTTTGCTTTAATAATTTCAAATTTTTTCTTATTAATTATGCTTTTTCTTATACTATAAAGCAAAATGATAATTAAGAAGATAATGACAATAGATAAAATAATAATTTTATTTTTGGATAAAGAATAACTATTATTCAATTGTTTAATTATGCGTTCTTTTTCTAAAATTAATTCTGGAGTATCATGTTTTTTTACAATATTCTTACTTAACTGATTGTGTTTAACATTAATAATACTATCAACTTTAAGAAGTTTTTTAATTGTATTTAATTGCTTTTGGGGATTATTTTCTTTTTGACTATACTTAAGTAAAATCTTATAAGATTCCTTTGCTTGAAATATTGTTTCAGGATTTTTTTGATATAATGAATCTACTTTATCTAAATATAGTAATGATTTTGAATACTCTTTTAGGCCTTCAAAAGCTTGACTTAAAATCAAATAACTTCCTGCTATTACAAGCTTTTCATTTGTTAATAATTTGGTGCCTTTAATAAGACTGTCAATCGCTACTTTATATTCTCCCTTAAAAGTTTTAGTTGATCCATATGATAATAAAAAATAATTATACAAATACTTGTCATGACTTTGAAAGCTTTCCTTAATACCCATTCTTCCATATATTTCTGCTGAATCTAATATTTTATTTCTGTTATAAGAATCTACAATTGCAAATAAGGACTTTAAGTATTGTCTTTTGTATAAATGTTTATTTTTTGAACTTTCAAAAAAAGAAATATTTTTTTTAAAAATTTCTAACGCTTCTTTCTCTTCATTTATACTGTTTTTTAATAGACCTATATAATGGTTCACTCTTACTTTTCCATAAGTATTATTATTTGCCTGAAAATCATTAAGAGCCCTAATATAATTGTCTAAGGATTCATTATGTTTTGCTAAATAAAACAACTGAATTCCTTTTTGAAGATAACCTTCAGCAGGGTATTTTGAATTTATTAATGTAGCTGTCAAGTCAATAATACTATCAGCATATTTTAAACCACTTAAAGTGTGGGAGTTAATTTCTGACAAATGATTATAGCCATCAGCAATTTTTAGAACATTATTTTCTTTTTTTGCTTTTAAAAGTAACGTCGAAGCATATATTTCACGAATAGAATCTGACTTTGAAGTCTTAATATTGTTTTCTAAAACTTCATAACTTAAAGCCGTTTGTTGGCTCCAAAGGGTTGAAGTCAGAAATAGAAAGATAAATATGGGGGATAATTTATACTTCACGTTGAGTTAATTTAATTGTTTTGCAAATAGGCTGTTGTAATATCGAAATAGGCAATCATAACAAACCAATTCAAATAAACGTTGTTTGTCTCTAAATTGACGGTTGACCATCATGTGTATATAACTAGATAGTAAATGATTTAACGGAACTTCTAATTTATTATTTTTATGCAACTCTAAAATAGGTGTTTTAATTGTTTCGATTTCTCTATTCTTAGTCGTTATTAAGTTTAAGAGAGCGTCATAATCACTACTTTCTTTTAAAGCCATGAACGATTCCACTTTAGGTCTTAATTTTTGATATTTTTTATTTAGCTGTTTGCTGAAGTTTTTCTCCGCTTTAAACTCATTTCTATAAGAAGTCAGGTTCACTTTAGAGAAACTAATTTTAGCTTTTAAATCGTATTCAAAAACACTTAACAATGCATCTATGGATTTTAAAACAAATAAAAATAAGAGTTCCTCATCTTCAATCAAATTCAAAGCATTAATGCTAGTGCTGCTGTCATGAAAAAACAGATTCTCTGATCCAATCATTGTGAGTTTCCCATAGCGTTCAATTTCTCTTTGGTAGGTATCTGTTTGAACCTTCCAAATAAAGTCATTAGCAACTTGATGGTCGATCGCATTTTTAAAGGTATTAATAATCGTCCCTATTTTAGAAAGATCTTCACAATGAAAGCGCACCCGTAAATGATGGTTAGGGTCGTGATACCGAATAAAGAACCATTTGGTGATTAGGTTTTCTTTTAATAGTTTTTCAGTAAATGGCTTTATAATATCCACAAGAATATGATCCGCTGTTCGTTTACCACAATACAATTTATAGTAAATCCATTCATCCCCTAAAAAAAATCTAGTTTGCATAATTAACAGCTTTTTTTAGTTTTTCCTCATTGTAAAATGACACTACAAATTGATTCGTAAAAAAATCATTATCCTCATTTTTTACGATAGGTTTTTCTGTAAATAAAAATTCTTCTAAGATAAACTGTGTTTTGCGTTTAACCGAATCGAATAACAAATGAAGCATTGTTGTATTTTCGAGATTTATAAGTAACGTATTATCGGCTTCTTTTAACTGAACATATTGAGGCATTTGAATAGTTGCTCTCCACCCGCTTATTAAATCCAATAAGTTCGCTCCGTTTTTGTCTAATTTAAATAAAGATTGAAATTTTTTAGTTTCAATAATCCAAGTGGCTTTGGAAAGAATGAGGGTTTTATAACACACTCTAGGTAAAAAGGAATGATTGTTGGCGAGTGCGCCCCAAGAAAATCCAAGCTTTTTTTGAATATTTTGAGTTTGTAAATCACATAAAAAATGATAGATAGGAAGCGTATTTTTTGTGTAATTATGAGCATTTGTTAAACGAGGTAGAATGGCTTTGTCTAATTTTTTTGACCATAAAACAATACGGTTGTTTTTAATAAATACTAAAACATCATTAATATTAATTTGCTGTTCTAACGGCAGATTAGACTTGCCGAGATAGGGCAATTCATAAGCTCTTAAATGCGGTCTTTTAATCACATTTCCAACTCTAGCTTCAGGCAAATGGATGAGTTCAACTAAAACACTGTGTGGGTTCATCTGCTGTTCTATACAGGTCATTTCTTTAACGTAATCAAATAATTCTCCAGTCTCCTCACAAAACCGAGCAAGTAAATTAGCCCCATTGGAACCTCCAAAAGAGTGTATGTAAACACATTCTTCATTGTTTAGAGTAATCACTTCAATGAGTGCGGAAAGGGTGTCAGGTAAATGATCTATAGACACTTCACGATCCGCGAAAATTGCTTCCTTTAGTTCAATGCTATAGTGCTGATTCTTTAATGCATCAAACATTAATTTTTGAATGCTAATTTCAATTTCTGATAAAGAGAAGTTTTGAGAAGAGGAGTGATCTGTTTGAGGCGTAATGTCATTTAAAAACGAAACGGTATTTGAAACAGCTTCATTTTGAATGTAGCCAACTCCCATTTCTATATCCAAAGCCATAGCTAATGGAATTTTTCTTGTTTCATAACGCTCTTTAAACGCTTTTTTGAATTGCTCTAAATGAGGGTTGTGATCTTTTTTGTTAAGGCTACTTAAAAGTGGTAAAGCCCGGCGTAATTCGTGCGCTACTTTTTTGTTTAAAGCATTGTTTTTAGTCGTTGTAAAAAGATCCGTTTGAAACACATCTTTCGTCTCATAAGGCACGCCAAGGGCCTCTAAAATCGGATTACATTTTTTATAATCTTCACTGGTATTTCTGTCAGTGTCATCTAATTTTTGAAGTGTTTTTTGAATGCTAAGTAGGTCTTGTATATTAGAGTCACACTGTTTTAATTGTTTTAAGGTCACTAGTGTTTGGGATAGCATATCAGTTCCTGAAATAGAGTGTTCTAATTCACTACTTAAGACCTGGTTGTCTATGAGTTCATGAATAAAGTGGGTGGCTTCCTCTTCAGTGATCGTTTCGTCCGTAATTGTAACGGCCAATTCAGTAATGGTTTTACCCATTTTAGCTTCATTTAAGACGGTCTCTATATAAACCGAATACTCTATGCCTTCAACAGCATAAGAGCGTTTTAAACCATCTATTTCAAATGCAATATATCGATATTGATCCGCAATTTTATAGAGCGAACTGTTGGGGTAAAACACCAATTGGTTTTTTATGACGGGCTCTTTTTCTAAATAGTTTGAGAGCGCAACCATATAGTTCACATCCAAACGTGTTCGGCGTTTCAAGGTTTTAGTTGTTTCTAGTTCTATACAACTTGTATCATTAAAATGACCTAAAGAGACTCCAGAGAACAGTCCAAAAGGCGTACAACGAGAGGAGGCTCTGAGAACATATTTTAAAAAGCTTTGTTTTAACTTTTCTGCTTTTTTTACAGAAGTGATTGTTCCCTCAAATAGTAATTCTAGTTCAGAGAAAAGGTAGGGCGATGCTAAAAAAACAGCTTCTTTTAAATGAGTGTTTTGCCAATACTCTTTTAGAGACTCATCCTCAAAACCTCTTTTTTGTAGTGCATTTAAAACCCGATTCAATGGTAAAAGAGGTGTTCTTAAACAATAAGTATTGAAAAAAGTATAAGGGTTTTTAGGTTTTAACATGCACTAAGTAGGTTTTGGGACTGTAAATCTACGGATTTTATAATTAGTTCCTAAAATAAATTTAAAAACCTCAAAATGAGTGTTTTATAAATAATTATAGAGGCTGAAATTTATAAATACGGACATGAAATTTATAAATTTCAACTACATAAGTTTTGTTTAAGTTGAATCTAGTTGTAAGTTTAGAGTCTCAAATCAATTAAAAACATGAAGTATTTATTATTAGCTTTAACCTCAATTATTCCCTTTTTTTCTTTTTCTCAAATTATTGTAAAGGGGAAGGTAAAAGACTCTATAAGCTATATAGAGTTTGCGAATGTTATATTGACTGACGTTGATAATAATTTTGTTTCAGGCTCTATAACCAACGATCAAGGTTCTTTTACAATAAAATCAAAAAAAGGAAAATACAATTTAATAGTTACTTTTATTGGTTATAAGGACTGGGTTAAAGAAGTACTAGTTAAAAATAAAGACATTGATTTAGGTAATATTACATTAATACACAGTAAAAATAAATTAGATGAAATAGTTATTTCAGCAAAAAAACCTTTAATCCAAAAAAAAGTCGACCGATTAATTTTTAATGTTGAAAATAGTATTGTTTCTCAAGGAGTTGATGGATTAGAAGTTTTGCAACGAACTCCAAGAATTGATGTTTCAAGTGGTGGAATCAAAATTATTGGAAAAAGTAGTGTTAATGTTTTAATAGATGGAAGAGTGCTCAATTTATCAAGTAGTGATTTAGAAGCATATTTAAGAAGTATTCGTTCAGACAATATTTCAAAAATAGAAGTTATTACAACGCCTCCTGCTAAATATGACGCTGAAGGAAACAGTGGTTTAATTAATATTGTAACTAAAAAAAATCCAAACTTAGGATGGGATGGTTCTGTTGGAGCTACATATATACAAAGAACATATGCTGCCTTTATACCAACCAGTAATGTGAAATTTGCGACTAAAAAATTAAATATATCACTGAACGTCTCTGCTGATACAGAAGCTAAAAAATCTATATCTACAAACGATGTAGAATACACTTCTAGATTTTGGAATACATCAAAAGACAGAAAAGATTCTTCTAAAGGGTTAATGCTAAATCTAAATTCGAATTATAAAATAAATGAAAAATCAGAAACAGGATTTATTTATAGCGGTAGTTTTTGGGATATTAGTCAAAGAGGAAATAATATAAGTAATTTTATTCAAAAGGAAAATTTTGTTTTAGACTCTATTTTAACAACGTTAACAAGAAATAAAAATAAGTATAATTTTCATTCTATTAATGGATATTATGATTTAAAGCTAGATAGTATTGGAAAGAAATTCAGTTTAAATATCGATTACTTAGTAAAAGATAGTTCAAATGATATAGATTTCAATAGTATTAATAGGCTGGGTAATGGTGTTAATAGTTTAAATACATCTGTTCTAAATAATTCTGATAACAAATATGAAGTAGCATCTTTAAAAACAGATTTCACACTACCTTATGATGCTTTTGATTTAGAGGTTGGAGGAAAATTAACTTTTATAAATAATAATAGTAGTCTGTTTTACTACGATACAACATATGGAACTCCAATAATCAATTTAAACAGGTCTAATCAATTCGAATATGAAGAAAGAACATCAGCCTTATATATTTCAATAGAGAAAGAATTAAGTGAAAAATGGATTGCACAAATAGGTTTAAGATACGAAAATACCTATTTAAAAGGTTTCTCTCCTACATTAAACCAGACAAACACTAATAATTTAAATAATATTTTTCCGAGTGCATATATTTCATATGATCCAAAAGAAAATCATTCACTATCTATGTCTTATTCAAAAAGAATTGATAGACCAGGTTTTTCAAATTTAAATCCTTTCAGAATTTATTCAGACCCATATTCTTATGAATCGGGGGATCCTTTTTTATTGCCTTCATTTACTCATAATTTAGAATTTTCATACATTTATAAAAACAACTTATCGCTAATATTATATGGTTCAAAGCTTATTGATGTTATAGACTTTATTACTATAGCTAATGAAAATTCTAATGAGATTATTACGAAGCCGGAAAACCTATATAATCAATACACTTATGGTTTAGATGTTAGCCATCGTTTAACACTTTTTAAATGGGTTAATAGTTATAATTCTGTAAGTACTTATTTTAATAAAGCAAATTCAAATTTTGAAAATGAAACATTAAAATCTTATGATGGTTATGGTGTCTATTTTTCAACAAAAAACACCATTTCTTTAAACGAAAAAAGAACATCCTTTTTTACAATCAATTTCTTTCAAAGCTTTCCGAACGTAGATGGTTTTTTTAAATCAAGAAACAGAGCTAGTCTTGATTTAGGATTGAAATTTAGATTACTTGAAGAGAACCTTCAAGTAAATATATCTGGAAATGATTTATTTAAACAAAATAGAAATGTAGGAGAAGAACAGTATCAGAATTTCACACAGTCTTCAAGTATTTATAACGATATGAGAAATTTTACACTTTCACTTACTTATAAAATTGGTAGTAAAAATGTAAAGCAAAGAAGGATAGCTAAATTTAACGAAGATAAACAAAGACTTAATTAAAAATATAAATCAGTTTTTTATCTGATAACAAAATTGTTGCAACAATCAGGGTAAGCCGAAAACCTTAAAAAGAGTAGGCATAATTCTAATCTTTTGAAATTATGAAATTATCAAATTTTCAATTTGAAAAGCTATCTACTTCTGAATTACAAAATATTGCAGGAGGAACTATGGCTTTAGAAGACGAAGGTGTTACAAGCACTAGAAGACGAAGAACAACATGTACTGGTACAGATCACGATACTGGTAGACAGGATAGCGATTAAGCTATAGTTTTTCTCAATTAACACAAGAGGGTTTTTAATCCTCTTGTGTATTGTTATTATACTAAAAGCTAGACACAAATAGTATAACTAATACAAATATAATTAAAACTAAAGATTATGAAACTATCAAATTTTCAATTCGAACAACTATCTACTTCAGTATTACAAAATGTAGCTGCAGGGCAGATGAAAGAAGTTGCATTTGAAGGTCCTACTCATAGTAGTCGTAGACAAACAGTTTGCTGTTGTTCAGACCAAGATGCACTCAGAAATGATTCAGACTAAATAAAAAAAATATGAAACTAAATAAATTTAAAGTAGAACAATTAAGCTCTTCCAAATTGCAAAATATAACTGGAGGCAAACAGGAAATAACTAATAATACGGCTACCAATACTAGTCATCGTCATACTATGACAACGGCTAATGATAATGATTCTCATTCACACGATGTTGATTAATTAAGTAAGGCATGATTATAATTTTCACAATTAAATATGATATTTCTACTTCAGATGTAATTAGATGGTTGGAATATTTTGGAGAAAAAGTCATCAGATTAAATGCAGATGATGAAATACATAAATTTGATAAAATTACGTCTAAAGGTATTTTTATTAAAAACACTTTGACCAATAAAGTTTTCAATTTACTTGATGCAAAAGCATGTTGGTGGCGTAGAAGAGGTATTGGAAAATCTTATTTTACTGATTTAAAAAAGGAAGATGTGTTATTTAGTAAGGGGTTTAACTTAACTTCTCTTATTGATAAAAATAGTGATCTTATAAAAAATGAAGTAGAAGATTTAATTGATTTTATTTATTATCAAGTTTATCAAAATTGCAAAATTAATTTAGGAAAACCTACATTTAATTTGAATAAACTGATTGTTAATGAAATAGCAAAGAAGCAAGGGTTAAAAATACCAAATTTTAAAATTGTTAGAAATACTACTCAAATGTATGAATTTGGTAAAAATAATCCTAATCTTATTTCAAAAGCTATATCTAATGGAGTTTATAATATTATAGGTAACCAAAGATTTTATTCTTATACCGAACTTATAGAAGACGAGTTACTACACACTACTAATGAAGAAATTCACTTTTTCCCATCACTAATTATGGAACAAATTGAAAAGGAGTCAGAAATTAGAACTTTCTACTTGGACGGGCACTTCTTTTCAATGGTTATATTTTCTCAATCATCAAACCAAACAGTAGTAGATTTTAGAAAATACAATAGTCAAAAACCAAATAAAACAGAACCATATAAATTACCTAAAAATGTTGAAGTAAAATTAGATAACCTCTTTAATGAATTAAAGTTAAACTGTGGCTCTGTAGATTTAATAATAAATAAGAATGGAGACTATGTGTTTTTAGAAATAAATCCTGTAGGTCAATATGGAATGGTCTCAGAGCCATGTAATTATAATTTAGATAAAATAATAGCAAAATATTTAATAAATGGAATATTTAAATAAAGTAGAGTTAAAAGGGGAAAAACTTAATAAAATACCTCTTCATTTTAGAAAGATTTATTATAATCAAATTACATTTATTCATGATGAGTTAAAAATGATAAAATATAATTCTTTTCTTCAGTGTGATAATATGCGAGACTATTATCCAAATAGACAAATTTCTAAAACAATTAATTTTAAAACTTTTAACAATGATGAATAATAATTTTTTTATACTTTCAAGTAGTTGTAAGGTGGTTAAAGGACTCAAAAGAAGTTTAATAATTGATTATTTGAGAAATGAATTATACTTTATTTCAAATGAATATTTTGATTTAATACAAATTTTAAATAGAAATAGAATTAATGAAATAGAAGAAACTATTAATGATGAGTCTAAAAAATCATTTTCAGAGTTTATAGAGTTTTTACTACATAATGAAATAGGTTTTTTTTCTAGTAATTTAGATAGTTATCCCGCAAGAGAAAACTGTGTTGATGATGAGTTTGTGTTATTAAAAGATGTAATTATAGAAATTGATGAGAGTAATTTTTCAGAAACAATGTTTACACAATTAGTAGCTGAAATTGAAGAGTTGAGATGCAACGATGTACAGTTAAGGTTTCTTTCTAAATTTAATTTAAACTTTAAAAAGAAAATATTAGATATAATTAATAAAACAAATATTAATTATGTTGAAATGCATTTGACTTATTCCGAAGAAGTATCTACGAAAGATTTAAATGACTTAATTTTAAACTACTCTCCAATATCTCATATATACATATATAGCTCACCTAAATCAGAAATCGTAGATTTTTCAATTGAAAAAGAAGGATTCTATCCACTTCATTTCGGTAAACTATATTTTATTACATATCCTTTTAATAAAGGGAAGTGTTGTGGAGTTATTAATAAAGAAAACTTAAATTTTGAAAACATAAATAATCATATTGAATTAGAGGAAAAAAATGGATGTTTAAATAAAAAAGTTTCAATAGATTCATCAGGGAATATTAAAAATTGTCCAGTAATGGATTTAATACACGGTAATTTAAAAGAAACTAAAATAAAAGATATTATTAAAGAAAAGACTTTTAATAAGTTTTGGACAATAAATAAAACTCAAATTGATACTTGTAAAGACTGTGAATTTAGATTTAATTGTACAGATTGTAGAGCTTTTATAGAAAATCCAATGGATTTATATAGTAAACCTTTAAAATGTGGGTATAATCCGAGTACATGTACGTGGGAAGACTGGAGTTTAAATCCACTAAAACAAAAAGTGATTAAACAATATGGTTTAGTTTAAAAATAAAATCATTTGAAAAAATTTCCTTTTTATAAGCAAGCAGACTTAAAAGATTGTGGTCCAACATGTCTAAAAATTATATCTAAATATTATGGAAAAAATATTTCTATTCAAGAACTTAGAGATTTAAGTGAAACCACAAGACAAGGAAGTAGTATTTTAGGAATTAGTGATGCTTTAGAAAAAATAGGCATAAGGTCTTTGGGGGCTAAAATATCTTTAAATAGATTATCTGAAGCGCCTCTACCATGTATCTTACATTGGAATAAAAACCATTATGTTGTTTTATACGAAATAAAAAATAATACATATTTTATTTCTGACCCAGCTTATGGTTTAATAAAATACACTAAAGACGAGTTTCTTAAACATTGGATTGGTAATAATTCTTCAGATGAAACTGAAGAAGGCTTGGTACTATTAATGGAGCCAACACCTAAGTTTTACGAATCTAAATTCGATAATAATCATAAATTAAATATTTCTTTTTTAACAAAGTATTTACTTAAATATAAAAAATACATTGTTCAGTTAATAATTGGATTAGTAGCAAGTAGTTTATTGCAATTAATTTTTCCTTTTTTAACTCAAAGCATAGTTGATGTAGGTATTAAAAATCAAGATATTCATTTTATTTACCTTGTTCTTTTTGCTCAATTAGCCTTATTTATTGGACGAATATCAATAGAAATAATTAGAAGTTGGATACTATTACATTTAAGTACTCGCATTAACATTTCGTTAGTTTCAGATTTTTTTATAAAACTAATGAGTTTACCTATAGCTTTTTTTGATACTCGAATGACAGGTGATATTTTGCAAAGAATAAATGACCATAAAAGAATAGAAATAGTCCTTACGTCCTCTACACTTAATGTTCTATTTTCTATGTTTAATTTATTAACCTTTGGAGTTATATTATTGTATTATAATATTCAAATATTTTTAATTTTCTTAGTTGGAAGTATTTTATATTTTATTTGGATTTCGTTTTTTCTAAAAAAGCAAAGAGAATTAGATTACAAGCAATTTTCTCAAATCAGTCAAGAACAATCTAAAGTTATTGAGCTAATTAATGGTATGCAAGAAATAAAATTGCATAATGCAGAAAAACAAAAAAGATGGGGGTGGGAATATTTACAGGCACAATTATTTAAAATCTCTATTAAAGAACTCGAGTTAGAACAATATCAAAGTGTAGGGTCAGATTTCATTAATGAATTAAAAAACATCCTTATTACTATATGGGCTGCAAAATTAGTTATTGATGGCAATATAACTTTAGGGGCTATGTTAGCTATAACCTATATAGTAGGTCAGTTAAACTCTCCAATTTCGCAATTAATAAAGTTTATTAGAGATTTTCAAGATGCCAAAATTTCTTTAGAAAGACTCTCTGAAATTCATAATCAAGAAGATGAGGAGCAACAAGATGAACAAAAAATTACTTCGATTAATGAAGATTTGGATTTAAAACTTAATAAAGTATCTTTCAGGTATATTGGTTCAAATCAGCTAGTTTTAAAAGATTTAGACTTAGAAATTCCTACAAAAAAAATTACTGCAATTGTAGGAACTAGTGGTAGTGGTAAAACAACGTTAATGAAGCTTCTATTGAAGTTTTACGAACCCAGTGACGGAATGATGAAGCTAGGAAGTTACGACCTTAAAAACGTCTCTCAAAAAGCCTGGCGAAGTCAAAGTGGGGTGGTGATGCAAGAAGGTTATATTTTTAGCGATACCATTGCCAATAACATAGCGGTTGGTGTTGATTATGTAGATAAGCAAAAATTAGCCCATGCCGTGGATGTTGCCAACATTCAAGAGTTTATAGAAACCTTGCCCTTATCGTACAACACTAAAATAGGGATGGAAGGCGTTGGCTTAAGTACGGGTCAAAAACAACGTTTACTCATTGCCAGAGCGGTCTATAAAAACCCCAATTACTTGTTTTTTGATGAAGCCACTTCGGCACTCGATGCCAATAACGAAAAAGTTATCATGGAAAAACTGAATACGTTTTTTAAAGACAAAACGGTGGTGGTGATTGCACACCGTTTAAGCACTGTCAAACACGCCGATCAAATTGTGGTTTTAGAGCAAGGAAAAATCGTAGAAGTTGGAAGTCATAAAGCCCTCGTAAAACAAAAAGGGAATTACTATCATTTGGTAAAAAACCAATTAGAACTCGGAAGCTAAGATGTCAGAACTATTAGAAGACATAGAATTGAGAAGTGAGGAAGTTCAAGAGATTCTCACCAAAGTACCCCATTGGATGGTCCGTTGGGGGAATGTACTATTTCTGTTTTTGATACTATTGTTGTGTGCACTCTCGTGGATTGTTAAATACCCAGATGTTGTGGTTTCAGAGGTCATTTTA
>Ga0209304_1000710_pt1 | contig 22453 bp, 11 predicted proteins | sample COGITO_mtgs_1004_4_FD_184789 | JGI IMG/M metagenome (GOLD analysis project Ga0209304, IMG submission 184789) | Pelagic marine microbial communities from North Sea - COGITO_mtgs_100423 (SPAdes) (version 2) | ecosystem: Environmental > Aquatic > Marine > Epipelagic ...
AATTAGACCATTTTTTATGCGCTTTTTCTTTTACATTTTCAAAATTGAAATCTGGAATTTCTCTTTCTAAATTTTTCTTTGCTTGCTCACTACTTATAAATGAGATTCCATATTTAAATTGAACTTGATTGATATCTGTATCGTTCCAAGTCATCCAAGAGTTGAGAGTGTTATCTTGAGTTTCTACAGATGTAAACACTCCTTTTTTGTCTGTTACGGCATACACATAGCCCAACATTCCTTCAAAAGATTCGGTTCCCGTAAGAGAACCATCTTCATTTAATTGCCAATCATCACCCGTTAAATCGCTGAGATATAGTTTTCGAGTCGTGTTGTTTTGATAGGTAAATTTAAAGAAACCTGATTGCGCTGCGGGTGTAAATTCTGTAGTAATATTATAATCTTCTAGCCAAGTAGAGTAGTAGTGAGGGTGTGCAATCTCTAACTCTTGATCCCAAGCAGAAATCGGTTCATCGGCTTCATTTATAGCCCCCGAAACAGGCATAATATTAAAAAGTAAATCAGATCGATGCTTTCGTGTTGTTAATGGAAAAGAAGTGATTTGATCGTCTCTGTAGTCTTTTCTTTCTGGATACATTCGTACCATTGAATTTGGCAAATGTATGCGTGTTCTTGTCGGTTGTAAAAAAGGCGCAACGCCTCCAATTTGTGGATCAACATAGTTTACATTATCACTATTTTTTGAGGTGCCTTTTGTTGAGTTACATGAAAATATGAGCAGAGAAATCACTACTATTTTTATATAAATAATAAATTCTATTTTTGGTATAAAGGTCTTTAAATTCATAAACTGTGGAATTATTTTACGTAAGGATAAACGGGCTGCTCTTTTGTTAGAGGAATTTCTTTACGCAACATTTTGGTCGCTTGTCCTGTTTGCCATAAGTAGTAATCTGATGGTAGCCCTTCATAGGTTAGAAATTTACTTTCCCCTACAGGAGGGTTGTTATCTACTTTAAAAATACAAGTACCTTCATCAATTTCATCAAACATGGCAACGTAAATTGTTTTGGCATCAGAAGAAATGGCGTTATAAAATTGTCTCCACAAGAAATCCCCTTTTAAACGCGGTATTTGATTAAAAATAGTCATGTCATTTTTCATGTTCGCCCAACTAAAACCTGGAAACACAACCGGCATATACATCAAATCATTTTCAGAACACCATTGCTGATCTTTTACAGTATAGTTAGCTTTATGCTGATCTGCGGATTCTAAATTATGATACCTTCCAGGGGTCCATGGATGCACAATATCTGCCATCTTAATAACTTCGTGTAATTTTGGATCCTTAACGGCATCTCTGTCTAAAGTCCTCCACGCTGTTGGAACGCCTAAAAGCACGGCACAGTTTCCGTATTCCGGATCGTTTTTAAAGAAATCAATCAGTTCTTTGATATTCTCTAAAGTGTATTTTCTGTTTTCAAAACCAACGCCCCAAAGAGAAACTACCGCTTTTCCTTTATAGGTTAATACATTCGGGTTTGTGGGGTCGTTTAACTTGTATTTTTTAACGAGTTGTTTCCAATCTTTAATAGTGGTTTCTACAATATTAGCAGTGGTAGTTCCTGAAAGATCGTACATTAAACTCAATATTCTGTTGTTGTTTTTTGCAGCTCTAAAACAGTTGTCAAAAACAGTGTTATAATTGTCAATTCTACTTTGACCTCTTGTTAAACCCACCACAAAACGTTGTGCAAATACACCATCAATTCCATAATCTTTCATCCATTTAAAATGGAGGTCAACTGTTTTATAATCTGCTGAACTAAAAACAAATGCGGGTTTATCATCTTTATATTTAAACGCAGTTTTATATTGATTGCTTTTCTTGATTTCGTCCATTTCTGGCCAAAAATCTACAGAAGTACTTCCTGGATAAAATTCAGCGTTGTTGCCATAGTGTTTCCATTTCAAATTTGAACCATCTCCTTTCGCATTAAACCAGCCTTGATAGCCCGCTAAGATTTTACCTTCAATGGAGTTATTAATTTGCGGAAGACTTTCTTTAGTGAGGGAATCACTATTTGTATTGCTTTTACAGCTGTTTAAAAGTAAAATACTAAAGAAAGTAATAAATAGAGTTAGCTCTTTTTTCATTTTAATTTGTCTTAAATTCTTCTTTTAAAATTTGAAGGAAATCTTCTCCATAAGTATCTGCAGATTCTAATTGAGTTCCTCTATTCCAATCGTTAAAAGAATCGACAAGAATAATTTTACTAGCACCAGAAACTCTTCGGGCTACATTAGAAAAACCTCTAAACCAATCTTCATCTTTATCAAATACAGTTATGTTACTTCCTGAATTAATTATTTTTAAATTTATAGATGGAGATATTGTTGGTATGTATTCGATATTATATCCTAGCCAAGTATCTCTATGATATTCCCAAGCGATATCTATAAACTTATGGAAGTTTACGACTCTGTCATTAGCATTCACATTAATGGTGGCATAGGTGTTATGAGTCACAGCATCTACTCCGTTTATAAACCTAAAGTCAAATCTTAAAGTTGGAGTCCATTCATTTTGCATTCCTATTAAATAGAGTTCAACGTTAAGATCTAATAATTCAGCTCTCATTTGCTGGTATAAAGCAGCATTATCGTTGGCGTGAAGGTTGTGGCTATTGTATAAGTAGACGATGTTTTTACCATCTATTTTCATGTAGTTAGGCTGGTCAAAATATGGAATCATTAATTTAAAATCATCAATAAATCGTTGCACTAAGCCTCTGTCTTCTATACGATTGTTGTTATTTAAGCCCATATTTCCAAAATTATAGGAAAGTGCAAAATTCACGTCTTGTGCATTGGAGGCAGCCTGTAAACCATCAATGAATCTGGTATCGGCATTATTTTGGTTTTGATTATTTGCGGAGCGATATCTAAAAATGAAAAAATCTATTCCTGCAGTTTGTGCCTGAGTTACATGTTGTATGTAAACTAATGAATCCCCTACATTTCCGTTGTAAATCCCAATACTAGGTTCTTCAGGAACTGTACTTCTTCTTCCAAAAGTAGAATATTGTGCACCAACAATATAATCTGAAGTTACTGGGACATTCGGAATGGTATAGTTTAAGATACCATCTTCACCCGTTACTACATCATCTTCAGTACATGAAAATGAAATTAAAAATAATGTCATTAAAAATAAATAGCTAAGTTTTTTCATTTTATAAATCTTAAATTATTGTGTAGTCTATGCCTTCAGCAATTAAATCATCTTCAGAATCGCCATAAAAATTTGTTCCAAAATCTTGGTTAAGCTCAGGAACTAGAGTTTCCCATTGAACTGGAGAATAGTCTTCTGACTTATTCATTTGTAGGGGGTTGTAAAGCGTATTTCCTCCCAAATTAAGAATAGCGTCTTGGAATGCAGCATTGTTTAGACCGCCTTCACTTAAAGGAGGGTAAACCATTCTTTCTGGTAAAGGTGCGTAATCAAGACCTGTCGCGCCATCCGGTGCAAATTGATCGATCAATGGTAATTTTCTCGTTCTTTTTTGCATGCACCAAATATCATGACCTTGGTTATAGCTAGCGAGCCATCGTTGTCTTGTGATTTTGTCTAAAGGATCATTTGAAATACCGCTTGTCACAAGGCCAAATAAACCTCTGTCTCCTACACTCGTAGTTCCCCATTGTATACCATCTCTATTTTTATATTCAGTGACTCCAATGGCTCCATATTGTTGAAACGAAGCCTCTATCCCGTCATAGTAATATTGTTCAGCAGATTTAGATCCACCCCAACCTTTTAACTGTGCTTCTGCTTTGATGAAGTTTATTTCGGAATAGGTGATTACATTATACCCCATATCTTGAGCCATAAATAAATCTAATTTAGGTCTGCTAAACCTTCTGTTTGCTAATCCGTTTAATATATTGTCATTTTGATTTAGACCCCAACCTTCTACGCCTGCATTTCCACCCAAAGGCCTTCCAAAATAGGGTAATTCATATTCTACTGTAATTTGTTCTGTAGTTGATCCAGATCTAAAAACGACATCTGTAATGGTTATTGGATCGTTAGAGGGTTCTACGAGTTTAAAAAGTCTTGGATCTTTATATGTTTTAAGATTTAAAAGAAAATGTAAATTCATATAAGGAACAACATCATCATTGGCTTCAATAAAAACGTATCTTGAATAGTTAAATGACCAATTTTCCTGTTCTAAACCCCATTTCATCACAGCGTTTTCTGCATTTGAACCAATTAAGTTTGCTTCATTTGCCATCGCATCTGATCCGTGTTGTTGTGCTAAAACTGGGAACCCTTCTGAAATTCTAAGTGCAATTTTTAAGCGCAGTGAATTGGCAAATTTTTTCCATTTATCAAGGTCTCCATCAAATATAGGATCTTGTGCTAACGTGTCTCCAGAAGCATCTATATTTTCAAAAGCAGTTTTTAATTCAGCTAAAATATCTGTATAAATAAATTCTTCAGAATCATAAGCAGCTGCGTTTTCTCCCTGTAATGCCTCCTGATAAGGTACAGGTCCAAATGTAGATACTAAAATTGAATACACATAACTCTTCCATATTTTGGCAATAGAGACTCTATTGCTATAATTAGAATCATCAGAATAACTATCAATGATATCTTGATTGTTTTTAAGAATATTTACATAAAATCTTCTCCAGTATTGGTCCAGTGCTTGTTCTGTATAAAAATACCGATTGAACTGCCCTCCTTTACCACCATAGAAACTAGCGTAAGTGTTGTATAATTGATCGTTCATAGTACCACCAACGAGGTCTAAAGTGTTTTTTACAACTCCAGCAAAAAGGGCACTTGGTGATGCTTCATTAAATATATACTCATTGGTATTGATTTCCTCAAAATCTTTTGTACAAGATGTTGAAAATAAAATTATGAACACAGATAATTTTAAGCTAACGTATTTCTTGTTTTTCTTCATATTTTCCATAATTAAAATACTATTTTTAAATTAACACCAAGGGTTCTTGTAGGTAAAAAAGAACCAAACTCTATCCCTTGACCATTCCCAGATGTTGTGCCTGCCTCTGGATCGATTCCTTGAGGTGTATTTCTATAAATCGTCCATAAATCTCTTCCAACAACTGAAAGTTTAAGGTTTTTTACTCCTTTTAATTTTTTAATCATTCTTGGAGGAAAGGTATATCCAAAAACAATTTCTCTTAATTTTACATAAGAAGCATCGTAAACAAATCGTCCTTGATCTTGAATACCATCAAAACCATAGAGTTGTGGGTTTAGCCATCTTTGAGAATACACAATATTACCATCCTCATCTCTTTCAGCAACCCAATTACCATCCTCATCTTGTACGCCTAAAGCGGCGCCTCTATAGATAACTCCTTTAGCTCTTTCAGCATCTGCATAATTATTACCAAATAATCCTACTCCTTGTCTCTCATCATTATTTTCTCCTAATATTAGAGATGAAAGTAAATATTCTTCTCTTCCTTGTAAAGATTCTGCATGAATCCCATGATTTACTGCTTTGATCATTGTGGCAGAAAATAACTCTCCCCCCATTTTCACATCAATTAAAAAGTTTAAATTAAATCCTTTGTAGGAAAAAGTGTTCCTTAGACTTCCAATCCAGTCTGCTTGTGCATTTCCTAAATATTGGTCTTCATCCCAACGTACGCGTCCATTAGGTAAAACTAAAGGTGTTCCTGATACGGGGTCTTTTGCTTGCGCATTCCCTCTAATGTTACCAAAGGTTTCTCCAGCTTCCGCATACACTCCAACATTGAAGAAATTTCTTAGTAACAATCGATCCACACCATCGGCTAGAGACACCACTAAAGATTCATTTTTGGACCAATTTATACTGGTATCCCATTTAAATTGGTTGGTTAATATTTTTGCTGATAGAAACAATTCCAACCCTTTATTTTGAATTTCTCCAGCATTGATAATTTTCGAAATAAAACCTGATGTTGGAGTTACTTGTACTGGAACAATTTGATTGTTTGTGGATGACCTATAGTAAGTAGCATCTAAGGTAATTCTGTTATTAAATAACTTAGTTTCAATACCAAATTCTGTAGAGGAAGTTAGTTCTGGTTTTAATTCTAAATTTTTTCGTTGATTTTGTAATGCCAACCATTGTGTGTTGTTGTAGTTTCCACCCTCAATATAATTATTGATAATTCTGTCAAACGACGTATCATTTCCTACTTGAGCAAATGAAGCTCTTACTTTACCAAATGTTAAGATGTTATTTATAGGTAAGAATTTGGTGAAGATTGTAGTACCACCAATGGATGGATAAAAATAGGAGTTATTGTTTGAAGGAAGTGTAGACGACCAATCATTCCTTCCAGTAATATCAATAAAATAGGTATCATTGAAACCTGCAGATACAGACCCAAAAACAGAGTTTATTGTTTTATTATTTGGAAGATATACTGTAGGAGAAAATTCATCACCATTTGATAGGTTCATGATATTTCTTTCTAAAAGTGAAATGGCAGTTTTACGTGTTCCAGATGTTCTTAAATCAAATCTATTAGCTCCTAAAAGGGAAACAATTGAAATGTTGTTGATTTTTTTGGTGTAATTTAAGATCGCTTCATAATTCCTGTTTTCTCTTTTAACAGCAATTTCTCTGTACAATCCGTTTGGATCATAAGCGGCTCCCATATTGTTAAATTCAAATCGATCCACATCATTAATCACTCCATTTATTCTTGTTTTTAGACTTAAGCCGTCTAAAATTTGATAATTTAAAGTCACATTCGCAACAATTCTATTTGTGATATCTTGATTTGTGTTTTCGTATATATTCCAGTAGGGGTTATTAAAAGGTCCCTCGTAATTAAAGGCATTATTGTCTTCATCTTTATAAGGAAATAAATTATTTTGAGACATGTTAGGTAAAATGTACATATAGTTGTTGGCAGGATTTCTTTCACTACCATTTCTATACATTCTGTTGTCTACCCTCTGATTCACATAAATTAAACTGGTATTCACTTTTAGTTTGTCAGAAATTTCTTGAGAGAAACGTACCGCCACATTATTCCTATTGACTCTTTCCGTTCTGTCGATCACATGATCCCCTAAGGTGCTAGAATATGAAAAACGAAATGTATTTTTTTCTGTCGCTCTACTAAAGGATAACGTATTAGTAGCGACTGTTCCTACTTTATAGAGTTCTTTAACATTATTAACGTTGGGTTTATACGTACCAACTTCTCCGTTATAATCTAAAACTTGTTGCCCTAAAAATGGCATTCCATAAGCTCTTCTAAACGCTCCAACAAGAGGAAGCCCTGTTTCAGGGTCTAACTTACTAACATTAGGCGTTAATCTAGCATTGTCTCCTGCACCATATACGTACTGATAGTAAGGATATTCTCTATTTGAGATTACAGAAAAATTTGAATTTAGATTGACTCTAATTTTCCCTTTGCTTTTTTCGGCTTTTTTAGTTGTAATAATAATAACACCATTTGAAGCTCTTGAGCCATAAAGTGCAGAAGCATTCGCCCCTTTTAAAACTTGAATAGAATCTATGTCGTCTGGGTTTAATGTAGAGATAGGACTTCCAAAATCGATATCATCCCCTCCGTTCCAAACGGAAACTCCACCATCTCCTGGTGAGCTGTCAAGCGGTATACCGTCCACAATATATAAAGGTTGATTATTCCCTGTAATAGAAGTAAGACCTCTAATAATAACTCGTGTGGATCCAGTAGGAGTAGAGGAGCTCACAACTTGAACACCGGCAGCTTTTCCTGCGAGAGCATTCAAGAAATTTGTAGATCGAGCCTCTTTCATATCATCTGAATCTACGGATTGGGTAGAATAAGAAAGTGATTTTTTATCGCGCTTTATACCCAATGCTGTAATTACAATCTCATCCAATTCTTCTGTAGATTCCTCAAGTACGGCATTGATTGTTTTGCTGTCTTTAACAAAACTAATCTTTACAGTTGTGAAGCCTACATAACTAAAGGCTAAAACACCTTCCGTTTTATTTTGTGTGTTTATGGTGTAGTTACCATCAAAATCTGAAGACGATCCAGTTTGTGTTCCTTCTAAAAGAATGGTAACTCCCGGAATAGGTTCTCCAATGATATTTGTAATAGTTCCTTGGATGGTGTTTTCTTGAGAAAAAACAAAGAGAGGAAAAATTATAAGCAATAAAATAATTTTTATTTTTTCCATATTTTAAGTTTGGTTGTTTAATTTTTTAAGTGATCTATTAGATCCTATTGAATGACCTATTTGATAACTTATACAAATGAATGTGTTTTTATTAATTTTATATTAATTTTCACTTAACCTATTACAATTAATGTAAAATAGCTGCGTTTTTTTAACTGTAAGCTTCTTTGAAGGGGTAATAGTATTTAATTTTTGACTCTTTTAAATTGAGTTTCTATAGGAATTCCATAGATGTTTTCTAATTGTTTGGAACTTTCTTTATAAAATTTAGAATCGGGGGGTAGGCTGACTGATTTCCAAAATTCTGAATCGTATTTTAAGTTGTAATCCCCAATATCTTTTCCTGGTTTAATATTTTCACTGACTCTTATTTTTTTCCTATTTGTTTCAATGCCTAAAACAATAGCTTCATGTCTGTAAGACAGTTTAATTTCATCTTCTTTTAATTTAAGTAACCGTTTCGTTTGGGGTGATACCTTTTCTCGAAATACATATTCTCTATTATGGTAGCTTAACACCATAGTTCCATCTTTGGTTTTTTTATAAATATATACAGCATTTAAGTCAGATTTTTCTAATCTATAGATGTTGTTTGTATCAGAACCAATGTATAATTTGATCCATTTATTTTTTTTGTTTTTCACTTTTCCTTCCAAAACAATAACATCTTCGCCATCGTATGAAGTGTCATCAACAATCTTCCATTTGTAATTTCTGGGATTAATCCGGATTCTTAAGGGGTTTTGTTTGGCAATCATTTTAATTGCATGAAATTTCTGTTTCTTTTTTGCAAATCTATAATCGTTAGACTTTCTAGCTTCTACAATTTCTATGGGTCCAAATTCTCTGGACGTTGGTCCATTGTCATATACTTTTACATAATGTTCTACTAAAAACCGTGATACATTATTTTCATTAGAAAACCTACGGTATAAAATATTCAATTGATGTCCTTTACTGTAGGTGGTCTCTTTTAGTTTTTTTAATGCAGATTTCACATAAGAAGAAGGATCTTGAATGACGATTTCATCAAGAGATACCAAGTCTTCTTCAAGCGTGACAATTTCAATCTTTTGATCTATAAAATCTTGAACCATTATTTTAAAAGATTTAAACCCAAGCGTAGAAATCGTGATCGTATCGTTTAAATTTTCTTTCGTTAATTTCAAATAAAAACGACCGTCTTCATTACTAATTGTCCCAATAGATTTAGACATAATACTAATGGATGTAAAGGCGAGAGGTTGCTCGTTTACATCCACAATTTCACTTTCAACGATGATCTCACTTTGAGAAAACACACTAATGTGAACTAAACTTACAAAGAAAATGATGAGGTTCTTTTTAAACATTTTTAAGTTGATTATGAATTAATAAAGAATAAACTTTTTTGAAAACTCTTTTCCGTTTTCCATTGCATTTAGAATGTAAACACCTGTTTTTAAGTGCGTGATATTTATAAGTTCCTTAGGATTATTATGATTTTTCTCTAATACCCTAGCCCCATGAATCGTATAAATTTTTATATCTAATGGTAAATTGTTCGTTGAGAATACCTTGATACTTTTGGTTAAATTATAAAAATGAACTTCAAAATTATCATTAGAAATTTGAGTATCATCAACAGATAATACCAACATTGAGTTCCAAGCTCCTGCATCATTCCCATCATCCCCAAAATCTATAGGACTGTCATCTCCATTTGGTGCTTCATCATATTCTACTTTTCCAGAGGTTTCATTAAAACGTAAATTAGAAGAGGTCAAAACGGCGTCTATTTTTGAAGAGCCATATGCATCATCGGATCCGAACCCTTCAGAACTACCAGACAATGAATTTATCAAGTTTAATTGAACCGCTGAGGCACTATTTATATCAGATTCTGGGTTTTCGGTATCTCCCAAACGATTGTCATAAAACAAGGCGTTTTTAATCTCGAAACTTCTATCTCCTTCAATTCTAATTCCTCCCGCTCTTCCGGATTCTGCTGATGTTAAGGTTACTTTGTTACTAAAAATGGTTATGTTTTCTAAAGTATTAGTCGTATTTAAACCTCCAAAATATAAACCACCACCTTGAAACGTTGCCTCGTTATTATAAAATGTATTTTCAGACATTATGACTTCTCTACCATCTCCATAAACATTAATGGCACCACCATTGGCTCTGTCTCCATTTCCGTCCGTTTTATTAATATTTGCAGCGGTATTATTTATGAATAAAGACCCCGTAATGGTTAACGTTCCATCACCAGAACCGCTGATGGCGCCTCCGTTTCCTCGAGATAAATTATTTTTGAAAATGGAGTTTATAATAGTTACATTTCCTTCACTAAAAAATAAACCGCCACCAGCTTTGTCTATGCCGCCTGTAGAATTATCATCAAAAACACTATTGGTAAACGTTAAATTAGAGTTGGCATTCATATTTATGGCGCCCCCATTAATGGATGATTCTTTGTTTCCTTTAAAAGTAATGTCTGAAAAAGAAACATTCAAATCGGGACTACTGATATGAAACAACCGGTCTGTACCTACTTTATTCTCATCTGGTAAAATTGTGGCATTTTCTGTGCCAATAAAACTGAGACTCTTTTGAACTGAAATTTTAGAATTATGTATGACAGTACCAGATATATTAATTGTATTTCCATCGTTTGCTAATGAGTAAGCTTTATGAACAGTTGAAACCGCAGTTCCTGGGCTTGTTCCTGTATTGCTATCCTCTCCAAATTCATCTGCGTAATAATCAGTAATTTCTGGTAAGTTTTGATAAATGGGTTGATTCACGGTCAGTGCTATTTCTCCTCTCAAAGCTTCACCACCTTTTCCTGTTAACCATAAATAATAATCACTAGGCAAACCTTCGTAGTTTGTAAATTGAGTCAATGCACTTGACGGTGGGTTATTATCAACTTTAAAAATACAAGTCCCTTCGTCCATCTCATCAAACATTGCAACATAAAGAGTTTGTGCGCCGGCATCGACTGCATTGTATAATTGTCTCCATAAAAAATCTCCTTTTAACCTTGGAATACTGTTAAGGCTAGAAAATGTGCCTTGGCTTTTCTTTAGATTCTGCCAGCTAAACCCTGGAAAAACGACAGGCATGTATAATAAGTTTTCTGTATCACACCATGCTTTATCCGCAATTATAATATTCTTGTGGCTATCGATACCACTGATATTACTATACCTCCCAGGCGTCCAAGGATGTACAATATCAGCAGATCTTATAACGGTGTGTAATTGAGTGTCATTAACGGCATCACTGTCCAATGTTCTCCAACTTCTTGGCACACCTAATAAAACGGAACAGCCACCAAACGTTGGATCGTTCTTAAAATAGTTAATCAAGTCTTGTACATCGTCTAAATCGTAATTATCTGTTCGATTAAAACCTACGCCCCAAAGTGCAACTACAGGCTTTTGGTTGTAGGTTAATAAATGATTGTTTGAGACATCGTTCACTCCATGTCTTGAAACAAGGGATTCCCAATGCAGTTTCACGTCTTCAACCATTGTTGAAGTGGCGTTAGACCCCGATAAATCGTACATAATACTCACAAGTCTGTTGTTATTTTCCTGAGCAGCTGCTATGATATTATCAAAAACAAGATTATCATTGGCTTTTAATTTAGGTGCATTAGATTTGAGATTCGATGCAAATTGTTGAAAGAAAACCCCATCGATTCCATAATCATTCATCCATTCAAAATGACGATTGATTGTTTTTGTATTTACAGATGAAAAAACATGCGCTGCAGTTTCATCTTTATGTGTAAAAGTAGTGATGTATTTTTCATCGGCATCTGCCTCACTCATATCGGGCCAAAAATCTAAAGTGGCAAAGCCAGGTTCAAATCTTTTAACTCCATTTATACTGGTTTGGTAATGTTTCCAATTTAAATCTTCACCATCCGTAGGCGTATTGAACCAACCTTGGTAACCTGCTAAAACCTTCCCTAAAATTGAAGTACTTTCTGTAGTGACTGTTAGATCTACGCTGGTATCTGTAAATTCTTGATAGGGTCTGTCAATAAAAGTAAGTAATTCGGTTCTTAATGTATTCCTTAGTTCTGTAGCTATTTCAAATTGAGTGTCAAAAAGATTGACTTCTTCATAAGGGTCATTGCTTAAATCAAATAATTGGTCTTTTACATGATACAGTGGGTACGCAGCTGCACTTAAACTTCCCAAAGATACATTTGGGATGTAGAAGGGTAGAGGTACCTGTGTTCCGTTTGGCCCATTGAAAGTGTCTCCGTCGGCTATTCTTTGATTTGTAGCATCATCATAACGCACCGTTACATATTTCCAGTCTTTGGTTCTAATCGCTCTAGAAAACCCTAATTCAAAAAATAAATGATCGTGAACAGCTTCTGTAGCATTATTAGTAATAACTTCTTTTAAACTTACACCATCCATCTCTGAAGTAGAAATATCTACACCCGCAATATCTAAAAAAGTAGGGGCGAAGTCTATATTCTGAACCAATTCGTCGTAAGTAGAAGGCGTCGAAATTCCATCTGGCCAATAGATCATTAAAGGTACTTTTGTGCCTGCATCGTAATTTGTAGATTTCCCTTTGTTAAAATCTCCATGATCGGAAGTAATAACGATGATGGTGTTATCTAACTTTCCTGTTTCCTCTAATTTACTGACAACAGCACCAACAGCATGGTCAAACCAACGCAACCAAGCTTGTTTTATATCCTTTCCAGGTAAATTAGAAATTTCATCTTTTATTTGCGCTCGTGTTGGTAAGTACGAATAGTCTTGTATTAAAACACCTTCAGCTGTGATATTAACGTCTGAATCTAAACCGGCATAAAAATTATTATTATTTGACCAAAAAGGGGCTGGACCATGAGGCACCGTTTCACTGTAGTAAATAAAGAAAGGGTCGTCACTAGCATTCTCAATATAATCGAGAACCGCTTTATTCTTATACTCAACATTGTGAACGTTTAAGTCATCATTTTTTAATTCTCTTAAGTTTGCGGGATAAAATGCATCCACAACATCAAATCCAAAATCTTTAATTCTGTCTGCCCATTTATCATGATTAAATTTCATGGCATCAGAAATTGCTTCTACATAGGGATCATCGGTTTGATCGTATGCCATGAAACCAAAATTGCCTTGTGTATAGGTGTTTAAAAATTCATGATCCACAATGTGAGATTTTCCTATAAAAGCAGTATTGTAGCCTGCAGCTTGTAATAGTTTTGGTAAATTATCTGTATTTTCTTCGAGTTCTATATTGTTTGCAACGCGACTTAATTGCCCTACGGGATACCCGTTTAAGAAATTAGTGCCTTCGGACCTTCCTGCGTATTTTCCTGTTAAAATACTATACCTACTTGGGCTGCATATAGAGGAAGAAACAAATGCATTGTTAAAAACAATTCCGTTACTTGCTAAGTTATCAATAATAGGGGTGTGGACCTTAGAATCTCCATTAAAACCAAAAGGTCTGGATTGATTCTGATTATCACTATCTCTCAAAGGAATTGAGCTTTGATCATCAGTCATAATGAAAACAATATTTGGTTGCTGACCAAATAAAAGTGAAGTATTGAATACTAAAAATAAATAAACGAAATACTTTTTCAATGTATTCTTTTTTTAAATTAAGGGGAACTGTTTTTGAAAACAGATTTTAATTAAAATAGGGGTTTTTAAAAACCCCTATTTTTATAATATTAAAAGAGTCGGAACTCTGTTTCTTTAGTTTATGATGAATTTTTTCGAGAACGACTTCCCAGAAGATTCACCTTTTAAAATATAGATTCCTGAAGCTAAAGAATTTGCTTGAATGCTTTGTCTTTGAGCTACATTTTTAAGACCTAATAATTTAGTTCCTAAAATACTGTACACTTCTACAGTTAATGGGGTAGAAATAGTATGGCTAATTTCTATGCTGTTAGAAGATTTATTATGAAACACTAATAAATTAGCAGCTAAAACATCTTGCTTATTTAAAGATAAAGCTAACCCTGAATTCCATGATCCAGCATCATTACCATCTGATCCAAAATCAATAGGGCTGTCTTCTGAACTAGATACAGAATCATATTCAACATAACCACTAGAGGTCATAAACATTAAGTTAGAAGACGTTAAATCTGCTTCAATTATAGATGTAGAAAAATCATCCCCAGCAGTATCGTCTAAGGCAGGCTCAATTTTTTTGGTAATTGAATGTGATAGATTAAGTACAACGTTAGGAACAATTCCAATATCTGAACCTGCAGTATCTGTACCATTTGTTACCAAATTCCCATAAATTAATGAGTTTTGTATTGTAAAAGGTCTAGCGCCTTCAATTCGTATTCCACCGCCTGTAGATTGATTTAATGAGGTGAAATTTACAGTATTATTAAAAATAGTAGTATTGGTAATGCTGCTATTGGCATTATTACCTCCCAAGTACAAAGCTCCTCCACCATTACTTGATACGGAATTATTCACAAAAGTACTAGTGTTTAAAACGAAATCTACACCATTGCCTGTTACAGCAATTGCACCACCTTTAGTTGCAGAGTTTCCGTTAAAAAGAGATCCTGAGATGTTTACATTTGCAGAATTTCCAGCGACAATAGCCCCTCCTTTATCTGATGATGTATTGTTTTCAAAAACACAATTTGTTATGGTTAAATTTCCGTTGGAGACTAATATAACTCCACCACCTGCGTTGTTAGTTACAGAATTTCCAGTAAAGGTACAGTTCTCAAAGGTAGCTGTAGCTCCTGCGTTGTTATTAAAAAAGACACCACCTCCAGCAAGTGTGGTAGTGTTGTTTAGAAAATTAAGATTTTTAAAAGTCACATTTGCTGAAGTCGATCCATTTATTGTAAAGAGTCTACCTGAACCACCATTTCCGGCTAAAGTTGAGCTAGGATTCAAACCTTCTATAGTAAATGCAAAATTCTTAGATGCTAGATTCGCGCCATCGGGTGTAATGGTTCCTACAATTATTAGTTTATCTCCTCCAGAGTTTATATTTGACATGGCAACACCAAAGTTGCCAAATGCAGTTGATTCACTTGTGCCATCCATATTACCAGCACCTGTTGCTGAAACATAAACGGTATTTTGTGCTAGTGCTGTAAAACCAGTAAAAGAAATTAATAAAAGCGTTAGTAAAGTAATTTTTTTCATCTTGATTGTGTTTTGTGATGGCCTTTGGTCATCAGTTATTAAAAGTAATTGGTTATTATTTAACTCAACTTATCTTGAATTAGTTGAGGTTTTGATTCAAACAAATATGACGATGCACCCTTAATTTTCCCTTAATAATTGATTAATTAATGAGCCTTTATGAGAAAAATTCACTTTTTACTATAAATAAATGTAAACTATAATTTTTGCTTAGAATAGTCTGTAGTATGGGTGCTTATATGTCAATTACAAGTGTAAATTATTGATATCTAGAGAAATGAATTCATTAAAGTTGTGTTCAAATTCTTGTCCGTATAGGATATTGTACTCTTTTAAAAATTTATTAAACGTATCATTAGCTAAGCTGTGATTGCCTTTAATGTAATATACTTTACATTTTAAGAACACAGCGATTTCATTTGTAGTGTCAAAATTAAAAATACAATCCGCTAAATCAATAGCAAAATCAAGATCTTCCTCTATGTCTAGCTTTAATGCAAAATTCATAAAGTTATTGACTATTAAATCGGTAATGTTCTGTTTAAAAGAATCTAACCAAGTGTAATCTAAGTTGTTCAGAAAAGCGCCATTTTTGGTTATGGATATCGTACGAATAATATCCTCTTTGGTTGGTTTGCTTTTAAGTAGATTTTTATTTAATTGAGAGTAATCGTTAACTAAAACATCAGAATTATTTTCGATAATCCAATAGCCCGTTTTTTTACTAATTGAAAAATCTCCTAACTGTTTAAGAATGGTTTTGAGTTTGGTGATATTAACAGCTCTATTATTTTGAGCACTTTTATCAGATTTATCATACCATAACAAGTCTTTTAACTTTTGAGAAGAAATTCCTTTGTTATTTTTATGTGTATAAAGCCAAAGAACTAAAAAGAGTTCCTTTATTAAGGGCGTAAATTTCCCTGTAAGATCGTTTCCTTTTTTATCAAACATTTGAAAACCACCAAAAAATACAATCGGATAATCTAGCTCAACTAAAGGTTCTTCTTTTTTGTGTTCCTGAGGAATTATTTTTTCTTCACTAGTTTCAATTTGTTTTTTCTTGAAATATTTTATTATTAAAAGACCAATCATAGCTGATATAAATAGACCAATTATAATAAGAGCCCAAAAACTTGTTGTTGATTTAGAATTGCTTTGAGTGGCTTCAATTACAGGAATATGAGGGTAATTAAGGCTGTAAATACCAAAATCTGTTTGATTGTTTGAGTTCAAGAAAGAGGTGTAGACGTAAAGTTTTTTTGCGTTTTCATCAAAAAATAGATCCACAAAAGATTGAGTGTCTGTAAATTTATAAGGAAGAGAATCTGCTACAATTTTAAATTCTGGACTTGATAGATTTCCTTGTGCAAGTTTAAGATATCCATTAGATCTAGACTTATCGGAGATTAAGCCATAATAGTTTTTATTAGTACTGTCTATCACAATGGAGCTTCCAAAGATCATTTCTTCAGAAATTTTAGTTACCTCATATTGTTTTTTAAATGTTTTGCTTTCAATGTCGTACCTCAAAAAATCAAAATAACTTTTAGGGTTTACTAATTGTTTACCGCTTTCACTTCCATAGCCACCTAAGACATAAATGGAGTCTTTGTAGATGGTTGCCCCAGAAAGATATCGTGGTTTAAATACTTTATTATCATGAGGGATGTTTTCCCAAGTTTTAGAACTAAGATCAACCTTTTTTACTTGGTTTTGATATGTGAATTGACCATAACCCCCTAGGATATATATAGAATTGTCTTTTGGACTAAACAAACCATTATGATGCTGGTATATTTGCTTCAAAGGTTGTTTTTTAAATAGAGAATAATTATCCCAACGCTTAGTTTCAAAATCAAATTCAGAAATCTGATTCTTATCTGCAAGGTAGCAGTATAATTTTTTTTGTTTGTGATCAAAAAGAATTCTGTGATCTAAAGAAATTTCTAAAGTATCTTTATCAAAAGGATAGGTCTTGAATGATTTCTCTTTGGGATTGTATTTAGTTAGTGTTGTTTTGTTTAAAATATAAAACTCTCCTAAATTTTTGTCAAAAGTCAATAATTGAACGCCATCAACTTCAGATATTAAATTTTCTTCCCAAGATTTATGATAGCATAACAGCCAGTCTGCATTTTTTACAGTAGCATTGTTGTTATTTATTATATCTATAGCCTCGTTTCCTCCACATTGATTTAAAGGGTAGTGAGCGATTAGTTTAGTGCCTTGAGTTAACTTAACGTCTCTAATACTTATTCCACTCGGAACATCTGAAGTTGAAAATTCCTTATAATTATTTGCACCAAAAAAGATTTTGTATGATTCTTTACTTTTAAAAACTGCGGATTTTTTGATGGGTTTGGAGCCAGCTATCGAAAAAACCAATTCATTTTTTGACAGCGAAAATTTTATATGAATCGTGCTCCATTTTTTATTAGAAAATGTAGAGTCGTTTATGGGTATAATTGTTTCAGTATCACCAACAACTATAATTAGTTTTTTTGTTGAAGTATTAGAGAGCAGTAAATCTATATTTTTATTATCTTCATTAATAGCTCTAAAAATGTATCCGAAATTACCTTTTCTTTTTATTAATTCTACCTTTAAATCAAAAGTTAATTCAAGTTCATCCTTTACAATCAATGGCTTATTTGAAGTTATATCTAAGCTTGTTCTTTCGTCGAGAAGAAAATCTTGACCTTTAAAAGAAAGACCGTATTCTTGACTTAAAACAGTTAGAGGCAACATAATAAACACTAAAAATAACGTGTAAATGTTAAAACTAAATAAAGAAGATTTATACAATTTCAATTGTTGATTAAAAAAAGATTTATACTCAGTTTTTACAACATAATTAATATAAAGGTTAAATTAGTTTAAGATAAAGAGGTTCAATAAAGGTAAGATAATAAAAAGAATATTAATGAAATTTATCTAAGAATGTAGCGTTGTCATAATTAAATTGGCATAAATCTCTATTATTATCAAATTTATTGTTTTAATTTCTAAGTACTTTTTAGTGCTAATTTTCTGAGTGCATCATACAATGCTTACAATAGATGAAACCAATTTTTAGGGTTGATTTTGCACTCGTTACAAACGAGTCCAATAAGGTCTAAAAGAGCTTTGTCCTTAAAACAAAAAAACTTACACAAGCAAGCTTGGTAAGTTTTTTGAATTTTAATTCGCAGTCGCACTGCGCTTAATCGTGGAGGCAAAGGGCCTAAAGTCGAACTGTTTTGGAAAGGATTTATAAAAACAATAAACCCACAACTTTTAGAGTTGTGGGTTTTAATTTGGCCTGCGTAAAGTTAACTTACGGGTATATTTAATCTCATTTTTTAATAACCATAAGTTTTTTTTCGAACCAAATTAATTGAATTGTGACTAATTCAAATTTATTGTACTGATACATCAAACGTTGCAGAAATATCTGTTTCTCCATCCGCATCGTTAAGACCTGTATTTGGCTTAGTAGGTTCATGACGCAACGTAAAGGTTAACGTTCCAGAACTCACGGCTCCAGCGACCAAGGTAAACTCGGTTCCTAGTTTATTGCCTTCTGAATCAAGGTTTTCACCGTTAGTTGTAACATCCAAACCAGCTGTTGGTGTATAGAAAAATTGGTGTTCTACACTTTCTTCTTCAACTTCATCCGTGATGTTTTCAGCTGGATTTTCAGTTTCGTTAAGTAGAACTATGCTACCACTATAGGTGACGCCGGTAGCTAAATTACCAGTTGTAATAACGGGTTCGTTAGGTCCATCACCATCCAAGTCACGAGTCTGTAAGGTGATCGCTGTACTGCCGTCATTTGGCACAAGAGTTACGGTTAGTGTGGTGATCACTTCTTCTTCGTTTACAGGTTGTGGGGCGTCGTCTTTTGAACATCCGATAAATAATATGCTTGTAAATAATGCTGTAGTTAAAAATTTCATGTTTTTCATGTTTTTGTTGTTTTTGTTGTTTTTTAATAGTTAAATTAATAATTGATTTTAAGATTAAATAAAAAGTTTCTGCCCAAATCATCTGCATAATAGCGCAAACGGTTCAGGTAGTTTCGATACGAAGTGTTCAATACGTTTGTAATTCTAAGTCCTACCGTTAATTTTGATTTTTGGTTGAGATTAATATCGATACTCGAATTAAAATTAAGCAAATGATACGCGTCTGGTGTAGAGCTTACATCCACCAATTTATATGTTTCGGTTTCTGGTATGAACACTTCAAAATTGGTATTGGGATAGTCATTTTGTTTAAAATGATATGCGCTTTGTAAAGACAGACGAATGTTATTGAATTCAGGATTTTGATATACAATTTCGTTGCTAATGTTTACAGGCGGCATTCCGATTAGTGGCGCGTCTAAAGTTTGGTCATAGCCTTTGACTAAAGAGAATTGACTGTTTAAACGAACGTTTTTAGCAAAAGCATAGGAGGCATCCACATCTACACCTAACAATTGAGCATCCGTTTGGCGGTATTCCCACACCTGAAAGTTGCCTCTCAACGTCTGCTGAATTTCTGTAGGTTCATTCACTATAAAGTCAGAAATGGTATTAATATAAGGGTTTACATTAAAACTAAATAGATCGTTCTCCTTTTGAAATGTCAATGCAACTTTATGTGCTATTTCAGAATTGAAGCTTAAATCTCCCAGTTCGATTCGAGAAGCAGAATGGTGCAAGCCTTCACTAAAAAGTTCTGAGGAATTTGGCGCTCGAGATGCCATGGAATAGTTGAAAAACAATTTATAATCCTCACCAAATGTATAGTTGGCTCCTAAGGTAGCTGAACCGTTATTAAAATTTAGTTGCGGATTGGTTAAAATTTGATTCTCCAATTCTTCAAGCACAATTTCAGGAAATAGCTGGTCATAATTACGTAATTCCCAAAAGGAGGTTCTGTAAAATTTAAAAACATCCATAAAGGAGTAATCAAAACGGCCCCCGGCTTCCAGAAGCCATTGGTCATTTAATTGGTAGTCCATTACAAAGTACATTCCTAAGTCATACATCTGAAAATCAGGGATCAACCGTCTCACACCCGTTTCGGGATTTGCAACGTTTTTTTGATACTTCGCCATGAGCCCTGTTTTTAATACAATTTTATCAGACAAAGGTGCATCTAGATCTAGCAAAACGGTATGCGTATCTAATTGTAAATCTGATGCAGCCTTCTTTTTGTCATCCCCACGCCTGATGTCAAACTCAAGCCGATTGTTTCTTTGAAAATCGTATTGGATGCTAAGTTTTCCAAAGTTTTCAAACCGTTTAAATCCTTTTATAGTTGCCAAATGATGGGTGACATCTTGCCTAGGTGCATTGATCGTATATGTGAAATCGTTTATAATTAGTGGTACATCGCTGTCGATGGCTCTAATTTGATCTTGAGCACCGCCCAAATGTGAGGCCGCTAAAATTCCAATCTCATTTTTAAAGATTGAATAATACCCCTCAATACCATAGTCAAAACGGTTAAAACCTACTTGTAAAGAAGCACTTCTCTCAAAAATCCCTGTATTGCTCAATACATAGCCAGGAGCTTCAAAATCTCCAAAGCGTTTTAAGGATCCTTGCAGGGTTGCATACCATCCATTTTGATAACTTTTAGTCAATTTTGAGCTCAACGAGGCGCCACGCCCATTACTAGTTGCAGTCATCAAAGTTTTGCCATACAAACTGTCTTTTACCGGAACTTTAGAAGCTTCAGCAATAATTACGCCCCCTACAGCATCTCCACTGTATTGAAGTGCACCAGCTCCTTTTATGACGGTAAGGTTACTGACGGAATTTATGTCAATATTAGGTGCGTGTTCTGCCCCCCATTCTTGGTCTTCCATCCGCACCCCATTATTAACGATGACCACACGACTGCTGTGAAGTCCATTAATCATTGGTTTTACGACCGTGCTCCCTGTATTTAGTGACGATACACCACTCAAACTATTTAGAGCATCACCAAGAGAGCCACTATTAAAACGCTCCAACTCTTCTTTGTTAATAGTATTCTCGAGAAGTGTTTTGGATTTGTCACTGTAGGCTTTCCCTTCAATCGTAATTTGATTGAGTTCTTCAATATGATGCTCTAACTTAAATGACTTTTTGGTATTCCCAGAAATTCTAACAGTAAATCCTTTTGTCAAACAATAGGGGTGTGAAACCTGTATGAAATAGGTGTCATTACAAAGGTTTGAAAAAGAAAACTCTCCATCTAAACCCGTCTGAACAGTTTGTTCAGTGTCTGCAATAATAAGGGTGACTCCGATGAGCAATTGGCCATCGTGAATATCTGTTACTATACCTGAAAGTGAATTGTCACAATTTTGTGACAACGATGTAATACTGCTAAATAGCAGTACCAATAATGCATAGTTGCGCATATAAATTCTTAATTAATATTAAACGTGTTTGTTCGTATATTAAGAAAATACTGGGGGGCCGCGTAACTGATTATTTGTTAAGGTAGAGAAGTATAATTGTAATGGGGTATAGGTTGTACTGACCTTAACAGAAATTTGTGCTAAAAGTAAATCAGGATATTTAGCAATATCATAGTTGAAAGATGTAATATGGAAAGCACATATTTCGCAATTCTTTTCAGATTTATGTATGTGAGTACTCAGGTTATTACAAGTATCACCTTCATGCCCTTCAATCATATGGCTAAACTGAATTGCAGTCGGAAGTATTAAAGCTAATAAAAGCAATAACGCAGCAATATTTTTTGCAAGTTGATTGTTTAAATACATTTTACAAAAGTAAGTTGCAAAATTAATCAATTTATTTTAATTTCTTGTCAAATGTAATTTTATATTATGTGCGCTCAGGTTTACCTCTTAACTATGAATAAATTATCATGTTGAATAATACGGTTTCGTCATAAATTGTATATTTGGTTTCGTTTTAAAAGTTACTTATTTATCATTAATGATTAAAAATACAATCAGAAGTCTCGTTTTTCTAGCAATTTTCATTGTTAGCAACCCCCTCCATGCCCAATTTTCTAATATTCCAGGAACTCCTTTTGTTAAAAACTTTACGGAAGAAGCCATCAATAATGATTTAACAGTTTTTGACATTTCTCA
>Ga0209304_1000714_pt1 | contig 22368 bp, 16 predicted proteins | sample COGITO_mtgs_1004_4_FD_184789 | JGI IMG/M metagenome (GOLD analysis project Ga0209304, IMG submission 184789) | Pelagic marine microbial communities from North Sea - COGITO_mtgs_100423 (SPAdes) (version 2) | ecosystem: Environmental > Aquatic > Marine > Epipelagic ...
AAATTAAACAAAAACTACGTATGTAGAAAGCATTTGAGCTGCTTGTTTGGACCCGAGTTCGATTCTCGGCGTCTCCACCACACGGGACAAACTCATATTTTTTGAGATTTGTCCCTTTTTATTTTCACCTAACTCCTTGTCTATCTGTAAGATATACCTCAACATATCATTGATTCTTGTAGTTCGACATTTTTTTCCGTCAAATTCTATTTTTTCTGGGAAAATCGAACTTATCAACTTCTTTTTATGCGAAATAGCACTGTTGGTGTAGGTTTGCTTAAAATTTTCTAAATGCAGAAATGCATTTTCAATAAGACCCTTATATTCCGAATCTGAGGTATTTAGCCCATTTAAATTAGAAGTGATTTGATCTCGTTGCTTTGTATATCGATTTAATGTTTGCCCATAGACTTTAGGAGATATAGTTCCATCTACCAATAGATCTTGCAAGTTTTCAATCCGTTGGTTTGCGGAAGCTAATTCCTTCTCTAACTTTTTTCTTTTCCTTGCTCTGTCCTTTTGATTAACTCCAGATAAAGATTTTAAGATCTCTTTATACAAAACTTTTGATTGTTTGGTAAATTGAAAATCATCTAAAATAGATTCAAAAACCGTATTGACTTTCTTTGCTGAGAATCGCTCTTTTTTACAATGATTACAATGGTAATAAAAATATTTTTTACCCGTACAGCTCTTTGAAGGACTACCAGTCATTTTCGATTGGCATTTGGAGCATTGTAAGATTCCTCTTAATGGAAGCTCCTCACGAAGTGTGTTATAAATCGGTCGATTTCTTTTCTTTTGGCGTTCGGACAATTTTTCTTGAACTTGGTAAAACAGTTTCTCAGAAATAATTCCTTGATGAACACCCTCAATCCACTGCTCCTGCTCCTCACCTTCTTTTGGAACGACAATTTTACCCATATACACAGGGTTTTTTAATAAAAGGGATAAATTATTTCTACTAACTTTAAATCCTTTACTACGTAAATCCTCACGAATCGCTGCTTGGGTTTTCCCTTTTATGATTCCCTTATATGCAAGTTGAATAAATTTAGCCTTTGGGCTGGGCTGAATAATGGGCCTGTTATTTGCATCCCTCCTATTTACATAACCTACAGGTGCCATTCTGCACCAACGACCTGCTTTTAAAGACCCTCTGATGCCACCTCTTATCTTTATCGATCGTCGGTCATTATCTATCTCTGGGAATACTAAGTTTATAGCCAGCATAGCTTTACTCTCTGGTATGCTAAAATCGATGGGTTGTTCAATGGCTTGAACTTCTATTCCCATTTCTTTTAATTGACGAATCATTACAAATGAATCTGTTACATTCCTGGAAAAGCGATCCCAAGTGGTTACTAATAAATAATCAATAGTGTTTTTATTTTTCTTGGCAAATCTCAAAAAGTTTTGAAATTCAGGACGATTAAAGTTTTTAGCGGAGTGGTCTTCTTTGTAATGAGCAACAACCTCAATATCCTTCCGCTTACAATAGTTTGTTAGCTGCTCAAATTGAACACCCAAACTAAACCCTTTGGCTTGTTCGTCACTACTGACTCTTGACATGATTACAGCTCTTTTCATTGTTTAGGTTTTTGAAAAGCTTCTAATTGAGCATTAGCAATGAGCTCAAAAAAAGCTTTAATTTGTTGTACTTCTTCGTTGGTTAGTTTGTCTTTTCTGTGTTTATTTAAAATGATTTTACATTCATAGTTTGATAACATGGTGTTGATGCATGTACAATTCCTTTGCATTTTACAATAGGATTGTTAGGTATCAATAGATCTGAGGTGTTCAGTATCATAATTTGTATTTCTTTGTGTTTTCAAAATTTACCACACTCCCGTCAACCGTTTGAATAACAATGGTTGAATAGTCTCTTTTTTGAATATGTTCCATAATTCGACTTTCTGTTGAAACTTGCTTTGTTGTTTTAATTTCTAAATGAGTTGGCTTGGATTGATTGAACCGAATTGTAATGGATTTTAATTCGTTATAATTCCGTCTTATCATTCTTAGTACTTTATCTTCTTCATCTGAAAGCATTGAAATTGACCTATTGTCAAATTGATGTGAATCGCCATGGAGAAAAGGTTCAAATATTTTATAGAAAGAAAAGCTAAAATGGTCTTTTTTAAATTTTTCAAGGAAGAAATAATTTTCATCGGAAGCATGAAACATTTCTAACAAATCATCTGCAAACAAAAAATAATCTGCAGGTACATCTTTATAAAAGAAAAAAGTGTAGTTATTTTTATGAGCGATTGTTGATAAAACCAGCTTTTCTAGCTCAGTGATATACCCTTTCTTGTGATTATCTGACGTTTGCAGTGCTTTATTCTCTGCAATCTTTTGGTTGTAATTAAGCTCGAAATGCAATTTTTGACTCAACCTAGCTCTAATTGCTCTTATGTCATCATAAGAAAAACCATACTTAATTAATGCTTCAACCATCTTTATCCAAACGTATTGCACAAAGCTGATGGCTGTTTTTTTATAGTCGGTTTTTACAGTACCTAAACCAAGGTCAATATCCAGTAAATCATACTTCTCCCAGTTTAAAATATCAAAGTATAACACATCAATTTTTGTTTTTAAAAACAATGGTGTGTATATGTAATTAATCAAACTGTCAGGGTCTGTTGTCTCGCCGAAATAAGGATCCAAAACGAATTTATTTTCCATAAAAACAAAGAAACAAAAAAGTTGCAAATAAAAGTAGTAATATTACTACTTTTTAATAAAATTTATACATATCTTGGATTCCAACGATGAACTCATGGTAGAAAAACAATGATAAATTATTGAAGGAAATAATTTTTATTTTTTGAAACAATCACGAAAAGTGAGTAAAAATAAAGACTGTGAGATGTCCTTGAGTAAACACCAAGCCAACAGGCTGTAGATTAATAAATTAAATACAATAAAAACAATGGAAAATAACATGCATTATAGAAACGTGACCCTTAGTACAAGGGTCTCTGCTGCTCAAAAAGCTGAATATGTAAGACTCGCAGCAAAATATACCGTGAGTGTATCTGAATGGGCACTAACACTTATAGAACATCATAAAAATGATTATGGTACAATTGGAGAACCCACACCAAAAGAAGTGAAATTAGAAAGAGCTTTAGAGTTAAAAAATAAAGAAATTCAAAAGTTAAAAGCTCAACGAGATACTACTGATGAATACGCTGCCAATATGCAACAACGATCTAACAAAGCCATTCACGATCGTGATGAATCTAATTATGCCTTAAAACAAGCATTGATAGAAGTTGAAAAATATAAAAGCCGACTAAAAATTTCGGAGTCATTGATTGAATCAGGAAAACCCAAAAAAAACAAAAATAAATCTTTAATAACCCCTATATCTGTTGGTATGACTACTATCTTAGCAATTGTAATATTTGGTAGAAGATTTAGTTAAAAAGTAATCGAAAAATGAGATGTTTTTAGTTATATTGTGCCTACTATTTTAGTAACTATGAACCGTATCAAAGAAGTACTTAAAGAGAAAGGCATTAAGCAAATTTGGCTCGCTGATAAGCTTGGCAAGAGCTATAATATGGTGAATGGGTATGTGCAAAACAGACAGCAACCTCGTTTAGAAGTTCTGAATGATATCGCAGAAATTTTGGATATAGATATAAAAGAATTAATTGTCTCAACAAAAGAAGATAACAAATGAGTATAGAAAAACTAGACCTCACCTCACCAGACTTGGTAAACCAAAATATTGAAAAATTAGCAGCACTATTTCCCAACTGCGTTACAGAAGGTGCTGATGGAAAAGTAATAGACTTTGATTTATTAAAGCAAGAGCTCAATAATGAAGTTATTGAAGGTAATAAAGAACGTTATCGTTTGGAGTGGCCAGGAAAACGTGAAGCCATAGTAACAGCCAATTTGCCAACAACAAAAACCTTACGTCCTATAAGAGAAGACTCTGTAGATTTTGATAATACCGAAAACCTCTACATAGAAGGAGACAACTTAGAAGTACTCAAACTACTGCAGGAAAGTTACTTGGGTAAGATTAAAATGATATACATAGATCCACCTTACAATACAGGAAAGGACTTTGTGTACAAAGATAACTTTAGCAAGGAGACCCAAGAAGAGCTTATTGAAAGTGGCCAAAAAGATGAATACAACCAGCGTTTAGTAGCCAACCCTGAAACAGCAGGTCGTTACCATTCTGATTGGCTTAGCATGATGTATCCAAGATTGAAATTGGCTAGAAATTTATTAACAGATGATGGTGTTATTTTTATTTCTATTGATGATAATGAGTCTGATAACCTACGTAAAGTGTGCGATGAAATATTTGGGGAAATTAATTTTAGGGGAAGTGTGATTTGGCAACATAGCTTGCAGCCTAAAGGCTACTCTGGAAAGTTTTCAGTACACCACAATTATAATCTTGTATACTCAAAGAGTGAAGATTTCATTTTGGCATCTTTGGAGAGAACTGAAGAACACGATATTAACTACAAGAACCCAGATAATGACCCTAAGGGTCGATGGAGACCAGGCGATGTAAGGAATGCACTTTACAGGCCAAATCTCATTTACGAATTGGAAACACCTTCAGGTAAAACAATTCAACCACCAACAAATGGATGGCGTTGGAGTAAGGAAACTATGGCTAACAAAATAAAATCTAAGGAAATTGTTTTTAATGAAGATGAGACAAAAATTACTAGGAAGATTTATCTGTTTACACTTGATGGAAGAACACCTGAAACGATTTGGTTTGGTAAAGAAGTTGGGACAACAAGAGATGCGTCTACAGAGCTAAAAAAACTATTTGACAACAAAGCTCCTTTCGATACTCCAAAACCTACAAACCTAATAAATAGGATGCTCGAAATTTCAGGAGCTGAAGATGGAGCTTACATTTTAGACTTCTTTTCTGGCAGCGCTACTTCTGCACAAGGAGTTCTAACATACAATTCCATGAAGGAAAAGAAGCTTAAATATATTCAAGTGCAGGTTGCTGAGGATATTGATAGCAATACACCTTCAGGGAAAATAGCCAAATCTTTTGGCTTGTATACTATGACTGATTTAGGAAAAGAACGAATCCGCAGGGCTGGTAAAAAAATAAAAGAGGAAACAAAAGCAGATATTGATTATGGTTTTAGAGTATACCGATTGGATGAAAGTAATATGCAAGATGTCTATTATAAACCACAAGATTATAAGCAAGGGCAGTTAGATTTGGTAGCAGATAATGTAAAGCCAAATAGAACAGCAGATGATTTATTAGCCCAAGTCATGTTAGACTGGGGCTTACCCTTGTCACTAAAAATCAAGCAAGAATCCATAAATAGTAAACTAGTATTTAAAGTAGCCGACAACTCTCTTTTTGCTTGTTTCGACAATGGTATTGATGAAGAGTTTGCAAAAGAAATTGCTAAAGAATCTCCACTAAGAATTGTATTTAAGGACAGTGCTTTTAAAGATGACACTGCTAAAGTAAATGTAAAACAACTCTTAAAACAACTAAGTCCTGAAACTGAAATGAAAGTGATATAATATGAAACTACAATTTAAAGAACAAGATTTTCAAGTAAAAGGTGTAAAAGCAGTGGTGGATTGTTTTCAAGGGCAACCTATAAAAACCAATCGTTTTACATTGGAGCGTAGCAAAGAACTGATCCGCAAAACTAAAATGGCAGCTTCTGGTGTTACCCAAGTTTCAGCTTTTGATGATGAGGTGTTAGAGGACATCGGATACCGTAATTCTGCTATTCAAATCCCTGAATCACAAATACTAAAAAACATACAAAATGTTCAAAAGAATAATGATTTACTAGAAAGTCAACAAATTGAACGACCAAAAGTTGTAAACTTAGGCTACAATCTAACCATAGAAATGGAAACAGGTACAGGTAAAACCTACACCTATATTAGAACCATGTATGAGCTTCATAAAAATTATGGTTGGAGCAAGTTTATAGTAATTGTTCCTAGTATCGCTATACGTGAAGGTGTATTTTCATCTTTCAGTGATACACAAGATCATTTTCAAGAACTTTATGGTCATAAAATCAATCCATTTATATACAACTCAGGGCGTCCTCAGGATATCGAAAGTTTTGCTTCAAATAGACGTATAAGTGTAATGATTATTAATACCCAGGCTTTTAATGCGCGAGGTAAAGATGCAAGGAGAATTTATCAGGAGTTAGATCAATTTGGTACTCGTAAACCAATTGATATAATCGCCAATACCAACCCAATTTTAATTATTGATGAACCACAATCTGTAGAAGGTGCAAAAACAATGGAAAGTATGCAGCTTTTCAAGCCATTATTTACCCTTCGCTATTCTGCCACGCATAAAGTAGATTATAACAAAATTTATCGTCTAGATGCTTTAGATGCTTATAATAAGCGTCTGGTTAAAAAGATACAGGTAAAAGGGATTAATCTTAAAGGATCAACGGGAACTAATGGATATCTTTATTTGGAGAGTATAAGTTTAAGTACAAATAAACCACCATTTGCAGTTATTGAATTTGAGAAGCGGTCTAGTTCAGGACTTATTACTAAAGAGCGTAAAAAAGTACCTCAGGGCTTTAATTTATATGAAAATTCTGGCAATATGCCCGCTTATAAGAACCAAACTATTTCTGAAATTAATGGTTATTTAAATAAAATTGTGGTTGGAGGTCAGGATATTTATCCTGGTGATATTTTAAATGATAAAGATGAAAATGCATTTCGTAGAGTACAGATTCGAGAATGTATCATGTCGCACTTACAAAAGGAAAAGCAACTTTATGGAAAAGGAGTAAAAGTATTGTCACTGTTTTTTATTGATTCGGTAGAAAAATATCGTGTATATAATGAATTAGGAGAACAATCTTCGGGTGAATATGCAAAAATATTTGAGGAGGAATATGCAAAATTAAGAGATGAAGCAAGAGACTTGACACTTCCAGAATACGATAATTATTTAATGCGTGATGAACCAGAAAAAGTACATCAGGGTTACTTTTCTATAGATAAAAAAGGAAAGTCAGTAGATCCTACTGTAAAACGAGGTAAAGAAGATTCTGATGACATTTCTGCTTACGATTTAATCATGAAAGGCAAGAAGCGATTAATGGATTTTATAGAGCCAACACGTTTTATTTTTTCGCACTCAGCTCTAAAAGAGGGTTGGGATAACCCGAACGTATTTCAAATATGTGCATTAAAGCATGCAGAAAGTGGAAGTTTAACTAGAAGACGTCAAGAAGTTGGTCGTGGCATGAGAATATGCGTTAATAAAAATGGTAATCGATTAGATTTTGAAAGAGTTGGAGATCAAGTCCATGAAATTAATAAGTTAACAGTTATTGCTTCAGAAACTTATGAGGCCTTTGCTAGAGGATTACAATCTGAAATTGCAGCGACATTAAAAGACCGTCCACAAAAAGCAGAAGTAGAATATTTTGTTGGTAAAGTGGTACATAATGAGAAAGAGGATGAGCATCGATTAACTAAAGACGATTCTAAAAAACTGAATAAAGTCCTTTATAAACACGATATAATTGATGAGGACGATAAGATAACAGATGAAGGAAGAGCACTGATTGAAATCAATAAAGTGCCCTTGCCTGAACAATTAGAACCCTATAAGGATTCTATTTGCAAACTGCTCAAATCTATTTATACTGGTGAAGTATTCAAACCTGTAGATGAGCGTCAAACTATTGAACTCAATACCAATAAAAACTTCAATAAGAAGGAATTTCAGGCCCTTTGGGATAAAATTAATTTGAAGACTATTTACGAAGTACAGTTTGATAGCAATAAGCTTATTGAGGATAGTAAAGTTTTGATTAATGCGCAGTTGAATATTGGTGATAGAGTCTATGAAGTAAAAACAGGAGAGTTAACTGATGGTACCAAAGACCAAATGAAGGAAGGTACTTTAATAAAGGAAACAGGGCGTGAAAGTGTTAAGCTTAAAAATGATATCTATACCAATGCGGTTTATGATATTGTTGGAGAAATTGAAGTACATACCAATCTAACTCGAAAAACGATCGTAGAAATTCTTAAATCAATAAAAGAAGAAAAGTTTTTACTGATAAGAAAAAACCCGGAGGAGTTTATTGCCAAATGCAGTAAGTTAATTAATGAAGTGAAGGCCAGTTTAATTATCAATAACATAGTGTATCACAAAACAGAGGAAAGACACGATAGTAAAACGGTATTTACCAACAGTAAATTTGCTTCACGTGACTCGGAAAAGCTTGAAAAACATATTTATGATTTCTTGACTTCAGATTCTAAAATTGAAGCAGACTTTGCTCAGGCCCTAGAAAATAGTAATGAAGTAGTCGTTTATGCTAAATTACCAAAGAGTTTTTCTGTATCTACACCAGTAGCTAGTTACAGTCCAGATTGGGCGGTTGTATTTGATAAAGACAAGGTGAAGCAAATTTATTTTGTAGCAGAAACAAAAGGTTCAGATTCTGATATGGATTTAAGAGGCATTGAAAAACTCAAAATACATTGCGCAACCGAACACTTTAAAGAAATAAGCGGTGCAGAAGTACACTTTAAAAAAGTAGCCAGCTACGACACATTAAAAACCATGTTAGAATTTAAGTAAGATGGAAGATAAACTAGATATGCAAAGCCCTAATTGGGTAAATAAAAACAGTAAATTCATAGCAGAGTATTTTCCTAATTGCGTGACTGAAACAGCAGAGGGAATAAAAGTAGATTTTGACCTACTAAAACAAGAGTTGAGTGCTGATGTTATTGAAGGTAACAAGGAACGTTATCGTTTGGAGTGGCCAGGAAAACGAGAAGCCATAGTAACCGCCAACTTACCAACAACAAAAACCCTACGACCATTTAGAGAAGATTCTGTAAATTTTGACAATACCGAAAACCTCTACATAGAAGGAGACAATTTAGAAGTCCTCAAACTACTGCAAGAAAGCTACTTGGGGAAAGTAAAAATGATTTACATAGATCCACCTTATAATACAGGAAACGACTTTGTATATAAAGACAATTTTAGCAAAGATACCCAAGAAGAACTTATTGAGAGCGGTCAAAAAGACGAATACAATCAGCGCTTAGTAGCAAATCCTGAAACAGCAGGGCGATACCATAGTGATTGGTTAAGTATGATGTATCCAAGATTGAAATTAGCGAGAAATCTTTTGACTGATGAAGGAGTTCTGTTTATCTCAATTGATAATAATGAAGTTTCAAATTTGATCCAATTGGGGAACTTAATATTTGGAGAAAATAACCTCGTGACAGTTTTACATGTTGAAATGAGTTCTGTTCAAGGACAGAAGGTAAAGGCAGCAAAAGCTGGAAATATAGTTAAAAATGCAGAATACATTCTAGTATATTCTAAAAATGGTTCCAAAAATATTTGTAAAAATGTCCTTTACAAACCTCAAAAATATGACACTCATTACTCAATATTTCTTGAAAAAATTGATGAAAATCGATTCAATGAAATTAGCCTTAGTGATGCAATTTCTAAAGACGAAAACTTAATTTCAAAGCTGTTCCAATTGGGTTTTGCAAAAGAAGCCAAAGGGGTAAAGTCAATTTCGAATAAAAACATTGCCAAAGCATATTCAGTAATAGATGAACTTAGAGATTTCATACATGCAAATTCTGAATTTATTGTTGCAGATGATAAAACCACTGGATTGAATCTTCCAAAGGATTTAAAACTTACACAAGGAGAGTCAACTTTATGGAAGTCCACAAATAGATCTTACTTACTATCAATTAATAGTAATGGAAATATTCGACAAAGATTAATTCTAAAAGAAAAGGTTCAAAAAGCCAATGATTTTAATGAAACCTATGGAGTGACCACTATTCGTGGAGATTGGTGGCCTGAGTATTACAGAGACATGGGAAATGTTAGTAAGGAAGGAGATATGAAGTATGACAATGGTAAGAAGCCAATTAGATTAATCTCAGACTTGATACAAAGCGTTTGTGAGGAAGATGATATAATTCTTGACTTTTTTGCAGGGTCCTCAACCACTGCTCATGCAACTATGAATTACAACTCATTTGATTCTAATAACACTTCACTGAAATATATAATGGTTCAAATACCAGAATCGATTCCTAAAAAGGACCCTCATTTTAAAGAGGGTTTTAATAATATATGTGAAATAGGTAAAGAACGTATTCGTAGGGCAGCCAAAAAAATAAAAGAAGAAACAAATGCTGATATCGATTATGGATTTCGCGTGTATCGTTTAGATGAAAGTAACATGCAAGATGTGTATTACAAACCACAAGAATACCTTCAAGATTCTATGGATTTATTTGCAGATAATGTAAAGTCAGATAGAACAGCAGATGATTTACTAGCCCAAGTTATGTTAGATTGGGGCTTGCCATTGTCCTTAAAAATTGAGCAAGCAACCATAAGTGGTAAAAATGTATTTAAGGTAGCAGGTAATTCGTTATATGCTTGTTTTGACACCAACCTAGATGAAGGTTTTATCAAAGAGGTTGCCAAAGAAGAGCCAATGCGTATTGTATTTAAAGATTCAGGGTTTAAAGATGATACCGCTAAAGTAAATGTAAAACAATTACTAAAACAATTGAGCCCAGAAACAGAAATGAAAGTATTGTAGCCTATGAAGCTAATAGATAATGTAAATAATCGCTTAGGAGATGATTTAAAGGAAAGTATCCGTAAAGGAAGCATGTTAAGTATTGCAGCTTCTACATTTTCTATCTATGCTTTTGAGGCATTAAAAAAGGAGTTAGGTAAAATTGATGAATTGCGTTTTATTTTTAGTTCACCAACGTTTGTAGAAGAAGAACTTCAGAAACAATCCAGACAGTTTTATATTCCAAATATCGTTAGGGAATCTGAAATTTGTGGTGGAGAGTTTGAATTACGTTTAATGAATCAGTTAAACCAGCGTGCTATTGCCAAAGAATGTTCCCGTTGGGTAAAAGACAAAGTAACCTTCAAGACTAATAAGCATGATAATCAAATGCTTAATGGTATGATTCATTTAAAAAATTCAGAAGAGGAGGCATTTGCTTATGCTAATGTTCATAGTTTCACCACTTCAGATTTAGGGATCACACACAAAAAAGGATTCCCAACATTAATTCAAAAATCCAATTTCCCAGATAGTTCGGCATATTTAGATTGGTTCAACCAGATTTGGAATAATGAAGAAGATTTAAAGGATGTTACAAAGAGAGTACAAGATTATTTTGAAAGTGCTTATAAAGAGAATAGTCCAGAATTTATCTACTTCATTACACTCTATAATATTTTCAATGACTTTCTAGATGATTTGTCTATAGATAATTTACCAAATGAGCAAATAGGCTTTAAGGAAACAGTTGTTTGGAATAAACTCTACAATTTCCAGAAAGATGCGGTTATAGGTGCCATTAACAAATTAGAAAAATATAGAGGTTGCATATTAGCAGATAGTGTTGGTTTAGGTAAAACTTTTACTGCATTAGGTGTAATTAAGTATTATGAGATGCGTAATAAGGATGTGTTGGTGCTTTGTCCTAAAAAGTTAGAAGCCAACTGGAACACCTATCGTCATAATGATAAAAACAACATCTTATCAGATGATAGATTAGGCTACGATGTATTATTTCATACTGATTTATCCAGAGAACGTGGTCCAAGTAACGGCCGCCTTTTAGAGAATGTCAATTGGGGAAACTACGGTTTAATAGTTATTGATGAATCTCATAATTTTAGAAATAACAATACGGTAGTCGATAAAGAGAATAGATATCAAAAACTATTACGTAAAGTTATTAAAGAAGGTATTGAAACCAAAGTAATGATGCTTTCTGCAACACCAGTAAACAATAAATTTAATGATTTAAGAAATCAGTTAGCCTTGGCGTATGAGGGTGATTCTGCTCAAATAGATGAAAAGCTAGATACTTCAAACAGTATTGATCTCATTTTTAAAAGAGCTCAAACAGCTTTTAACACCTGGAGTAAATATGAAACTTCAGAGAGGACTACCGAGAATTTATTGGATATGCTGGATTTTGACTTTTTTGAAATATTAGATTCTTTGACCATTGCTCGATCAAGAAAGCATATTACTACCTACTATGATACTACTGACATAGGAAAATTTCCAGAGCGTAATAAACCAGTTTCCATAAGAAGCCCTCTTACAGATTCAGATGAGGTCACCTATGAACATATTGCCGAAAAGTTGACCTTACTTAATCTTTCGATATATACACCGCTAAATTATATTTTACCCAGTAAGGTGCAAATGTATGCAGATCTGTATGATAAAGAAGTGCGCTCAGGAACTGGGAAATTAAGACAAGTAGATAGAGAGAAAAGCCTTAGAATTTTAATGCGTATCAATCTCTTAAAGCGAATAGAGAGCTCAGTAGATTCGTTTAGAATTACTTTGGAACGTATTATAGAACAAATTGAAGCAGCCGTTAAGAGCATTGAAAACGGTAGTAAAGAAGACTATGAAGGTATACAAGCAAAACTTAACGACGAGAACTTTGATTGGGAAGCAGATTGGGGAGATGAAGAAAATGTATTTGGCAAAAAAGTAAAAGTACATATCTCTGATATGGATACTACCAAATGGAGCGAAGACTTAAATGAAGACTTAGTGATTTTGCATCAGCTTTGGAGTGATATTGTAGATATACGTGGAGAAAACGATACCAAGCTTCAAAGCCTTATTTCGTTGTTAGATGATAAGATTGATAATCCATTAAATCCAAATAATAAAAAAGCAATCATATTTACGGCGTTTGCGGATACGGCAAATTATCTACACAAACATTTAAATAAACATTACGCTGAAAAACACAATATGCATTCGGCAATTATTACAGGTTCAAGAAAGGTAAGCACCTCAAAAAAAATACCTGCAGATTTAAATGCTATTTTAACGTGTTTTTCACCTTTATCTAAAGATAAAGACCAATTATATCCTCACATCAAAGATTCTGTTGAGTTATTAATTGCAACGGATTGTATTTCAGAAGGACAAAACTTACAAGATTGTGATTTTCTTATTAATTATGATATCCATTGGAATCCAGTACGTATCATCCAACGATTTGGTAGAATTGATCGTATCGGTTCAATAAATAAAAGTATCACCATGGTTAACTTTTGGCCAGATGTTACACTTGATTCCTACATAAATTTAAAGCAACGTGTAGAGAGTAAAATGTTAATCTCTAATATGGCAAGTACAGGTGATGATAATCTATTAAATACAGATGAGAAAGACCTAGAATACCGAAAAATACAACTAAAAAGGTTACAGGATGAGGTTGTTGACCTAGAAGATTTACGTGAAGGAGTTAGTATTACAGACCTTGGCTTAAATGACTTTAGAGTTGACCTTGCTAATTTAATTAAAGTCTATGGTGAATTAAAAAACATTCCTGAGGGCCTACATGCGGTAGTTCCTGGGAATGAAATATTAGAGCCAGGTGTCATGTTTGTGCTTAAGAATATTAATTCAAGTGTAAATATCAATAAACTAAATCGATTGCACCCTTTCTACTTAGTGTATATGAAGTATTCAGGAGAAGTGATAATTAATCATATTGAATCAAAGAAGATTTTAGACGCTATGCGCATGTTATGTAAAGGTGTTACATCTCCAATAATTAATATTTGTGAGCAGATTAGCGAAGAGACAGATGATTATCACGAAATGGATAAATATTCAGATTTACTTAAGAAAAGTATAGGTACCATACTTCAAAAAGAAGAGGAAAAAGAGGTACTAAGTCTGTTTAATGTCGGCGGTACAACAATGTTAGCCGAAGCTCTGAGAGGAATTGAAGACTTTAAATTAGTTTCATTTTTAATTGTTAAATAATGAGCTTTTTTAATTTACCAAAACAAACGCAGGTTAATAAAAGTATTCCTAAAAATGCCTTTGATAGCTATATCAATAGTAAACAGAAAAAACTGTTTGTTGATATTATTGAAAGAATTAGATGGACAAATAAATTATCTGTAGAAACTATAAACTTAGAAGGTAAAGAAATCAGCGAAATTCAAATTTTTGAGGTGGCTCTGCGCCAAAAAGATAATATTGAAAAACTCCTTGAAATTATAGATAAGTCAATCCCTTATCACATAATTTTCGTGTTGAATTTTGAAGACCAAGTTAAAATTTCTATAGCTCAGAAACATCTTCATCCCACTAATGAAAATAATACTGTCATCGACTGGACTTTCAAATCGGAATGGTTAAATAAAGACTTAATAAAGTATCAATTGAACTTAAAAGGTACTTTAGACTCAGTAATTAAGGATTTCTGTATTCAACTTTCAGGAAAAAAAGAGGATGTTGATTTAAGTTTAAATGAATTAGTTGAAAAGGAATCCCAAATTGAGAAATTAGAGAAGGAAATAAATAAACTTAAGAGCCAAATAAAAAGAACCAAGCAATTTAACCAAAAGGTTGAGCTGAATGCGCTTCTCAGGCAGAGGGAAATGGAGCTGAACAAAAATCATACAAAATGAAAGTTTGTAAATAAAAGTGAATAATTATTAATGGAAATATAATTTATAATGATTGGGAATATTAAAAAAATATTATTAAAGGGTAGCGAAATATGAATGAACTATTATCACTAGAAGATGTTTATAATAAAAAAATATTCAGAATACCGGACTATCAGAGAGGTTATGCATGGGGTAAAAAACAGCTCATTGATTTTTGGGATGATTTAATAAGTCTTGATGGAAATAGACTTCATTATACTGGTGTTCTCTCTATCAAATGTGTTCCTGAAGATAAATGGCAAAACTGGAATGATGAAAAATGGTTAATTGAAAAAAGAAGATACATTCCCTATTCAATTGTTGATGGTCAGCAAAGATTAACTACAACATCTATATTTCTACAATGCCTAGTTGAAGCTATTATTGAATTACCTAAAAATGAAAAATTAAAAGATGATGAGATCTATTTAGGTTCATATCATTTAAAAGAGATTAAGGAAAAGTTTATAGTTGTATCTCAACCTCCCTTGAATGCAATCAAAACTTATAAGTTTGGGTATGAAGTAGATAATCCGTCGTTTGATTTTCTGAGACATAAGATATATAATGAACCAAATGCAGGTAAAGTTGATGAAACATTCTACACTCTTAACCTGGAAAATGCTAAAAACTTTTTTCGTGAAAACATAAAGTCAATTTTAATAGATTCTGGAGAAGATGTCTTAGAGGAATTATACATAAAGCTGACACAGAAATTTATGTTTAATTTGTATGAAATTGGTGATGATTTCGATGTATTTGTAGCATTTGAGACAATGAATAACAGAGGGAAGAAGTTATCAGACTTAGAATTGTTAAAAAATAGACTAATTTATCTTACAAGTTTATACACAGAAAAAGAGGTGAAAGAAAATGATCGTAATGCTATTAGAAAAAACATCAATCAAGCATGGCGTGAAATTTATTATCAATTAGGCAGGAATAAGTTACAGCCGTTAAACGATGATGAATTTTTAAGAGCACATTGGGTTATGTATTTTAAATACTCACGAAAGAAAGGTAACGATTACATAAGATTTTTACTCGACGAACATTTTTCACCAAAAAAAGTGCTAGAAAAAATTAAAGTAAAAAGCGAATCACTTGCCGAAATTCATGAACGAAAAGATTTTGAAATTGAGGATGATGACGAATCATCAGTTGAGGAAGAAACAAATATAGTTCTGAAATCAAAACTACAAATACAGGAGATTAACAACTATGTTTTAAGTTTAAAAACAGCTGCTAAACACTGGTATAACTCATTTAACCCTGAAGACAACAATGACCTAACTGAACATGAATCTATATGGCTAGATAAACTTAATAGAATTGGTATTGGTTATTTTAGACCATTAATAATGAGTTCGTTTTGTTCTAGATCTATATCATCAGAGGATAGAGTAATTTTGTTAACTAATATTGAACGTTTTATTTTTATTGCATTTAGGATGTCTCGGGCTATGTCAAATTATAGGAATAGTTCATATTATAATATTACCCGCGAATTATACTATGGAAAAAAATCAGTAAATGATGTTCTAAATCTGTTAAAAGAAGATCTTGATTGGACAAAAGAAGAGAACGGTAATTATAAATATTCTTACTTTAAAGATTATGTATATAGAAAATTTAAATCAGGTGGTTCTGGATTTTATGGATGGAATGGTTTGAGATACTTCCTTTTTGAATATGAAGAAGAACTAATGAAGCAAAGAAATCAACCAAAAATATCTTGGAATTACTTTATAAAAAGTAGTAAAGATAAAGTTTCAATAGAGCATATATATCCACAAACAGCAACAGCAGATTGTTGGGAAGCAATGTTTGTTGATGTCAACCAAAGTATGAAAAAATACTATAATGGCTCTCTTGGAAATTTACTTCCACTTTCTTCAAGTATTAATTCTAGTTTACAGAATGATTGTTTTAATGACAAAAAGAAAACAAAAAAAGACCAAAATGGTAATGTAGTAAGAAGTGGATATGCAAATGGATCTTACTCAGAACAAGAAGTCTCTTTTGAAACAAATTGGGGCCCAAATGAGATTCAAGAAAGAGGATTAAAATTACTGTCTTTTATGGAATCAAGGTGGAAAATCAACCTTGGAAATAATGACCAAAAAAAGGACTTATTACATTTAGTTGAAAAGGATAAAATATTAGAATAATTAAAAGACACATACAATAACTAAATCCGAATGAGCAGTCCAGTAGAAGAACACTTTATTTGTAATAAATGTAAACATCTTAGACCATTATCAGGAGGGTGTGCTGCATTCCCTGGAGATATTCCTTATGGTATGGGTGTTTTATTCCAACATTATAAACCACTACCAGGCCAAAAAAATAACATTGTATTTGAGCCAGGAGATCCTGAAGAAGATTTTTAAACGATGAAACAACGTATCAAGCTCTGTAACGTCTGCAAAATAGATTTTTCTACCATGTATAGGGTGCAATATAAAAACCCTAAGGAATGGGTGTTTGTGTGTGAAGACTGCTTGCTTAAAGTCAAAACCAACAACAGTGCATATAAATACGGAGGTACTTGGAAGAAATAAGAATTAAATTTGATTTAATTCATTCAAATCCTCCCCAAAATAGTTCGACTTCACTCCCTTTGGCTCCACGGCATTATTCCTTAAAATAATTTTTATTTTAGGGAATATTTTTTACATCTATTTCATTTTTTCTTTCCAATTATTAAGAATTGATAAAAGTTCTTTAGATATTTTAAGTTCAGTATCAACTAAATTATTCATCTCGTATGGGTCATTATCCATATTATAAAGCTCAATAACATCTTTCTCATACCAATGTATTAGTTTATACTTACCCATACGAATTGCAGAAGAATTTGTGTCCCCTGTATTTCTTGGTCTAGCTTTATCAGAATGCCAATATATTGTTCGATTTTCCCAACTTTCATTTGCGTATAACACTGGTAAAAAACTTTTCCCTTCAACATTTAAATCAATCCTTGCTGTTAGATCTAATAACGTGGGGAATACATCCATTAAAGTTACAATGGATTTATTTTCAACTTGAGGTGTGAATTTATTCTGCCACTTGACTAATAGTGGCACTTTAATTCCACCCTCATATAACCAACCCTTTCCAGCACGCAAAGGAAAATTAGAAGTAGCCAAATTTCTTTTGTTATAGCCATCATTTGACAAACCGCCATGATCAGAGGAAAAAACTATAACGGTATTATCCAAAATTTTAGTTTTGCGCAAATAATCTAAAATCTTCCCAACGTTTTTGTCCAAATTTTCTACCATTGCAGCGTATGACGGATTATCCTGTCGCATTTTTGTTCTACCGGTTCCCTCTGCGATATATTCAGGTTGATTACCAAAGTCAAAGGTTTCAATTTCTTTGATATTACGTTTTAAATCTTCCTGCTTTGCCTCTAATGGTTGATGAACAGCATAAAAAGAAAGCATCAGCAGAAATGGCTTTAATGAATCACTAGTTTCCAAATAATTAATTACTTGGTTAGTTATTAAATCTGTGAGATAATCGCCATCATTACTAACCTCATCTATATCAGGAATTGGTTTTTTGTTGATTTTACCTTTTCGTTTAGGATTATTGAATGGCTGATAAAAACTAATAGGTGAGCCTGCACGACCTGCAGCAAAACTGTAATTAAAACCAAAGTCACTTAAACTCTTTTTGTCACCTAAGTGCCATTTGCCAAAATAAGCTGTTTGATAACCTAAATCGTTCAGTTTCTTAACAAAATTTTTATTTTTAGCCACATCGGAGATTTTATATCCATCGTCTGGAACGCTGCCATTCTGTATTGGATAATTTCCAGTCATCATTGAAAACCTTGAAGGCACACATCTCGGATAATTTGCATATGCCTTAGTAAATGAAACTGACTCAGTTGCAAGCTTATCAATGTTAGGAGTTTGATATATTTTTGAACCATGAACGCTGAGATCATGATATCCCAAATCATCAACATGAATAATAAGAATGTTAGGTTTATTTTGAGCTGCTGATATAAAAGAACACAAAACAAGTGTCAGTATTTTTAGAATATTCACTTTAAATTTTTTAAATTAAATGATATTTAAATATAATGTTTTTTTAACATTTAAAATCCCCGATAAAATAATTCGATTTCATGTATAATTAATACCGGGGGTCAATAACCAAAAAAACTAATCTTTAAATTAATCTTATAAAACTTTGAATGAAGAAAATGAGCATATGAAATGTTACAATAATCTAATTTTAAAGTTTTTTTGCATTAGCATACTATATTGTTCTAATATTAATGCACAAAATCAATTAATTGGATCAGAATCTTATATTCACCTGAAAAAAGTTGACAAAGTTTGGTGGTTTGTAGATGCAAATGGAGAAAAGTTTATCTCCACTGGAATGAATCATATTCAAGCCAATATAAGATTTGCGGAATACAACAAATTATATTGGGCTTGCCAATGCGCAGCAAGAATATGAGATAAGTTTTCAAGAAATTGAAAGCAAGTATTGCAGAAACTGTTACGGAAGTTTAGTAGTAGAAAAAGGCAGCTTATCAGACACAATTTTTGGGGGTCAATGGGGCAATGTTGTCAATTATAAACTCATTAAGATAAAAGAAAAAGAATATTTAAATACGTATTACAACTATGGGTTTCCTATGGGTCAAACTGTAATGGTATATAAAATTCATTCTATCGAAGAACACAACTTCCTAGAACCTATATTTGAAAAGACTTTCGAGCTGTATAGAGAAACACATAGAAATTATAATGATGTACCTACAAATTTCATTTTTGACAGAACCGTTGACGTTAAAATAAAAAAAGGAATAGAATTTAATATAAGTTTAAAAGTAAGTTATTGCCCAGAAATTGAAGGAGAACAATGTGATGTTTTATTTGAGGAATCACATATCGATTTTTATAAAATAAATTAAACCTTAATCTTCAAGATAACCCTCGTTATTAATGTACTCTGTATGAGATTTCATTCTTTCAAATTCATCAGTAATGTCCTCAGGCTCCATTCCAAGAACAAACTCTAACAAATGCATATCTGGATTTTCAGAACAAAAATCAAAAATCTTTTCACCAGCATAATATCCCATAGTTTCCAATAGCATTATTGTTTTTGATTTAATGTCCTCTCCATCAGGAAATTTAACATATAATGAAGCTGCACTGTAATTAATATCTCCACCATCAGCCAATTCTATTTTAACATGAGTAAATAGTGTATGATCGTTATTTGAAAGTAAAGAAGATATTTCCAGGTGGTGATCTTTTGTTATCCAAAGAGGCTCCTCATCCTCATAAAGAAGATTTACTTCTTCATTATCCTTAATCCCAAAAAGTTCAACAACTCTAAAATCTCTATTTCTTAAAAATATAGCAGCCTTTTCAAACCCTACAGAACTAATTCCTATGTGGTTGGTTACTTTAAAATATCCAAAAAAATGTAACATTAGTTCTTAAACAATTAGGCTTCTAATATAGACAATGAGATCAAGTACTAAAATTATGATTTTTTATGTAGATTCAATTAATAATTCTACTAAATCCTCCCCAAAATAGTTAGATTTTACTCCCTTTGTCTCCATGATGAAGCGACCTGGCGCAACCCGGGATTAAAAAACAAAATCTGCCAAGCTTGCTTGAGCAGATTTTTTGTTTAAAACTACTTTATATAAAATAACCATCTCATATTTTTTTGAGATAAGTTAAAAAGTAAGTTAAAAAATTAATTGTTTTAAATTTCTTATTTTTATAAAATATAAACTTACCCCTAATATGCGTCGTCATATTTAAAAGTGTTAAATCAAACAGATAGAACTGATAATCTGAATACTTTAAACCAATTTGATAAATTTCAAAACTAAAAAGCTTTACTAATCTATAGTACTTTTATTTATAAACACTGAGTGCCAAAAAAGTAAAAAATAATTTACTAATTCATAGTTTATAGAATAGAAAAAAATCACAGTACAAATTATTTTTTATTAAGAATATGAAAAAAAAATTACTAATATTTTTAACTTTATTAAGCCTAAATACTATCGCTCAATCCTTACCCACAGGTTTTGAAACAGTTGCTTATGAGGGTTTTGATTATACTAATGGCCAAGATCTAATAAATGTTGGGGGTGGAACTGGTTGGACCTCAAACTGGCAACAATTTTATCTAAACAAATACATATCTGCTAGAAGTACTAGTTACTCATATACTGGACTTTCAACCACTGGAGGTAAAGCTACATATGATAGTTCTTGTTATGGCAGTTGTAATGATATATCCTCATCAGGAAGAGAACTAACGGCAACAACAGATGGGGTTTTGTACCTGCAATTTCTTGCCAACTTAGGTAGTCAAGTGGGAGGTGGCACTCCACATGTAAGATTGAGTTTTAACGGCAGTACAACAGTGATACTTGGGAAAATTGGCGACGATGGTCATAACTGGGGGCTATATGATGCAGCTTCTGGAATATCGTCCACTACAGGTATTTCAGGAAACAATACCTTAAGAATGGTTATTGTGCGTTTTGATTATTCTAACAATACAATGAGAATGTATATTGACCCAAATCTTTCAACATTCGATTACTCAAATCCTTCAGGCCACGATGCTGAGATATCAGGTATATCAATTCCTTATTTTGATGAAATTGGACCAATGTTTAGATATAACAGTACTCCTGGTATTGATGAAATTCATGTTTTTAAAGAATCATCTGAAACTTTCACAAATGGTAGTGGAGACGGCCAGTGGGGTACGGCTTCAAACTGGGATTCAGGAAGTGTACCTTCATCAAGTACCAACGTTACAATATCATCTGGGCAAACAATTAAAGCTGGAGCATCACTAGGGAATAGTATTTATTTTGATGGAGTAGACGATTATTTATCATTTTCAAATACATCTGGGCAATTTGAGGCTACTGGAGATTTTACTTTTGAAGCATGGGTAAAGTGGTCTACTTTATACACAGGTGAAATGTCCCCAATTTTTGGAGGACAACAACATGCATATGTTTCATTATATAATGGAAGTAAATCCATAAGAATTGCTTCTAACGGAACTTGTAGTGGTGATAGAAATTTTGGTTCTTCAAATACTATTACTACAGATGAATGGCATCATATAGCAGTAGTCCGATCTGGATCTACAATCACATGGTATACAGATGGACAAAGCAACGGTTCAACTACTTGCTCTGCCTCGTGGTTTGGATATGGAGGAACAATGCTCATAGGAAAAAATTCTTGGAGGAGCGGATATTTCCACGGATATATGAAAAATATTAGATATGTAGATGGTACTGCCGTATATACATCAACTTTCACTCCTCCTGCAACTGTCTCAAATATTACAAACACTACATTTTTAATGAATGTCAATAGCTCTTCAACATATTTAACAGACACAAGTTCAAATGGTTATACTGTAACTGGTCATAATGGCCCAACATTTACAGCTAGTAACGGCCCTTCAGGCTCTGGAAATTCCACAGCGGCTTCAGCCAATGCTATTACTATAGATAGCGGTGGTAGTTTAACTATTGCTAAAAACTCAGATCTTACGCTTTCAGGGAATTTTACAAACAACGGTACTGTAACCTTAAATTCAGATTCGGATGAGTTTGCTTCAATTATAGTTGGTGGCACAGCTTCTGGAAATATAATTTATAATCGTTATACCAATACTGTTGGTACTGGTGAATGGGATTTAATTGGATCTCCTGTAGAGGGTTTATCAATTAGTTCGTTTGTAAGTACCAATAGTACTCCACTAGCCACTAGTGG
>Ga0209304_1000737_pt1 | contig 22054 bp, 16 predicted proteins | sample COGITO_mtgs_1004_4_FD_184789 | JGI IMG/M metagenome (GOLD analysis project Ga0209304, IMG submission 184789) | Pelagic marine microbial communities from North Sea - COGITO_mtgs_100423 (SPAdes) (version 2) | ecosystem: Environmental > Aquatic > Marine > Epipelagic ...
TTCTTAAGGTACAGGTTTTGGGGGTTCTTTCAGGGTTCTTGAGAGGTTCTTTGAACAGACTTACCGTCTTTCTCGAAATTGGTGGTCACAGTTGGGCTTGAACCAACGACATCCGCCATGTCATGACGGCGCTCTACCAACTGAGCTATGCGACCAATAATTCCGCAAGCGCCATTCTACACAGCAAGTTCTACCTTCTCAACCGGAATTATCCTTTTGTAGAAATCTGTGTCATGACGACGTTGAATGCCCTCTGAAGAGCCTTAGCGTCCGTCTTTCGATGCTTTTACACCGAATCCTGAATCTCTCAGAATAACTCACGTTATGATATAACATATCATTTTTTAGGATTCTCTTATATAATTAATTCTGACAACTAGCCATGCGAGAAATTGATAATGCTCCAGACAAAAAAACTTCCCGTTACCGTGCTCTCAGGTTTTCTTGGAGCAGGTAAAACAACCGTTCTTAGTCATATCTTAAACAACCGTGAAGGCAAAAAAGTAGCGGTGATTGTCAATGATATGAGCGACATTAATATTGACTCAGCGATAATCCAAAACGAGGTATCACTAAACCGCAGCGAGGAAAAGCTGGTTGAAATGAGCAATGGCTGCATATGCTGCACTTTGCGTAAGGATCTTTTGGAAGAAGTGAATAAGCTGGCCAAGGAGGATCGTTTTGACTATTTGGTCATCGAATCTACCGGCATATCCGAGCCACTACCCGTAGCCGAAACCTTCACCTTTGCTGATGAGGATGGCATATCTTTGTCTGATGTCGCTCAACTAGATACCATGGTGACTGTTGTTGATGCGGTTAACTTCTTAAAGGACTACGAAGATGCAAAATACTTACAGGATACTGGTGAATCCCTGGGGGAAGAAGATGAACGCAGTGTCGCAGATTTACTCGTAGATCAAGTTGAATTCGCTGATGTTATCCTCGTCAGCAAGACCGATTTGACCGACACCAAAGAAGTTGGACGTCTTACGGCCATTCTAAAAACACTCAATACTCATGCGCGAATTGTCCCAATCAGTCAAGGTCAGGTAGATATTGACTCTGTATTAAACACTGGGTTATTCGATTTTGACCGAGCTCAACAATCACCAGGCTGGCTTAAAGAAATGCGAGGCGAGCATGTTCCTGAGACGGAAGAGTACGGTATCGCTAGCTTTACCTATCATGCTCGGCGTCCATTTAATCCTGAAAATTTCTTCCAATTTCTCCATGGCACCGAAAAGTACGGAAAGCTGATTCGCTCCAAAGGATATTTCTGGCTGGCATCTCGACCTGAATTTGCGGGTCAGTGGAGTCAAGCCGGCGGCATCGCGCGGTATGGTTTTGCAGGTATGTTTTGGAAAGCAATTCCAGAACATAATTGGCCAGATGATGAAGAGTATCTGGCTTCTATTAAAGAAAAGTGGGTAGAACCCTTCGGCGATATGCGTCAAGAACTTGTATTTATTGGCCAAAATCTTGACCAAATCGGTATTACTCAAGCCCTTGACCAATGCTTATTAAATGAGGAGGAGGTATTGAGGGGTAAAGAGTACTGGGCAACATTAAGCGACCCCTTTCCAATCTGGGAGGAAAACCCATGATCTCAGCTAGTGCAACAACCCTTGACCCGCAAACAAAGGCAGATGCCCCTGTTAAAAAAAGACGTTCATTACAGGGCGTTGAGCCATCTGTGTTTGGTGACATTTACCAAGAGGACGTCAATATTGTCACTTGGCAACGACGTTTATCTGAAACGATAAAAACCTCTGCGAGTACATTTGTCATATCGAATCCAACGTTTCAAACAGTGATGACTGTGTCGCCGCAGACGGTTCTTTCAAGTATTCGCGATGCCCTGGGCTCAACTGAACAGGGAGAGTTAACTGAAAACATAGCTGAACTGGTTGATATGTATTGCTGTTTATTCGACCTCAAACGAGCAGGCCTGCGTTTAACCGCACTGAATAAGGCAATGTGCCCAAAATTTCATGTCGATGGTGTCCCCTGCAGACTAGTGACCACATACCAGGGCGTAGCAACTCAATGGTTACCTCACCAAGCCGTAAATCGTTCCAAGTTAGGGGCTGGAAGTCATGGAATTGCTGATAATGAGTCCGGCATATACCAACACGAAAGCGATATACAACAACTCAACTGCGGTGATGTAGCGCTTCTCAAAGGTGAAAATTGGCATGGGAACAAACATGCAGGTTTGGTGCATCGCTCACCGGCACTTGCTGATGGTGATTACCGCTTATTACTGACCCTGGATTTTTCTGATTAATAGAATATATAAAAGTCTTTAATATGACTCTTGCTATTGAATAGTTATTTGTCTATCGATGGACTTATATTTTAAGACCCGGTCTAGCTTGCGCTAAAACGTTAGTGAATTGATGTCACAGCTTCAATTCCTCGGCAACTTTGATTAGTCTCTCGTGGATTAGCACTGACAGTTACGGCAAGACTTCTCAACTGACTGTATATCTGTTCCAGATAACGATTTATCCAAATATTCGATTGAGAATTGTCGACCAATTCCTTCTCCAATCGCTTGATAGCCATCCACTTAATTTCTTCGGCTTGCCGATGGGAATTGATATTAACAAAGGTACTGGCCAGCAACATAGCTGAAGATGTATACCATTCACAGGACAGCTCATGCTCCAGGTGGTTATTGGCAAGCAATATTACCGCTGTTTCTAATGCACAGCCTAAGTAAGGGATCGCGTCGTGCCACAACAAATGGTCACGATAGAACTGACCCGTATCAAAGCCAACCTGCCACAGCCGAATAGCCTTGCCAATCTTAGATTGCAATTGCTCACGATGAGCTGGGCATAAATATTTTAAATTTATTCATGACTCACCTTCACAACCGGTCTCTTCGAAAAAAAAAGTTCTAATTGACCTCACCCTTAATGCAAGTGATAATCATTCGTATTAAGGAATTTAACACTCACTTTTTAGTCAAAAGGAAATATTCGATGATCAAGGCACACAAAAGAACAAGCCTAGGGCTCTGCCTTAAACTAACTCTAACGTTGGCATTTTTTATACTCCTTGTTGTGCTTTATTTTTACAGTTGGTTTTTGTTGTACAGGTAGTTTTTCTCCCTACGCGAATGAAAAGGACGATGAAGAGGAAATTCCAAAAGTTTCAGACTACAGTTACCTGCATGTAGTTATTAGCTTTAAATCTCTTAATAGAATTGGATTTCCAGTTAACCTGAAAGGAATCTTTCATGCTCCAACCCATTATTCTTGCCGGCGGTTCTGGCACAAGACTCTGGCCTCTCTCGAGACAACTCTACCCAAAACAATTTTTACCTCTGACCGGCGATAAAACAATGTTGGAGGTGACAGCGAATAGGCTCGCAGAGCTAAATTGTGCACCGCCAATTATTGTCTGTAATGAAGAGCACAGATTTATAGCCGCTGAACAGTTGCGGCTTGCGAATATATCCCACAACGGTATTCTTCTTGAGCCGTCGGGACGCAATACCGCGCCAGCGATCTGTCTGGCAGCGCTGCTGGCCACAGATATAAATCCTAATTCGACCTTATTGGTGCTACCTGCAGATCATCATATGGGGCAGCCCAAGGCATTTGTCGAGGCCGTCACCAATGCCTCTCAGGCTGCCTCAGAGGGCGCTTTAATAACCTTTGGCATTACGCCAGATCATGCCGCCAGTGGCTATGGCTATATCAAAGCACAGCTGACAAAAAGCACCTCTACGCCACAGAAGATCAGTCAATTTATTGAGAAACCGACTACTGCGGTTGCTCGGCAATATCTTGATAGCGGCGAGTATGTCTGGAACAGCGGTATATTTATGTTTCAAGCACAGGCCTTTCTGAAAGAACTGCAATCGCTGCGGCCGGATATTCACCATTGCTGTGAAAAGGCCTGGAAGGGTAAAACCTCGGATATGGATTTTCTTCGTCCCGACCAACAGACTTTTGAATCCTGCCCTTCAGAGTCAATTGATTATGCGATTATGGAGAAAACCACCAACGCCATGGTGATGCCTATGGATCCGCAATGGAATGATCTTGGCAGCTGGTCGGCCCTGCTCGACCTGCTGCCCAAAAATGGCGATGGCAATGTTCAGGTGGGTGATGTTATCGGCTTGAATAGCGCTAATAATTATATCCATGCCGAACACAAGCTGGTTGCTACGCTGGGAATCAAAGATTTGGTTATTGTCGATACCAAAGATGCACTGCTCGTTGCCCATAAGGACGATGTGGAGGATGTAAAACAGCTTGTTGAGATTCTCAAAAAGCAGCAGCGCTCAGAGTATATTCACCATCGCGAGGTCTATCGCCCCTGGGGTAAGTATGACTCTATGGATCAGGGCCAGCGCTTTCAGGTTAAACGCATTACGGTTAAGCCCAAGGCTAAGCTATCGGTGCAGATGCATCACCACCGCGCCGAGCACTGGGTGGTGGTCAGCGGCACGGCAAAGGTGACGATTGATAATGTGGAGAAACTGATCTGCGAGAATGAATCTGTGTATATCCCCATAGGGGCGGTTCATGCCTTAGAAAACCCCGGCAAGATCCCGATTGAGCTGATTGAAATACAGTCCGGCGCCTATCTGGGCGAGGACGATATTGTTCGCTTTGAGGATTTATATGGACGTGCTTAGGATTTTTTGGCAGGGGTTTGTTCCGATAATGCGTAGTGATGAGTGGGCTGATGGAGGTCCCAGCCTTCGCTGGGATGACGTTCCTTCGCTGGGATGACGGTAGTTTCTTTCGTCATACTGGCGTCGGCCAGTATCTCGGGGTTTTAGCTGTTTGTTGTGAGTACTTCCTAGGAGATTTCTCTCTTCGGTCGAAATGACAATGGAGTTGCCATCCCGTCAGACCACTTTAGCCGTCATCCTGAGCGAAGTCGAAGGATCTCAGCGAGCATCAGGAGATTCTTCACATACGTTCAGAATGACAGGGGGGGGGTAATTTGAGATAACAGGGTAGCGTTCTCGTAGTACCTAAGCGTTTTCCAAGACATTATTGACTGATGGTGCGGCACTGGGCTGCTCAGCGTCAACAAAATTTCTCCGCCCAATAGCAAAGTACTGGATACCCTGCTCTTGCAGTCGTTTAGGATCATAGAGATTGCGCCCATCAAAAATAACCGAATACCTCAGTGTCTGTTTGATATGAGCAAAGTCTGGCGACCAGAAAGGTTTCCACTCAGTGCAGATCACTAGAATATCAGCACCCACTAACGCGGCTTCTTTGGTGCCACAGAGCATTAGATCGTTGCGCACGCCATAGATATCTTGCGTGGCATCCATAGCGTGAGGGTCATAGGCTCGAACCAGCGCGCCCTGTTTCCAAAGCGCTTCCATCAGGAAACGGCTTGGGGCTTCGCGCATATCATCAGTGCCGGGCTTAAAGGCCAGCCCCCAAAGAGCGATGGTTTTACCCTTTAAATCGGTCTTTAGGTCGTTGTTAAAATAGGCCGAAACCTTTTCAAATAATCGATCTTTTTGCTGGTCATTAACATTGGTTACTGCACTCAATAATTTCGGCTGATAACCGGCATTGATGGCGGTTGCTTCCATGGCGCGCAAGTCTTTGGGGAAACAGGAACCACCAAAACCACAGCCGGGGTAAATAAAGCTATAACCAATGCGCGGATCTGATCCCATACCTATCCGCACCTGTTCAATATCAGCACCCACAGACTCGGCAATATTGGCAATTTCGTTGATAAAGCTAATCTTGGTTGCCAACATTGAGTTAGCAGCGTATTTGGTCAACTCGGCTGAGCGCACATCCATAAAGATTAACTTATCTCGCTGGCGGTTATAGGGCGCATACAATTCTTGCATCATCTCTTCGACACGCGGACTATCGGTGCCGACGACAATTCGATCGGGGCGAGTAAAATCGCTGATCGCCGCGCCCTCTTTGAGAAACTCTGGGTTTGAGGCAACACTGAACTCAAGATTAAGCTTTCGCTTGTCGAGGGCAGATTGCATGACCTGACTGACTTTGTCGGCAGTGCCCACTGGTACGGTGGATTTATTCACCACCACTTTAAAGCCCTGCATATGCTCGCCAATGGTATTGGCGACATTGAGCACATACTGCAAGTCAGCAGAGCCATCTTCATTGGGGGGAGTACCCACGCCGATAAAGATCATCTCTGCATGTTCCACAGCCATAGCGGCATCACTGGTGAATTTAAGATTGCCATCGGCGAGAGATTCGCTGATATAGTTTTCCAAGCCAGGCTCATAAATCGGCACATGGCCAGCATTGAGCGAGTCGATTTTGTCCTGATCAATATCGACACAAATCACTTGATTGCCTACATTGGCAAAACAGGCCCCGGTAACAAGGCCAACATAACCACTTCCAAAAATTGTTATCTGCAAAACACTTCCCTATTTATCAATATTTCCTGTATTTGGAAATTTAAATATAGACCACACAGCAAGTGTGAATAAGAAATTTTGTAGAAATATAATTCAGGGATGAGTCAAAAAGATGTCAGGCAGGTGTCAGAAATATGTCACCTGCCCTACTTTCAGAATCTCAATGTTATTGGAGTAGATTTTTCAGGGCTGTATTGAGGTTGGCGTATTTAAATTCAAAGCCTGAAGCGAGGATTTTTGCAGGAATCACTTTTTGCCCCTGCAACAGCAGCTCTTCTCCCATTTCGCCAAAAAGGATTTTCACCATAAATGCTGGCATGGTTAAAAAATCCGGGCGCTGTAAGGTTGCCGCCAGCGCTGAGCCGAAGTCAGCATTGATAACCGGATGGGGTGCAGTGGCATTGACTGCGCCCTGAATTTCGAGTTTGTTGATACAGTGGAGAATAATCGCCACCATATCGTCGATATGAATCCACGACATCCACTGCTTGCCACTACCGATGGGGCCGCCAAGCCCCATTTTAAAGGCTGGTAGCATTCGTGCCAGAGCGCCAGCGTCTCCCAGAACTATGCCGGTGCGCAGATAACAGATACGGCAACCGAGGGATTCAAAACGCTTGGCACTGTTCTCCCAGGTGCGGCACAGCTGATGAGAAAATCCATCAATGCCCTCACCAGTTTCGTCAACGGCCTGTTCGCCAGGGCCGTAATAGCCAATCGCTGAACCGCTAATAAGCAGTTTCGGCGCAGTCTCTCGATTGGCGAAAAAATCAAATAGGCTGTCAGTGGTGTTGATGCGACTATCGTAGAACTTCTGCTTTCTGCGATGTGTCCAGCGGCCGTCCGCCAATGGCTCGCCCGCCAGATTGAGAATAATATCCGGCGTATAGTCGGCGCTGAGCTCGCTAAGGCGGCTGATAAGCTGAACTGAACTGGGTAACTTTCGCGCTGCATTCTGCGGATTTCGGGTCAATACACAAAGCTGCATACCCAGTTGGGTTGCAGCTTCGCAAAAATGGCGGCCGATAAATCCACTGCCACCTGTGACTAAAATAGAGGTCATGATTTTCCAGAGTTACTGTGTATGTAGGTCTACACTACAAAATAGCTTGTTAAGCTGCAATGTTTCCTTTGATCAGAACAGCCCAAGTTGCTAAAATCCCGCCCCTTACTGATATAGTCCGTTCAGTTAACGGCTTTTTTCGATCAATCACATTCAACCACTTTCAAGGCATTCATATGAGTCTTGCTAACAAAGTTTTAGCATCTAACAACGATCTTCCAATTCGCACTGATCAACCTGTACACAGCGGTAAAGTGCGTTCTGTCTACTGGCTAACTGAGGCTGACAGCCGACGTCTGATCTCGGAGAAAGGCTATGATGTTGCCGCAGATGCACCGCTGGCGATTATGGTTATCAGCGATCGAATTTCTGCCTTTGAATGTATCTGGCGTGGCGAAGGCGGCATGAACGGTGTGCCCGGCAAAGGCGCTGCACTAAATGCGATTTCCAACCATTGGTTTAAGCTGTTTCGTGAACAGGGTTTGGCTGACAGCCATATTCTGGATGTTCCCCACCCACTGGTATGGATTGTACAAAAAGCCAGACCAGTAATGATTGAGGCGATCTGTCGTCAATATATTACTGGCTCTATGTGGCGCGCCTATGCGAAAGGTGAGCGCAATTTCTGCGGTATTGAGCTTGCCGATGGTTTGCAAAAAGATCAGCGTCTAACAGAATTGTTAATCACCCCTTCAACCAAGGGAATCCTTGAAGGTATACCCGGTGTTCCTGAAGTCGATGATGTCAATGTGTCGCGTGCCGATATTGAAAACAACTACTCTGACTTCAAGTTCCGCAGCCCGGAAGATATTGATGTCTACGAGAAACTGCTCGGAGAAGGATTTGAGGTAATCAGCAATGAACTGGCTAAAATTGGCCAAGTATTTATTGATACCAAGTTTGAATTTGGCTATGTCAATGATAAACAGGGTGTCGAAAAGTTGATCTATATGGATGAGGTGGGCACACCGGACTCATCGCGCATCTGGGATGGCGAACAGTACAAACAGGGTAAAATTGTCGAGAATTCCAAAGAGGGTTTCCGCCAGCTGTTACTCAACCACTTCCCTGACCCAGATATCTTGCTCAATAAAAACCGTATGCCCGAACGCAACGATCTGGCTCGGGACAATGCCCTACCGGAAGCGGTGTTAATGGCAGTATCAGAGACTTATGTTGGCATTGCAGAAAAAATTACCGGCGAGAAGATAATTCTCTCTGATGATCCAAAGGCGGAAATTATTGCCACGTTGGCAGAGCAATACGACCTTATCGATCAGGGTTGAGTGGCGACCTGCTCTGCAAACCGTAAATAGCGAGTAGGTACCAGGGGCATTTTAGTGACTACAACGCCTCTGGGCTTACCGCGAATAATTGCATTTAGCCCACTTCCGGGCACTGAGTATTCCCGCTGCACATAACCCATAGCAATGGGTTGACCCAGCGTTGGTGAAAAACCGCCGCTGGTAATAACCCCAATCACATCGCCGAGATTATCAATAATCTTTGCCCCGCGGCGGACTGGGGCGCGGTGCTCAACTAAAAAGGCTACACGGCATCTCTTCGGGGTTTTAGCTATCTCAGCAAAGATCGCATCGGCCCCCAAAAAACCACCTTCATTAATACCACCGCGACGCCGAGACTTACTCATCGTCCATGCAAGGCCAGCCTGAATGGGCGATATAGTTTCATTGAGTTCATTGCCATAGAGACATAGTCCAGCCTCTAGTCGCAGTGAATCTCGAGCGCCCAACCCCGCCCACTTAACAACGCCACTGGCCAACAACTGCTCACATAATGACTGAGCATGGCCGCGATCAACCGAGATTTCAAAGCCGTCTTCTCCGGTGTAACCAGAGCGGGAGACAAAACAATCTACATCGCCAATTGAAATATGACAGCTATTCATAAAGCTTAAGTGAGAGGCCATTGGAGAGAGCTCTTCCATCACCTGCGCTGCCTTTGGACCCTGAAGGGCTAGGAGCGCATGATCGCCCATATACTCGACGGTAAAACCCGACAAATGATCACGTAAATGGTTTAAATCCTCCTCCTTACGCGCCGCATTAACCACTAGGAAATAGGTGTCCTCAGCCCAGCGAGCAATCACCAAATCATCGACAATACCGCCTTCGATATTGGTCATTACGCCGTACTTTTGCTCATAGATAAGCATCGACTGAAGGTCTAGGGGCATTAGTTTTTCCAGAGCTTCACCTATACCGGAACCACTTAATATAATTTGCCCCATATGGGAGACATCAAACAAGCTGGCAGCATCTCGGGTGTGATTATGCTCAAGCATAATCCCGGTGCTGTAGTGCAGAGGCATATTGTAGCCGGAAAATAAGACCATTTTTGCCTTGGCTGCAATATGCATATCATAGAGAGCGGTTTTTTTGAGCTGTTGTTCATCCGTGCTGTACATTAGCTTTTCGCCTTTACGTTCCGTGTATCTTTATCGTCCGTTTAATCTGTAAATTACCTTCAGCTACTCCTTAGCATTCAATAATATTAACAGGTACCTCCAGTACATTGGTAGCCAGCCCACCGCGAGAGGTTTCCTTGTAGCGCTCGTGCATGTCCTCTCCCGTTTTGCGCATGGTTTTAATCACCTTATCCAGAGAGACAAAGTGCGAACCATCTCCGCGCAAGGCCATGCGCGCCGCATGAATAGCCTTTACCGAACCCATCGCATTGCGCTCAATGCAGGGCACCTGAACCAACCCACCCACCGGGTCACAGGTTAATCCAAGGTTGTGTTCCATAGCAATTTCAGCGGCATTCTCGACCTGTGCCGGAGTGCCGCCAAGGACTTCAGTCAAGGCGCCGGCGGCCATTGAACAGGCTGAACCCACCTCGCCCTGACAGCCCACTTCGGCACCACTGATTGACGCATTTTTTTTGTAGAGGATTCCAATCGCCGCCGCGGTGAGCAGAAACCTGATCACCCCGTCATTATTGGCACTGGGCACAAAGCGCATATAGTAGAGTAATACGGCGGGAATAATGCCTGCCGCACCATTGGTTGGCGCTGTGACTATGCGGCCACCAGCGGCATTTTCCTCATTGACTGCCAGAGCATAGAGCGTTACCCAGTCAAGCACTGATAGCGGATCAGCCATAGCCGCTTCTGGGCGGCTCAGTAGCTGTTGATGTAACTCCTTGGCACGGCGCCGCACATTTAAGCCGCCTGGCAGTATTCCACCATTGGCCACACCATTGGCCACACAGGCCTGCATTACCGACCAGAGATGCAGCAAATCCTCTCGAACTTGCTCTTCACTGCGCCATGATTTCTCGTTCTCAAGCATTAAGTCGGCAATGCTCAGATGGTGTTCCTTACATAATTCGAGTAGTTGGTTGGCTGAATCGAAGGGGTAGGCAACAGTGCGCGGATCCTCCGCCAGATAATCACCACCTTCGGCAGTTTCATCAACGACAAAGCCCCCGCCCACGGAATAGTAGGTCTGACTGCTAATAGTTTTGGAGTCTTTGTCAAAGGCACTAAAAACCATACCGTTAGAATGGAACGGCAAAACTTTTTTGCGGTACAAAACAACATCGGTCTCGTTATTGTATTCGACTGGGTGAATTCCAGCGAGATTGATAGATTGTCCCTCGCAGATTTGTGAAACCCGATCTGCAATAGATGCCACATCTACGCTCTCGGGCTGTTCACCCTCGAGGCCCAACAAAACCGCCTTTGGCGTGCCGTGGCCCTTTCCCGTAGCGCCCAGAGAACCATACATCTCGGCCTTAATTCGGGTTGCATCGGCCAGCAGGCCTGAGTCGCGAAGAGTCTCTACAAACTGCCGCGCAGCGCGCATAGGCCCAACCGTATGGGAGCTTGAGGGGCCAATACCAATGGAAAACAAGTCGAATGTGCTGATTGCCATAAGTTACCGAAAACCTTGAATATAGAAGCGATTAAACCCTAACTATAGACCGGATTTTAAGGTGCGGCGCCGACTGTATAAAAAAACATTACCCGCCAGAGAGCGAATAAAGAGTTAGCTCGCTTAAACCGCGGTATCTGATTTGGAGGGGCGTCGAATTAACTGGGCATCCATGGTTTTTATGCTGGGAAAAACATAGTCGAGCTGAGCGGAATTAAGATTCCAATGTTGGCTTAAAATCGCCCTTATCCACTGACGTGTGTCGCTGGTAGGCATCAGATCACGTCCCTCATATAATTGGGAAGCTGCCAGTCCTGGCCAACGACCTCGCACCCTGCCTCCAGCCACCGCACCCCCGGCGATAAACATGGCGCTAGCAGTACCATGATCTGTACCTTTGGTGCCATTTTCAACAACGGTTCGACCAAATTCAGTAGAGACCACGACTACCGTTTTATCCCACTGACCGGCAAGCTTTTCACGCAATGCAGCAATGCCTTCATCAAGCTCTTTAAACTTGCCATGCAACCGACCAAGCTGATATTGATGGGTATCCCAGCCAGCTATTTCAAGCATGGCGCAATCGGGACCATCCTCCTCAGCAAGCATGGTTGCACAGGAGCCAGCCAGTGAAGAAAAACTAAACTGATTCTTAGACTTCTGTATGCCTGTTAACAAACGACGGTTTTTCAAACCCTCATCTAATTGCCTTGAAAGTAATTCATCATTATCATAGAGAGCCTGCAATCGTTCATAGAGATCATCCTGAGCCGGCCGTAAAACGTCTGGATACCAAGTTTTCGCCAACTGCTTACCACGCAGGCCAATAGGTAAAGTATGAGCCACAGCTAGCGAATCACCTCTGTAGACTTCTACTGCACGATTTAACCAACCACTATCGGCATCAGCTTCTGGCAAACCCGATTCAAGCATATCTTGAGCCCTAAAATGCGAGCGCGATTTTGCACCAGATTCTGTGGCTACCACAGGAATCAATTGTTGCTGTTTGTAGAGATAACTTAATTCTTTAAAAGCTGGATGCAGAGCAAACCCACCCCCCAAATCGAAGGCACTATTTTTCACTGGGGATACAAGGTTTTTTCGATGAACCATCAAGTCTGGATCAGAGAGTGGCAAAACCGCGTGTAGTGAATCCATCGCGCCACGCAGTATTATCCAAACCAACTTAGGCTGGGGTTTTAAGCTATTTTTACTACCTTGCAGATCAGTTAAAGATAGTGCGGCCGGGCTATGCCATGCAATAAAACTTCCAGCTGCCGCTTTTAGCAGATCTCGGCGATCATATTTTTTACTATTTTCATAAGCCATTTTCTTTCCTAGCGCCGCTGAAATTCAGGGCTTAACATAAGCAGCGCTAACCCCTGGGCACGACTCTCTGCACCAGCTAATAGTTTCACCGTTAGAGGGGATAGCGTTGAGTCATATATTCGCCCAGCAACCGCCTGCGGGGTTTGGCGAGTTTTGTTACTTAGCAGGTTAACCCAATCAATACGCTTCATTAAAGCATCAGAGCCCGACCAAGCCCTGTTTAAATTGCTATAACCCGCCGGCGATCCGGCCCCAAAAGGTTTTTGTCCCATTAAATTAAGGCCCCGCAATGCGACATTTAACAAAGTTTGATCAACGGTTTTTGAGTGGCTAACAGCCCGGCATGCCGAGACTACAAATTCTCGTGGTGTTTTAAGTTTTTTCGATTGGCTATCCCAACTCTGCGGATGCTTAACTAATGAAGTTACCACGGCCTTAATATTGCCTTCCGTTTTAACCCATGTGCTTACCATTGCTGCGACCAACTCTTTTGGTGGTTCATCAGCAATCAGATGCTGAGCAAGTTTATAGGATACAAATTGGGCTGTTTTTTTATGGCGAGCTAAATCTCTAAGGACCGCTTGGCCCTGAGTTACACCACCTGCGGGATAGGATTTACCGAGAATATTTCTTTCTCCAGGCTCATGACCTTTAATACGAAATCTAAACCCAGCGGGCTTGGCATCCCTATCATTGGTAATACTCCAGCCGCTAATAGCCATCGCCAACTGCCGAATATCTTTGAGGGTATAACCTCCGTCGACACCCAGCGTATGCAGTTCAAGAATTTCCCGAGCAAGGTTTTCATTTAAACCACGGGTTCTTTTACCTATAGGTGAATTTGGACCCACTGACTTAGTATTATTAAGATAAACCAACATAGCAGGATGCTGCTCAACGGCTATAATTAAATCTTCAAATTGTCCAAATAAATTTGGCGCGATTGCGTCCCTTTCTAGTATCGGCGATAAAATTTTCATTGATTGGGTGGGCGCAGAGACACTGAAGTGGTTTGAAAAAAAATCAAGTAACCGTATAGCAAAGGGCCTATCTGTTTTAACTGAGATGGCAAGGCTATCAATTAAAAGACTCCGTCGATACGGCTTTACAATCTCGGTGCTCACGACTTGACCAATAAGCTCACCGTCACGACGTCGATCTCTAAATTCCTTTATTTTGGCGATAGTGTCAAAAGCTAACTCAGTATCACCTATCGATTTATCAAATACCGGACTTACTAACTGCTGCAACAACCACTGCTCAGGATTAAGCTGTGCATCGGATAACTCATTACCCCTAGCACCTAGACCGAATCGATTTACAGCAATTATTGCTCGGTTATTTTTTGCAGCTGCCATTAAATTTAACAATCCTCTATTTACCAATGAGTTTACAAGCATTGCTCTAAGTAACCAAATATTACAGTTCCAACCACCTTATAATGAGACTCTATTTTTACCGTTCATCAGAAATACAAAATTTATTTGAGTAAAACCTCTAAATGGCTGTCCAATCTGTTTACAAATAAGCTGTAAATAGCAGTTGATATAAGCATCAAGGGCTTTTAAGCTAGGGAAGTCAGAATTATATCCAATTGAGTTTTACGGAAACTGATGTGATTTCGAACTAGAAAAAGCAAGATACTAAAAAGTACTAGGCTAGATTAGAAACGCAATATAAAGAATCACGCATAAGTGTGATCATAACTATAAAAATTTGAGGGGCTATCATGAATCACTTTCATATCAATAAACTGTGCCTGTCTGTCGCTATAGCAGGGGTAATGACTTCTGGTCTAGCACAAGCAGCCATAGACGAAATCGTCGTTACAGCCAACAAGCGAGAGCAGTCACTGCAAGATATTCCGCTGTCTGTCTCTGTTACCAGTGGCGAAACTATCCAGCAATCAAGCATCGTAGATTTAATTGACCTGCAGTCAGCTGTACCGTCACTACGTGTAAACCAGTTACAGAGCTCTGCTCAGACCAACTTCACTATTCGTGGCTTTGGTAATGGTGCCAACAACCCTGGTATCGAACCCGCTGTATCAGTAGTAATTGATGGTGTTGCGCGATCACGCTCATCGTCATCTCTGTCTGATCTACCCACTATTGAGCGTGTCGAAGTGCTCAGTGGCCCCCAATCAACACTGTTTGGCAAGAATGCCTCCGCTGGTGTTATCAGCGTGACGACCAAACTGCCTGAACAAGAGTTTGGTGCAATGGTTGAAGCAACTGCCGGCAATTACGGTGCGCAAATTGTTAAAGGTACTGTGACTGGTGGAATTGTTGATGGCCTTTCTTTTCGTTTATCCGGCAGCAGTAACCAATCTGATGGTACTGCAATAAACCTAGGCACTTCTCCTGGTCCAGAAGATGATACTGGCGTTAACAACAGAGACCGAAGCGCACTGCGTGGCCAGCTGCTATGGGAACCCTCTGAAGACTTAACTGTTCGCCTTATTGCCGATAAGGACAGCATTGATGAAGAGTGTTGTGTAGCAGGGGCACTTCTTAAAGGCCCTGCATCTGGTGTCAGTGATGGCTTGGCTTTAGCGCAAGGCTTTGGCACTACAGATGGTGATCCCTGGTCTCGTGCAATTTATATGAATCATCCCGCAAGCAATGTTGCTGATAATGACGGCGTGTCCATACAGGTCGACTACGACATGGATTTTGCCAGCTTAACGTCTATCACATCTCAGAGAGATACCGCCTTGCGTTCAAATTTTGACGCTGACTTCTCTGCTGCAAAGCTTATCAATGAAAACTTGGTTAATTATGACTTTGATACATTCACCCAGGAAATTCGCCTAACCTCAAATGGTGATTCCTCAACTCAGTGGATGGTTGGTGCATTTTATGCTGAAGAAGATACTGTCACTAACCGTACCGTTCGTTACGGCGACGATATCAAGCCCTATGTAAACTTCTTGCTAGGTCCTGCAGGAACTGACTTACTGGGTATTGCCGAGCTTGTAGCTGCAGGCGCGCTGGGTCAGGTTATTGCTTCTCAGGGTGGCGATCCCTCAGTAGTAGCTAATATGACAGCAGAGATGATTGATGCTCAATTAACCGCAGCTCAAAATGCTGGAGCACCAGTCTTGACTAGTACGCAGATGGAAGCTCAGTTCTTTGTTCCAAACAGCGGTTCAGTCGGTGAAGGTTTTGATATGAATTCAAAGTCTCTATCTTTGTTTGCCAATGTTGACTACCAGCTTACTGATGACTTAACAGCAACTGTTGGCTTTAACTACACCGAAGACGAAAAGACAGTTGTCAGCGACGTTGAAGTTGTCGATCTCTTCGCTAGCCTGCCTCTACCGGCTGCGCTGTCATCCGTGCAGTTCTTCCCTCCATTTGTTAACTACGGCAACCCGGGTGATGCAGAAGACGGAATCTTTAAATCAGATGACCTGACTCACACTTTGCGTCTGGCCTACGATGTCTCGGAAGACACTAAGGTGTATATGGGTCACTCAACAGGATTTAAGCCTATTTCGGTTAACCTGTCAGTGAATGCTAACAATGCAGATATCGGAAGAGCAGCAGATCCAGAACAGTCGGATAACTTCGAACTGGGAGTTAAGCATCAATTTGGCAATGGCTACTTAAACATCGCCTACTTCGACCAGTCTATCGATGGCTTCCAATCAAATACCTTTGTTGGTAATGGCTTTGCACTGGTTAATGCCGGTGAACAAAACCACAAAGGCTTTGAATTTGACGCTATGGTTGCACTGTCTGAGTCTCTGGTTGTGAACGTATCCGGTATTAAAGTTGATGCTGAATATGTCTCCTTCGTCAATGGATCATGTGGTGATTTCCCAGGTCTGGAATGTGACGCAGGTTTGGTTACTAGAGATCTTAGCGGAACCACTCCAGCGGGCGTTCACGACTGGAGTGTCAATGCTAACGCTGTTTACTCCTTTGCTCTCAGCGATGGTATCTCTGGATTCATGCGTGCTGAATACATCTACGAAACTGAAATTCCGTTAGTAGACAATGTGCCTGTTTCACTGGCCAGCCGTGGCACTAAGAACATTAACCTGAGCCTTGGTCTGAACCACGATGAAAGCGGCTTGGAAGCTATGCTCTGGGCACGTAATGTCACTGACCACGAGACGTTGATTTCTGCTTTCCCAACGACAGCAGCACCGGGCAGCTTTAGTGCTTACCCGAATGCTCCTCGTACCTATGGTTTAACACTGCGCAAGAATTTCTAAGCAGTTAGTTCGCAACAGGCAACACCAAAAAGGGCAACTCATTGAGTTGCCCTTTTTTTATCTCTCGGTTTTTTATCTCTTGGATTTTTTATAGTCCTAACTGTTTTTTTACTCTGGCAAAAGCCTCGAGTGCAAACTCTAAATCATCCCTGCTATGAGCTGCCGACATCTGGGTGCGAATGCGCGCCTTACCTTTGGCGACCACCGGAAATGAAAATGCCACTACATAGACCCCCTGCTCTAGCATCTTAGCGGCAAACTGTGATGCCAACACTGCGTCGTTCAACATCACCGGTACAATTGGGTGCTCACCGGGAAGTAATTTAAATCCCTGACGAGCCAGTTCCTCACGAAAGAAAAGTGTATTTTCCATCAATCGCTTCTGTAGCTGATTCGATTCAGCAACCAATTCAAGAGCCTTGATGGCACCAGCTACAACCATTGGCGCAACCGTGTTGGAAAATAGATAGGGGCGCGATCGCTGGCGCAGCAGATCAACCACTTCACTGCGCGCACTGGTAAAACCCCCACTGGCTCCCCCCAGCGCCTTGCCAAGGGTGCCGGTAATAATATCCACTCGGTCCATACAGTTGCGATACTCATGGGTACCGCGACCCTGAGCGCCCACAAAACCAGTGGCATGACAGTCATCGAAATGTACCAACGCATTATATTTATCCGCCAGATCACAGATCTCATCCAACCGCGCAATGGTGCCGTCCATAGAGAACACACCATCGGTAGTAATCAGCTTAAATCTTGCATCTGCAGCATCTGCCGCCTGAAGCTGGACTTCAAGATCAGCCATATCGCAGTTGCGGTAGCGAAAGCGCTGTGCCTTGGACAACCGCACACCATCAATAATACTGGCGTGATTTAACTGGTCCGAAATCACCGCATCTTCAGCAGTTAACAGGGTTTCAAAAAGGCCAGCATTGGCATCAAAACAGGAGGGATACAAGATCGTCTGTTCACAGCCTAAAAATGTACTAAGCTTTTCCTCCAGCTGTTTGTGAATAGTCTGGGTACCGCAGATAAAACGCACCGAGGCCAGCCCATAACCCCAGTCGTCCAGGCCTTGTTGAGCGGCCGCTTTCACCTGCGGATGCTGAGCTAGGCCCAAATAGTTATTGGCGCAGAGATTAAGCACCTCTGCACCACCGCTAACCCCTACATGAGCGCCCTGTGGGGTGGTGATTTCGCGCTCAGCCTTATACAGCCCAGCATTGCGAATACTGTTAAGTTCGCTGTTTAAATGCTCTTGAAATTTTCCATACATAACTTATCGTCCTAAAGCCTGTTTAATCCCAATTTAAAATTACTTTGCTGGCTTCCCCGCTATTCATCGCATCAAAGCCCTTTTGAAAATCACTGTAGTGAAATCGATGAGTAATCACCTTCGAAATATCCAGACCCGATTCAATCATCACCGACATCTTGTACCAAGTCTCATACATCTCACGGCCATAAATGCCCTTCAGTGTCAGCATATTAAAGATCACTTTACTCCAATCAATGGCCATCTCCTCAGCGGGAATACCCAGAATCGCCACTTTCCCGCCATGGCACATACTGGCTAATAAATCTCTGAAAGCCGAGGGATTACCCGACATCTCCAGACCCACATCAAAGCCTTCAGACATGCCCAGCTTGCGCTGCACATCCTCAAGTTTTTCAGTGCGCACATCGACAGTACAGGTAGCTCCCAGTCGTTTGGCCAGTTCGAGTCGCTGCGGATTGATATCGGTAATTACCACATGGCGAGCACCGGCATGTTTGCACACAGCTGCCGCCATCGCGCCAATAGGCCCGGCACCTGTAATTAACACATCCTCCCCCAATAAATCGTATTGCAGAGCGGTGTGCACGGCATTACCCAAAGGATCAAAAAGAGCGGCGATATCAAGATCAATATCTGAGTTATGCTCCCAGACATTCGACATTGGCAATGCAACATATTCCGCAAAGGCACCGGGGCGATCGACACCGATTCCGCTGGTCTGGGCACAGAGATGGCGGCGCCCGGCCAAACAGTTGCGGCAGCGGCCACAGACGACATGCCCCTCTCCAGAGACTATTTGCCCAATAGAGAAATCATTTACATTAGATCCAATTTCTACTATTTCACCGACAAATTCATGCCCGACAATCATTGGCACTGGAATAGTCTCCTGAGCCCATTTATCCCAGTTATAGATATGCATATCGGTACCACAGATAGCCGTGCGCTTTACTTTGATCAGAACATCATTAATCCCAATCTGGGGTTTTGGAACATCCTCAAGCCACAGACCAACTGTCGAGTTCCTTTTTACCAACGCTTTCATGGTGTTTTCTTCCTTGGAATTGTTTAATATAAGAGAAATTATTCCCTTATCGTAGAAGCGAATATTCCCTTATGCAAGAAATCATTCTTTTATAGTGAATTAATTATGAGTGCTCCTGAAAGCGATCCCGCTGGCCATGTTCTCTGCAACCGTGTCACTGAGTTGCGTAAAAAGAACAAACTAACCCTAGATCAATTGGCTGCTGCGTCTGGTGTAAGCCGCTCAATGTTGAGTCAGATCGAGCGCGGCCAAGCCAATCCAACACTGACCGTTACCTTTAGAATAGCCCAAGCCTTTGGCATGAGTATTGGAGAATTGGTCGACCAACCATGGCAGACATCTACGATTGAAGTGGTTCATGGTGAAGATAAAACCAATCTGTTTCGCGCCGATAAGGAGTGTCAGATACGCACCCTGTCACCGCTGCATATGGAAAAAAATATTGAGTTTTATGAGTTGCGTATCGCCTCTGGTGCAAGCTTATCCAGCGCACCCCATTTTGAGGGCACTAAGGAGTTACTCACGATTACCAGTGGTAGAGCAAAGGTGGTTTCTGGTGATACTAGCTGCGAATTGGAAAGTGGCGATTCCGCCCACTACCGCGGTGATCTTATCCACTGTATTGAAAACAGTGGTGATCAAGAGCTGGTCTGCTATCTGGTAGTGACCAGTCAGTAATAGAATTTACAGCAACCCCGCTTCTACTTATCAAGCTAACTCAAGCCCCTTTCGGTGAGATTAGCCCATAGCAGCAGCGAGACTGTAGAGAGATTAAAACAGCGGTGTATCCGAGCCCTTAGGCCAAGCTGTCTTCGGCAACAAAGTATTTGGGATCTTCAATCACATTCACTTCAACCATATTGCCCGCCTTCTTGAGAAGTATGCGGCACTCATCGCTAAGGTGAACTAGATGCAGAGTCTTACCCGCATTTAGGTAGCGCTCAGCCAGAGTATCAATAGCTTCCAGACCAGAGTGATCGGCTACTCGCGAACGGGCAAAATCAATCACCACATCGTCGTTATCTGCCTGCGGATCAAAGCGCTCTAGGAATGAGGTAACCGAGCCAAAAAATAGTGGGCCAGTAACCGCATAGACAGTCGAGCCTTTGTGGTCTTCGCGAGCTTCAACACGAATATATTTAGCGTGCTCCCAGGCAAAGACAACTGCAGAGACAATCACTCCGACGATAACCGCAACAGCCAGATCGGTAAATACAGTTACTGCAGAAACCATCACCAGAATCATCGCATCACTGCGCGGAACCTTACCCATAATGCGGAAGCTACTCCACTCAAAGGTACCAATGACAACAATAAACATCACGCCGATTAACGCCGCCAGAGGAATTGTCTCAATCAATGGCGAGCCGACTAGAATAAAGAGCAACAAGCAGAGCGCTGCGGCAATACCAGACAGTCGGCCACGACCACCGGAATTTACATTGATCATGCTCTGACCGATCATCGCACAGCCGCCCATACCACCAAAGAATCCGGTTACGGTGTTAGCCACACCCTGACCTATACATTCGCGATTGCCGCGACCGCGAGTTTCGGTAATCTCGTCAATAAGGCGCAGCGTCAGCAGTGATTCAATCAGACCAATCGCCGCCAAAATAATCGCATAAGGGAAGATAATCACCAAGGTTTCAAAGGTAAATGGCACCGCGGGAATATGGAAACTAGGAAGACCACCAGCAATCGAGGCAACGTCGCCAACCACGCGAGTATCCAGATTAAGCCACATAACAAGTAGCGTCACGCAGACAATAGCCGCTAGAGATGAGGGTATTACCCGAGTAAAGCGCGGTAAGAAATGAATAATTGCCATGGTCAGAAAAACTAGACCAAGTAGCATATACAGCTGTTCACCCTGCAACCAGGCAACATCGACAATGCTTCCCTGAAGGAATGTTCCGTTAAGCCAACCCGTCTCGCCTGCAACACCAAACTGACTTAGCTGAGCTAGAAAGATCACAATGGCCAGGCCGTTTACAAAGCCGAGCATCACCGGATGGGGAACCATACGAATAAATTTACCCAGCTTTAGAACACCTGCGGTAATCTGCAAGAAGCCCATCAATACGACAGTAATAAATAGATACTCAACGCCGTGCTGAGCCACCAGTGACACCATCACCACCGCCAGCGCACCCGTGGCACCAGAAATCATTCCCGGACGACCGCCAATACAGGCAGTGATCAAGCCGACCATAAAGGCCGCATACAGCCCGACCAGCGGTTCTACACCGGCAACAAAGGCAAAGGCAACAGCTTCTGGCACTAGAGCCAGCGCAACGGTTAAGCCAGACAATAAATCATTTTTGTAGGAGATAACTCGACTGGGGCGAAGCTCAAACATTTAAAACTCTCAAGATACTGTTGGTGGTAAGTTCACAGCCACTAAAAAGAAGTGGCTGTGATGCTAATTCTAAAAGCCCGGGCCGGACAATCTAGCCTCGCGAATTTCTCTGCTGAGGTCTGGAATTACCATTCGAATTTCCGCGACTCTGGCCGCCAGGCTTTGCGTTCCGGTTACCAGTAGAGCTTCTTCCGTAAGGGCTATTTGGTCGATTTCCATCTGAGCGGCTATCTGAACGGGAGTCTGAACGGGAGTCTGAACGGCTATCTGAACGGCTATCTGAACGGTTTTCTCGATTGCCTTCACGGTTTCCTTCACGGTTTCCTTCACGAGAGCCTTCTCGACTGCCATCCCGGCCGCCGTTCTTTTTCTTGGCGCCCGCCTTGGGTCCATGAGAATAGGTATTTGTGCGCTTGGCATTTGGATTATGTCTGCTGTTACCTCTG
>Ga0209304_1000738_pt1 | contig 22033 bp, 20 predicted proteins | sample COGITO_mtgs_1004_4_FD_184789 | JGI IMG/M metagenome (GOLD analysis project Ga0209304, IMG submission 184789) | Pelagic marine microbial communities from North Sea - COGITO_mtgs_100423 (SPAdes) (version 2) | ecosystem: Environmental > Aquatic > Marine > Epipelagic ...
AGCGCACATCACCAAAAAGCTTCTACCAAATTTTCAATTTCTTCCTATTTATAACAGGTTGTAAATTGATCTTTGATGGAATGACTTCATTCTAAGTTATTATTTAGAGCTGTAAGCTTATAAACTGTCGTCTATATCTCTTTGTACCCTGCGAGTGTGCCCTCGTAAATCAGAAACTAAAGCAGACAATTCATTGACAAGTATGTCAGCTTTATCTAGTTTTTGTTCTAATTTGATGGTTTCACTCAGATCGGGAGTGGTGACTTGATCAGGGGAGTCTGCGCCGGCTATGAGCCATAAAACTGGCACATTTAAGATGCCTGCTAGTTCTATGAGCCTATTGGCCCTGGGGCTTGTGCGGCTGGTTTCCCATTTGACAATAGTGCTTTTTTTGACGCCTACACGAAGGGCTAATTGTGCTTGCGTGTAACCACTAGCTTCGCGTGAGTTTATGATTCTTGTACTTAAAATTAGGTCACTAGTATTCGATTCGCTGTAAGGCATAAGTCTCGTAAAGGTTATGAATGAACATATACCATACTCCTAAAGCCCTTTAAAATCAAAGCGATCATATAAACTGCGCCTTAGTAGTTTATTCTTAGTCGTAACAAAAAAGGTTTAGTTTTTGTTACGATTAACGCGCATCAACCTAAAGGGTTAAACTGATTTGTACAACCTTTCTGGGCGCCCAACGCTACCGTAATGGATTTCTACACTTATTTTTTGTAAGCCTACTAAATATTCTAGATAGCGTCTGGCTGTGGTCCTGCTAGCACCGATCTTGTTACCTATTTGTTCTGCACTTACCGCTTGTGTTTGTTCACAAATCACATGTAACAAGTTATTAAGAGTAAGCTCGTCAATGCCCTTGGGTAGGCGCGTGATTTTTGGGTTGGATGTTTTTGCTACGCGTATAAGCTGATCTAAATCGGTTTGGGCCATATCATCAACGGCTTTAAGTCGCTCATAGTGATCTATGTAATTGGCTAAGCTTATTTGTAGTCGTTCAAACACCAATGGCTTAAGAATGTAATCAAACACACCGCCGTGAAGGGCAGCCTTGAGCACGTCAACTTCTTTAGCTGCAGTAATGAGTATAACGTCTGTGGCACAATCATTAGCGCGTAAGTTGCGTAAAAACTCCATACCATTGCCAGAAGGAAAGTATACATCAAGCAACAGTAGGTCAGGTTTGAAGATGTTTACCAAATCTTGCGCATCTATGAGGCTGTGAGCAATGCCTACTAGTTCAAAGCCTGCAATACGTTGTAAGTAGGTTTGTTGAATCAGGGCATTTTGTGGATTGTCTTCAGCAATAACCACGCGGATTAGCTTTTCATGTTTCATAAGCTAGGTGCCTGCTTAGGTAAGCTAATGGTCACAAGGCTACCACCTAAAGGTGCATGTTCCATAGCCACATAACCGCCAAGACGCTCTGCCAGTTTTTGCACTAAATGCAACCCAATGCCATGATCTTCACCTTTTTTGGTGCTGTAACCTTTTGTAAAAATTAATGAGTGTAGGTTAGATTCAATGCCAGGCCCCTGATCTTCTACTTCAAAGATCAGGTCGGTTCCATAATCTGTCATTGATATAGACACCTTTTTTCCGTGGGCATTTTTCATTAAACATGCTTCCATAGCGTTATCAATAATGTTTCCTACCATGCTCACTAGTTGGTCTCTGGGAATATGTTCGAAGATGTCGTTCATGTGGCTTTCTGGGTCTATATATAGCTCCAAACCTAGCTCTTTAGCGCGATTAAATTTGCCTAACAAACAACCCGCTAAAACAGGGTCGGTCACTGTGTCCATTAATAGTTTGATCAACACTTGGTGTGCTTGGTTTTCTTGACCAATAAGTGATAAGGCTTTATCAGATGCGCCAATTTGAATTAAGCCTGCAATAGTATGCAGTTTATTAGTATATTCATGGGCTTGGCTGCGCAGGCTATCAGCATATTGCTGCATGTGATTTAGCTGCTGACTCACCAAATCCAACTCGTCTTTAGGTCTAAAGCTAGCAACCAAGCCAATCACCTGTGTTTGGTTTAATAGCGGTAGTCGGTTAACGATAAAGGGCTTTTTGTTAAACCACACTTCTTGCTCGAATACAGCAGCACTGCTAATTTGGTTATCCAGCATAGGGCTGTTTGGCATAATGGTACTGACGTTTGCTCCTAGCCATTGTTGCCTAGTATCAAGATCAAGAAAGCTTACTGCAGCTTTATTGATGGTCGTTATTTCACCATCGGCGTTAGTGGTAATGATTCCCTCTCGCACAGATTCTAATGTGGCATTGCGTTCTTGATAGAGTTGGCCTATTTGTTCTGGTTCTAGTCCAAAAATGGCTTTTTTAAAGTGGTTAGCAAACCATAGCGCTGTTATTAAGCTAAATATAAAGCCCGCTAAAATGACCCACAACAAGGTAGCTCGGTAGTTATTGATGACAGCATCTATATTGTCCAACAAGTAGCCTACAGACACTAAGCCAGTAATATCTTTACCATTGGCCCCAAATACCGGTGCGCGAGCTCGCATAGACCAACCTAAACTACCTTTTGCTTTAGAAATAATCGCTTGGCCATGTTTTAGAGTAGGGCTAATGTTGTCGTTGTCATCGTCCATCATAGATGCGCCTAATTTGTCGATATTAGGGTGAGACAGGCGCAGGCCCTTGCTGTTACCAATGACCACAAAACGGGCATTGGTTTGTTTTGCAAGCGTCATGCTTAGCGGCTGTAAATAGGTTGAATTACTATTGGCAACTGCTGTCTCGATCTCTGGCATTGCAGCGATAGTTTTGGCCACGTGTAAGGCTTTAAGACCAATTTCATCATCCAGAGATTGGCTAAGATATTGCACAGCAAATAAACCAAGCATACTTGTTTGCAATAAGGCCATAAGACCTAAAATTAGCATCATGCGGCTTTTTAGCTTAAGTCGTCTAAAGGGGAGTTTAAGGTTTTTTATTGTTATCTTCATGGCCACATATTACTTAAATTATGGGTGTATTGCTTGTGAACATTATGACCAAAATAAATTTTAAACACTTTAAAGTGTTTACACCCATAAACTTTGCGTTAGTTAACATCTTGGTTATTGTGCGTGAGCAAAAAAAATAACTTAAGGAATAATTATGTTACAGAAATTTAAAACTAACAAACGTCTGTTGCTCACAGCCGCTTTGATGACAGGCCTTCTTAGCGCCAGTGGAGCTCAGGCAGAAATAGATTCGATCCACTTCTTAATACCAGGTGGGGCAGGTGGTGGCTGGGATGGCACAGCTCGTGGTACTGGTGAAGCGCTCACCAAATCTGGTTTGATAGAAAACGCTTCATATGAAAATATGTCCGGCGGAGGTGGCGGTAAAGCTATTGCACATTTGATCGAAACTTCTGATCAAGCTAATGGCACATTGATGGTGAACTCCACCCCCATCGTGATACGTTCATTGTCTAAGGTTTTCCCACAGTCATTTAGAGACGTCACTCCAATTGCTGCCACCATTGGTGACTTTGGCGCTTTTGTTGTAAAGGCTGATTCCAACTATCAAAATTTTAGTGATGTTGTAGCAGCCTATAAAGCAGATCCTCGTTCTGTAACTATTGCAGGTGGTTCAGCTCGTGGAAGTATGGATCACCTAGTAGCCGCTATGGCCTTTAAGGCAGCCGGCGCTAACCCAAATAAAGTTAAGTATTTAGCCTTTGATGGCGGTGGCAAAGCCATGGCTAGTCTTCTATCTGGAGAAGCTGGGCTACTTTCAACAGGTTTCAGTGAAGCATTAGCTTTAGCTGCAGCTGGTGAAGTGCGTATCTTGGTAATGACAGGTAGCGAACGTTCTGATGCCGCGCCAAGTGTGCAGACATTACAAGAGCAAGGATATGATGCTACATTTGTTAACTGGCGCGGGTTCTTTGGTGCACCAGGTTTGTCTGATGCACAAGCCAACGAATATGCTCAAACACTAGGGCAAATGTACGATACTCCAGAATGGGAAGTAGTGCGAGCCCGCAACGGTTGGACTGAAACGTTTAAGCCTCGTGCAGAGTTTGTAACTTTTCTAGAGCAGCAAGAGCAAGTAATCGGTGACCTAATGCGTGAGCTAGGCTTCCTATAAGCTATTGACCTTGTGTATTAGTTGATTACACCTGTGTTTGGACTAGCGCCCTGTGCGCTTTTCCAAACCTTTTTTCGTTAACCATGGTTTTACTCATGAACCTTACAAAAGATCGTTTCGGCGGATTATTATTTTTATTATTATCAGTGACTTACGGATATTATGCTGCCGATATTCCTCTTCTCCCAGGGGATAAGTTTGAAGTCTTTCATGCCCAAACCTTGCCATATTGGTTGTCTGGTTTAGGTGTTGTTTTTTCCGTGCTATTGATTGTTTTAAAACCAGTGGCATCTTCTACAAGCGAACCATTGTTCAAATCAAACGTTTTACTCATGTTTGGGTTAATGGCGTTCACTTTTCTCTTCTCTGTCGCCCTGCCTTGGCTGGGTTTCCCTATTACTACAAGTATCTTTTTGGCCTCAAGTTATTGGATGTTAGGCGAACGTAGGCCCAAGATGTTGGTATTTGCATCGGTGCCCTTTGCGTTGGTGTTTTGGCTATTATTAACCCAAGTGTTGGATGTTTATATTGCTCCAGCGCGATTATTATTTTGGTAGGAGAAACACATGTTTGAAGGTGTATTTACCGGGTTATCTACAGCGCTCATGCCGTTTAACTTATTGATGGTAGTCTTGGGTTGTTTCTCAGGAACCTTTATTGGCATGTTGCCAGGCCTTGGCCCCATTTCTGCCGTGGCTTTAATGATACCAATCACTTATACCTTAGACCCATCCTCTGGCATCATTTTAATGGCTGGAGTGTACTATGGTGCTGTATTTGGCGGCTCCACCTCTTCTATTCTTATTAATGCGCCAGGATGTGCAAGCACCTTGGTGACCACCTTTGACGGTTATCCTTTAGCTCAAAAAAATCAAGCCGGTAAGGCTTTAGCCCTGGCAGCTTATGCTTCTTTTTGTGGCGGTACTGTAGGTGCGATTATATTGATATTTGCAGCGCCAGCATTGGCCAGCGTGTCTTTAAGTTTTCAATCTTCAGATTACTTTGCACTGATGCTATTAGGTCTTACGTCTGTGGCGGCCTTTTCAGGTAAAGGCCAGGTGATTAAATCGATGTTGATGACCGTGTTTGGTTTGATGATCGCAACCGTAGGTAATGATGTTATTACAGGTGCTCCACGCTATACGTTTGGGCAAATGGATCTAGTGGATGGAGTGAGCTTTTTATTGCTAGCTATGGCCACTTTTGCCTTGGCTGAAGTGATGATGACCATCATGCGCGGGAAGATGTATGCCAACAGTGAAACGATGCAACCTGTGGCTTTGAGCAGCATGAAATTGTCTATGTCTGAAGTGAAAGAAGTGGCACCTACCGTAGCTAGATCATCGGTATTTGGCTTTATTGTGGGCGTCTTGCCTGGCGCGGGTGCAACTATAGCGTCATTTTTAGCCTATGGGCTTGAGCGTAATCTAGCGCCATTAAGGCTTCGAAAAATGTTTGGTAAAGGCGCATTAAGAGGTTTGGCTGCGCCAGAGTCTGCCAATAATGCAGCATCTACTGGCTCTTTTGTTCCCTTGCTTACTTTAGGCATTCCAGGCTCTGGTACCACCGCCATTATGCTGGGAGCTTTAATCGCTTATGGTATTCAGCCTGGCCCTCGACTATACCTGGATCATCCAGATATATTTTGGTCAGTTATTATTTCCATGTATTTTGGTAATTTAGTGCTCTTAATCTTAAACTTGCCTTTAATTCCCTATATATCCAGATTGTTGGCTATACCACCACAAATACTGAACCCTTTAATCATATTCTTTTCTATTATTGGCGTGTATTTAGTGAGTTTTAACACCTTTGATATTCAAATGATGGTGTTTATTACATTAATGGCAGTAGGCTTAAAAATGCTCGACTTCCCCATGGCACCTATGTTGCTTGGCTTTATTTTGGGTGGTATGTTGGAAAAGAATTTGAGCAGAGCTTTAGTGGTGAGTGACGGAAGTTTTGACTTTCTGTGGAATCGACCTCTAACCTTGTCTATTATGTGTGCCACTATCACTATTTTGCTGCTACCTGGAGTGATTAGTTTTATTAAACGCATAGGTAGTAAAGGGCTCCCTGGTGCAGACTAATAACTGCATAATGGATGGCCTTTAATCACTTAATTAAAGGCTTTAGGGCTTTGTAGGAATTCAATATGGACAAAATCGTACAAGATTTTCCGCCAGCATCAAGGCGCTTGCGCCTAGGCTTTGTTGGAGGCGGGCAGGGGGCTTTAATCGGTGAGGTGCACGCCAATGGTGCGCGCCTTTCTAATCGCTGGGATATTGTCGCAGGAGCCTTGTCATCTAATCCACAACGCGCTAAAGCCTCAGGTCAAGCGTGGATGCTAGATGATGACCGTATCTATAGTGATTATCGAGATATGGCCCAAAAAGAAGCGGCTCGTGCGGATGGCATTGAAGCGGTAAGCATTGTGACCCCAAATCATTTGCACGCACCTATAGCCAAAGCCTTTATGGATGTTGGTATTGATATTATTTCGGATAAGCCTCTAACAACCACCCTTAAAGAAGCCCAAAGTCTAGCCAAGGCACAAGCTAGGGCTGGCGTGGTATTTGGTGTCACTTATGCCTATTCTGCCCATGTCATGGTTAGACAGGCCCAAGCTATGGTGCGCCGTGGGGATTTAGGCGATATCCGTCAAATCCATGTGGAGTACTTTCAAGACTGGGCTATGGACTTGACCGATCAAGGTGATGATGCACCTTGGCGCTTGGACGTAGCGCAAAACGGCCCATCTTTTACTGTGGGTGATATTGGGACTCACGCTGAACATTTGGCGAGGTTTGTATCAGGTTTAAATGTTGAGGCTGTACGAGCAGATTTTCATGTTACGGGCAAACCCAAAGCTTTGGAAGACACTGCGTTCATGCAACTGCGCTTTGAAGGTGGAGTGCCAGGTACCTTGATGGTGAGTCAGACTATGGCTGGCAGTCAATGTGGTTTGCGCTTGCGAATATGTGGCTCTAAGGCAAGCTTGGAGTGGCTTCAGGAACAACCAGAAATTTTGCACTTACGTGCTATCGGAGCTCCTGAACAGATTATCTCCCGGGGTCATGACGCAGGCATGATTGCAGATACACAACGCTTATTACGCATGCCTCGCGGGCATCCAGAAGCCTTAACAGATGCTTGGGCTAATCTATACTTAGAGTTAGCTGTGGCGATACAGGCTCGCAGGGAAGGCAGGGAGTTACCCCAAGACCTTTTGGCTTATCCAACCATTGCTGATGGTGTGGAAGGTATGCGTTTTGTGGAAGCGGCTATTGCATCTAATGCAACTGATGCTTGGGTGTCTTGCACCCAAAGCACCTAATAAAATCTTGGCTTAATACCTTACCATCACCTCATTGCGACGCATAAAGGGTAATGACCAAGGTGCATTATAGCGGGCCATTTCTGGCTCGCTAATAGGTTCAATGCCTTTAGCTTTAAGCCACTCCATCAATTTAGCTGTTTTTTGCGCAACTTTAATAGGCCCAGTAAAGCCTGAAAAGGTAATTGCTGCATAGTTTTGTGCAGGTATTTGCCTAAGCAGTACCCGTGGATCTTTAGGTGTGGGCAGTGTCTCCAAGGTATATTGGCTTGGCATTACAAAATGCACAAGCCATTGGCCGTTTTCTTGCTGCATGCTTACAGGAACCGTCATGGCTATTTTTTCAGATTGGGCTTGTATGCTTACAGGCGCTGTCATACTGATTTTATCGTTACCGCCTGCCTTTAATGCATCTTTTGATACATTGCCTCCAAAAATATAGCCTGCAATTAATTTAAATCCTGCATTGCTAGCACTGTCCATGTCACCTGATACCAGCACTTCTGCCACAATAAGAGGCTGATAGCTACGTAATTCAAACATGTCATCAGTTTCGATGACAGTGTATTTGGGCTCTTCAATGGCCATAGAAAACTCCGCAAAAAACAAGGCTATAAAAGCTAAAGCTAATCCTTTTTTCATATCATGAATCCTTTTTGTCTTGTGCTCTGGAAAATCTTATCCCCAGATGTCTAGATTTAATTTTTGTTCAGTGCCTGGAAACACTGTTTGTTTGATTTTTGCTTTCGATATATCAAAAGTGTGATGTATAACATCGCCATAGACATCCCTTGCATCTATTGTTTGGCGTAAATCACGTTGCTCAAAAAGGTCGTTTTTATTAAGCCCTGGCCAGTCAGTAATCACTTTTGACGATTTAATTAAGCCGCCAGCAAGAAAAATAGCAGAAGCTGCGCCATGATCTGTACCTTTGGTGCCATTTTCTTTGGCCGTTCGTCCAAATTCTGTCACCGTGATTACAATTGAATTATCCCATACCTGCTTTGAATAGGATGCAAATGAATCAATAATACGATCAAGTTTTTTGAGATGCCTGCCATGGTTGCCATGTTCACCACCTTGTCCTGAATGAGTGTCAAAGCCAGAATATTCGACGAATCCAACTTTTGGCCCTCCAACTTGGCTCATCTGTTTTGCTACTTCTCTGGCAAGGTGCTCTGGCGAGTTGTTTCTATTATAACGATCATAAGACTTCAACGTACTTTTGGTGTGCTTTGAAAGGGCCTCATCTCCCATCCATATGCCTTTAAGCAGTGCTTCATTGTCTGACATAGGCTTAGTGAAGTTGGAAGGGTAAAGACTCTCGCTGATCGCTGTAGACTTACAAATTAAAGGTGTAGGTAAGGTGATCGCTAAGCTTGATAAGTTAGACACTTCCATGGCTCTGCCAAGCCAGCCCGTATTCGTTGCATAGGGGGCGTTGCCACCTCCTTCCATGACATTTTGGCCTTCAAAGTGAGACCTTCCGTAATAGTTAAAGCCAGTAGCATGTACAATGCTAGCATTGCCTGCTTTCCATTGGTCAGCAAAGCCACGCATCACAGGGTGTAAACCAAAGTGACCATCAAGGGGTAATGTATTTTCTACTATACAGGTGCGTCTTATATCAAAAATTGTTTTGTCTTGGATCGGTTGTACGGCGGCTAATCCATCCATCCCACCCCTTAATAAAATGACAAAAACATTGCCAGTTTTGGCTGGCGATGCATTAGAAAAAGAACTATGGCCCATGGTGTAGGCTACAGCTGAGGCAGCAGAGGTTTTAATAAAGTCTCTTCTGTTCATGACTAGCTCCTTAGAAAACCTGGTGAACACAATAGAGCAACAATTTGGCTCTGAAAAGGCCTTGAGTCACTAACAAATGCTTGCGAGTATTCGGATAAATTAAACCGGTCTAGGTCTTTTGGGTTAATGCCATTATTTTTGATGGATGTGCATGTGTCTGATTTGTAGGTGCTGTTAACACCTATTATGGAGCTAAAGCTTATGCGCCTATTTAAATATTCATTAGACAACCAGTCCTCTTCGACTTCTGCCCAGCCGTTGGGCTGGAGGGCTTCACCATGCAATAGACCAAGTTCTCTGAGTATATGATCAAGATTTTTTGGGCTAAATCGTCTATTTTTTGGTACACCAGTAGGCACTGCTATATTTAAGGTATTGAGTGTTTGGTATGTCCAAACTTCTGGGTTCAAAAATTTATCTTGTTTATGTTCAAGGCTTTGTAAAATATCTAAAAGCCCAAGATAGACCGGTGCAAGCTTGCCTTTATTATCAATATAAATAGCCGCGAGTTGGGCTACATGCACAGGGCTTGGCTGGTCATTAATAAAGTGCTGGCAAAGTCTAAAAGATACATGGTTTGCAGTATCCTCTAAGCTAGTAAGGTCTTTAATAACGCGCTGTAATTGTCCAATGCCATTGCGGGTGCTGCTGTACTTTTTACCCAAAACACTATGGGTGCCTGGCTCGTGATAGTCGTCCACAAACTCAGCTTTATATACATTATCCCAGTCCTTTACCCTCCAGCCGGTGAGGATGTTAGTCATACCATTTACATCTTCTTGGGTGTAGCCATGGCCAGGGGTGACAGTATATAGCTCTAAAGTTTCGCGGGCTAAGTTTTCATTGATGCCATCGGTCGTCCATTTTTCCCTGCGGGCTTTTGATTTTTCACCAGTAGAGTTGTTATTGTCCAAGTATAGAATCATAGCGGAGTGGCTGATTACGTTAAAAACAAGGTCTGACATGCTGCCAAACATTTTTTTCCTAATGGTTTCGTGGAAGTGAGGGATGCAAGGGCCGTTGTTAGACGCTTCTGACACGGTAAAATAGTTTTGCCAGAACAACCATAACCTATTTGCAAAATCTTCTTTTGTATTTAAACAAAAGTCTGCCCGGCGCATGGCTGCAAGCCATTGTGGCCTAATACCTTTCAAGGCAATGACGTTGTCCAAGTTTTCTTGAGCTTCATTGAGACGATCTTCTTCCTTTTCTAATTGCTTTCGATAAACGATGGCTGCGGTTTGATTTAAAGTAATGCCTGAATATATCTTACGTTCTTCATCAGTTAGGCCACGTTTAATAGATGCCAGCATAGGCTTTATGCGGTTGTTGGCGATATAGCTTTTTGGATTTTTAACGGAGTGTCTCGAATTAGCGAACCATTCTTTTTCACTTATTGCAGCTTCGCCTAGGGCAAAGCCAAATCCAGCTCTTCTGCTCACCCAATCTGCTGTTGGTTCCATTTTATTGGCCTCTTTTAGTGTTCTTGAGAGCTTATATTATTAGTTATAGTTCATATGTTAATGACTGGCAAGCCTGTGATCCTCACAAAAGGCTAATTTCCTTCGCATAGTCCATGGGCATTGATGTAAGTGAAGGTGCAGTGTACAATACCGCGCGCGCAAAATTCGTTAGTGTCATTTTAGGCGTCAGTTCCTGACACACCGCGTCCATTAAACTTCCCTGTTGTAGCTGACCTTCAGGCTAAACGAGCGTTGTTTTGCAATCACTTTTGATTTGCACAACGTCTGGTATATAAACATGAGCGAAAGCTTTGCAGAATTATTTGAAGAATCCATTATTGCTGTTGAAATGCGTCCTGGTGCTGTTGTTATGGGCACCGTGTTGGACATTGACGGCGACTGGGTAACAGTACACGCAGGCCTTAAGTCTGAAGCTATTATTCCTATTGAAGAGTTTTATAACGACTCTCGTGAAATAGAAGTGAAAATTGGCGACCAAATTAAGGTGTCTCTAGAAAGTGTCGATGACGGCATTGGTGAGACTAAACTTTCACGTGAAAAGGCCAAGCGTGCCGAAGCGTGGGATGTATTGCAAACTGCCTTTGACGATGAAGCGACCATTACTGGCGTTATCAACGGCAAGGTTAAGGGTGGCTTTACTGTTGCCATCAATAACATTCAAGGATTCTTACCTGGTTCATTGGTAGATGTACGCCCAGTGCGTGACGTAGACCACTTGGAAGGCCAGGAACTTGAATTCAAGCTGATTAAGCTGGATCAAAAGCGCAACAACGTGGTTGTTTCACGTCGTGCGGTAATGCAAGAAGCGAACAGCGCACAGCGTGACGAATTGTTGGCTAGCATTGAAGAAGGCATGGACGTTAAGGGTTATGTTAAAAACCTAACCAACTATGGTGCTTTCGTAGACCTAGGTGGTGTTGACGGCTTGCTACATATTACAGACATGGCTTGGAAGCGTATTGCGCACCCAAGTGACATGCTAAACCCAGGTGATGAAATCACTGTTCGCGTTATCAAGTTTGATAAGGACAGCGGTCGTTTATCTTTGGGCCTTAAGCAGCTGCAAGAAGATCCATGGGCTTCTATCAAGGCACGTTACCCTAATGGTCATCGTGTGCAGGCTACAGTAACTAACCTAACTGACTACGGTTGCTTTGCTTCTATTGAAGATGGCGTTGAAGGTTTGGTACACGTTTCTGAAATGTCTTGGACTAACAAGAACATTCACCCATCTAAAGTTGTCAACGTTGGCGACGCAATGGAAGTGATGATCTTGGACGTAGACCAAGAGCGTCGTCGTATTTCTCTAGGCATCAAGCAATGTGTGGGCAATCCATGGGCTGAGTTCGCTGAGAAGTATGCAGCCGGTGATAAGGTTGTTGGTAACATCAAGACCATCACTGATTTTGGTATCTTTGTTGGCCTAGAAGGCGACTTAGATGGCCTAGTGCACATGTCTGACATTTCTTGGGAAGTAGAAGGCGAAGCCGCTCTGCGTGACTATAAGAAAGGCGACGAAGTGAGTGCGGTTATCTTGTCTGTAGATTCTGAGAAAGAGCGTATCTCTCTTGGTATTAAGCAACAGCAAAGTGACCCATTCAGTGAGTACGTTGCAGCTAATGATCGTGGCACTATTGTTAATGGTGTGGTTAAGTCTGTTGATGCTAAGGAAGCTGTTATTGAGCTTGCTGAAGGCATTGACGCTGTACTTAAAGCTTCAGAAATTAGTATTGATCGTATTGAAGATGCACGTAACGAACTTAAGGTTGGTGACAGTGTTGAAGCTAAGATCATTGCTGTTGATCGTCGCAATCGTGCTATTAACTTGTCCGTTAAGGCCAAGGATGTAGCAGATGAGAAGCAAGCTATCCGTGACGTTCGCGAAATGGAAGTATCTACCGACGGTCCTACGACTATTGGTGACTTGATCAAAGCACAGATGGGCAAGCAATAAGCTGCAAAATCTGTATTTGAATCAGCGCTTTAATTAGTGCTTTAAAAAAGGGGAGTGTTTAGGCACTCCCCTTTTACGTTATATACAGGATGTAAAAGATGCCACGCTGGTATGGATGCCAACTAGTGGTGCTTTTTTAGTATTGAAGGCGTGTTATGAACGATTCTCCCATACAAAATTTTTGGCAACTTGTAAGTGATAATGCAGATCAACTTCTTAGCTTAGTGAATGAAGAATCTGTTTTAGCGCAAGAATTGCTAGAAGAAGTGCAAGATCAGTTATCCTATATAGACCCTCATCTGACGGTTTTTTGTGCCCGTGATGAAGCAGGGACAGGGATTGAGCTTGTATTTGGTTGTGATGGGTACAACCAAAGTATTGATACTGTGCTGTTTCTGGTGGCTGCGGCTCCTCAGCTGAGCCAGATCAAAGTGATGGCCTTTAATCCCAGAGTAGAGCATATTCCAGAAGCCATAGAAATTGGCGATGCTGTGCTAGAACTGGACGAATTATTTTTTGGTTTGCGTAATATTGGTGAAGAATTGCATTTAGATTTATATCTAGAAGAGCTGCCTATTCTTGAAGATGCTCCTCAAACCGATGCAGCACTTATGTTTTTAGATGCCATAGTTGGCGAATACGATCTTATGACGCGCATACATAGCGTCAACTGGCTAGATTTACCAGAAGATCCTTTAGACCACGGACTCAAACCCCTTATTGAGTTACGTAAACAATTTGACTTGCTGCGATCAAAACGTCCTGCGTTGGGTGAAGCGCTGCATTAATTTTGTTACCATGATACACACCGTTACCGACCCTCTGGAAAGACGCACATGGAACCTATTTATATTTTCACCTTTGCGGGTGCTTTTGCTATGGGTGCAGCGCTTAGCGCACGCCAAGTTAGTCATGATGTACTCACCCAAAACCAAAAAACCCTAGAGACAGATGGCGCAGTAGATACGCACACCAATAGCACTGTGTCTGGTGTTTACTTAGCCGCTGGAAATATCGCTGCCATAGTGCTTATTGCAAGTTTAGTTTATGGTGGCCAAAATCTTATGTGGTGGATACCGGTGAGCTTTTTAATAGTGAGTTTTCCTGCTGTGTACCATATTTTATTGCGTCGAATATTAAAGCCAAAAGTAGGTAGTGTTGTTTATACTGGCTTGGCTTTAGTGGGGCTTATTCCTATGATTCAAGGTTGGATGGCTTAACTATTATGCTGGATTATATAGCGTGGATCATTGCAGGTTTAATGACGTTGGCAGCTGTTTTTTTTGCTAGACGTCGCGCAACTGATGTTAATGTAGCTAATGAGTTAAGCAGCACTTTAAATAACGACTTAAAGGCAGCGGCAGCGCAAAAGTTAATTGATCTGCAGCTTTCCACAGCACAGCTTGAAGTTAAATATCAGCAAGCTTATGAGCAGTCACAAACTCTGGAAAACCAATTACAAGACGCCAAGCAACAAGACACCCAATTACAATCACAGCTAAGCCAAGCTAAAGTGACTAATGCAAGCTTGCAAGCCAAGCTTGATGCCCAGCATGATGCGCATCAAATACAATTACAGCAGCAAACCCAAACTAAAGAAGCTTTTGATGGCTACCTTAAACAGTTTGCAGAGTCTTCCTTGAAGCAACAAGCCAGCCAGTTATCTAGCCAAAATCAGGACCAATTAGGCCATTTACTTAATCCATTAAAACAGCAGTTGGGTGATTTTCGCAAAAAAGTGGATGATGTTTATGATAAAGACGCACGTGATAGAGCGGGTTTAACTCAGCAAATAAATAGTCTGTTAGAGCTTAATAATAAGCTCAGTAGTGATGCTATTAACCTCACCAAGGCCCTAAAAGGTGACAATAAAGCCCAAGGTAATTGGGGCGAAATGGTGTTGGAACAAGTGCTTGAACAGTCTGGTCTGCGCAAAGGGCATGAATACCAAACTCAAGTGAACCTAACTCAAACTGATGGCAAACGCTTACAGCCAGATGTTGTCATACACATGCCAGAAAACAAAGATGTGGTAGTGGATTCAAAAGTCACACTGGTCGCTTACGAGCGTTATCAAAATGCACAAGATGAGGCTGAGCGCAGTATCGCTTTGGCTGAACATTTAGCGTCAGTAAGGGCTCATATTAAAGGTCTAAGTGGTAAGTCGTATGAAAGTGCGCAAGGGGTTTCAAGCTTAGATTATGTGCTATTGTTTATTCCCATAGAGTCTGCTTATATGTTGGCTCTGCAGGCAGATTCAGAATTATTTGTAAGTGCTATGAAAAGTAACATCATGCTGGTAAGCCCTGCTACTTTGTTAATGGTATTGCGTACCATCCACAATATTTGGCGCTATGAGCACCAAAGCCAAAATGCCAAAGAAATCTCTCGCCAAGCCGAAGAGATGCATAAGAAATTGGTCGATTTTGTGACTTCTATGGATAGTATGGGTAGTCACCTTTTGAGAGCTCAAGATGCCTATGATACGGCCCATAAACGCTTATCTTCTGGTCGGGGCAACTTGATCAATAGGGCCCAAAGCATTGTCAAGTTGGGTGGTATTCAGCCCAAAAAGGCATTGCCTGAAGCGATGATCGAACGCGCTGATGAACAGGATTCACCCGATGAGTCTTGATGTAGGTGCACGCCTTAAAGTGGTCCGTAAAAAGCGTGGCCTGTCACAACGTGAATTGGCAAAGCTTGCCGGCGTGACCAACAGTACTATTTCACTCATTGAGCAAAATCGAGTGAGCCCATCGGTAAGCTCCTTGAAAAAAGTGCTGGATGGCGTGCCTATGTCGTTACAAGCGTTTTTTGTGGAAGATATGCCGGCTCAGCAGCAAGTTTTTTACAAAAGTAGTGAGTTGCCAGATATGGGCTCAGGCAACGTGGCTATGCATTTAATAGGATATAACCACGACCCACGTAGTTTGTCTTTATTACATGAAACTTATCCACCAGGTGCTGATACTGGATCAGATATGTTGCTCCATGAAGGTGAAGAGGCAGGTATTATTATTAGTGGCTGCTTAGAAGTGACCGTGTCTGAACAAGTAGAAGTATTGCATGCAGGCGATGGTTATTATTTTAGCAGTTCACAGCCTCACCGTTTCCGCAATGTTGGAGATCAGCCGTGTGTAGTGGTCAGTGCGAACAATCCTGCCAGTGTGTAGCTAAATCCATGGCTAATAGTAAACGTCAACTCGAATTATTAGGCACATCTGGCTGTCATCTGTGTGACGATGCGCAGGCGCTATTAGCCCAATGTTTGGACTTTACGCAGGTAGATGTGAGCGTGGTAGATATAGCTGAAAGTGACGAATTAATGCAGCTTTATGGCATTAAGATCCCTGTGCTGCGATGCTGCCAGAGTAATCAGGTGTTGTGTTGGCCCTTTGATTCATTGTCAGTGAGCCAGTTTTAATCCTGCCCAATTTCAAAAAAGTCATTCACGGTAGCTTCTGTTTGTTGTGCAAGCTCTTGAGTGTCTTGAACTCGATAATGTGCCACGCGTTGAAGTATATACGGCAAGTAAGCAGGCTCATTGCGACTAGATTTTGGTTTGGGGCGCATATCTTTAGGTAAAAGGTATGGCGAATCGGTTTCTAGCATGAGCCTATCGTTAGGTATTAGTTTAACGGCGCTACGCAGGTGCTCTCCACGGCGTTCATCGCAAATCCATCCAGTTATGCCAATGTGCAGATCAAGCTCTATCAGCTTTACCAAGAAGGCTTGGGTGCCGGTAAAGCAATGCACCACTGCTTTATTAAAACCACAACGGTAATGACTAACTAGCTCTAAAAACTCATCTTGTGCATCACGTTCGTGTAAAAATAAGGGCAGCTGCAGTGCTACTGCAGCTTGTAAATGCAGTTCAAAGCTATCAAGTTGTTGTTTGGGGGTGGAAAAATTGCGATTGAAATCTAATCCCGTTTCTCCGATTGCGACCACTTTGGGATGTTGCCACAACCCAGATAATTGTTGCCATGATGCGGGATTATTTTCACTTGCATTATGTGGGTGAAAGCCAGCTGTTGCATAGCGCTCACAAGGCAAGGCATCATCTAAAGCGAGCTCGAGAGCACTCTGGCTTGTAGCCAATGTGGTGCCAGTAATGATATGGCGATGCACCCCCACTTCAAGTCCTCTTTGTAAACTTTCTTTGCGGTCTTTATCAAATCGCTCGTTAGTTAAATTGAGACCTATGTCAGTAATTTGGGTTTGTTTTAACGTCATTAATCGCGACTTCTTGTATTTTGTGGGCAAAATAATAAGGGGTTAAAAAATATATTTGCTATCACTTGTGCAGACTAAACAACTAAAGACCATTATTGATCAATTATTTAACCCGTTGCAACGTTAATAATCATCCTTTTGCTGGTTTTGTAAGCTTTAAGTATCTGAGTGCCTATAAGAAACGTTATAATTAGTGAAGTTTAGTTGATACGTTATCCATACTATTGTAGTGGATAAATTTTGCCCTACCTTTAGGTCCTTTAATGAATTTATTACGTTTACAACAAGTCCATCTTGCTTACGGCGATGTGGCAATACTTGACGATGTCAATTTACAAATTGATGCGGGTGATCGAGTTTGTCTGATCGGTCGTAACGGGGCAGGTAAATCTAGCCTCATTAAATTACTGGTAGGTGAGCAACTACCAGACAGTGGCAATGTTTGGCGCAGCCCAGCATGTAAAATTGGTTATCTTCAACAAGACTTACCTGATCGTGAAGACTTAAGTGTAAGCGAGTTAGTGGCTATGGGTATGGGCGAGGTTTACGACATTCGTAAACGCTACGACGAAATTGCCATGGGTGAACTTGATGATAAAGCCATGAAACAGTTGGAAATCGCTAGTCATCGAATTGATGAGCTGGATGGTTGGCAAATGGAAACTAAGGTCGAGCGTATTCTAACTCGCCTCAGCCTTGATGGTACGCAAGTGCTTAGTCAGCTATCAGGTGGCTGGAGAAGGCGTGTAGCTTTAGCTAGGGCACTGGTAAGCGAGCCCACCTTGTTGTTATTAGATGAGCCCACTAACCACTTAGATATTTTAGCTATTGAGTGGCTTGAGAAACAGTTGTTGGAGTTTACAGGTGCCATCATATTCATCACTCACGATCGTAGCTTTTTACAAGTATTGGCTAATAAAATTGTAGAGCTTGATCGTGGCCACTTAAACTACTTTCCAGGTGGCTATGAGCGATTTTTAGCGTATCGCGAACAACAATTGATGGAAGAAGATCGTCATAATGCATTGTTTGACAAAAAATTAGCACAAGAAGAAGTCTGGATCAGACAAGGTATTAAAGCCCGTCGCACCCGTAACGAAGGGCGTGTACGAGCACTTGAATCTCTTCGCAAAGAGCGTGGAGATCGAAGAGAGCGTCAAGGCAATGTTAAATTGCAGCATGCTCAAGCTGCTAAATCTGGCCAATTAGTTTGCGAATTAGATAACGTGAGTCATGGTTATGGTGAGCAAACGCTGATAAAAGATTTTGACTTAAGTTTGCTTAAGCTAGATCGTATCGGTTTAGTGGGTGCTAATGGTGTGGGTAAATCTACCTTGCTTAAGCTTATTTTGGGTCAGTTAGAGCCTAATTCGGGTGTAATTAAGCGTGGCACCAAGTTAGAAGTGGCTTATTTTGACCAATTGCGTGACCAGCTAGACCTTACCAAAACGGTAATGGATAACCTTGCTGAAGGCCGTGAGAGTATTAGTATCAATGGTAAAGATCGTCATGTAATGAGCTATTTGGGCGACTTTTTGTTTTCCCCCAAGCGTGTTCGTAGCCCTGTGAGTAGCTTGTCAGGTGGCGAACGTAACCGACTATTGCTGGCACGTTTGTTTAGTAAACCGTCAAATATGCTGGTATTGGATGAGCCTACTAATGATTTGGATATTGAAACCTTGGAATTGTTGGAAGAAATGCTTGCCAACTACCCAGGTACAGTCTTGTTGGTAAGCCACGATCGTGCTTTCTTAGATCGCGTAGTCACCTCGTGCTTAGTGTTTGATGGGCAGGGCCATATTACTGATTCTGTCGGTGGATATAGCGATTGGGTGAGGCGTGGTGGCAGGTTGCAAGCGCCCACTGTTCAGGGAAACAGCAAACCCACAGGTATGGCAGCAACACCACTAAAAGCTAAAGAAAAAACTAAGCCAGCGGTCAAGTTGAGCTATAAAATACAGCGGGAATTAGATTTATTGCCTGGCCAAATTGAGGAGCTTGAAGCGCAGCTTGAGGCGTTGCAAATTGAAATTGGTCATGCTGATTTCTACAGCAAAGGACAAGATCATGTGAATGCTCGTCTGGCTCACTTAGAAACCCAAGAAGCTCAGCTTGAAACCTGTATGGACAGATGGTTAGAAGTTGAAGCCATGCAAGAGGGTTAGTGGTTAAACTCTAACCGCTAACACATCACAGGTGGCACCGTGAAGAATGCTGCTAGAGGTCGAGCCCAGCAATAGGGCGAGACCGTGGCGGCCATGGCTGCCTACAATGACTAGGTCTGTGCTGAGTTCATTAGCGACTTTGTGAACTTCTGTCTGAATGTGACCTGATACGAGTAACTGAGTTGCTTCACCTAAGTTGTGTTGTTGAATTAGTTCATGCATCTGTAGCTTTGCATTTTCATGCAGCTGATTTTGCACGTCAGACAAGTCCATGGGTATGTCGCCACCATAAGCGTAACTTAAAGGCTCTGCTACGTGAATAATGGTAAGCGTAGCGTTATTTTGCAAGCTTATTTTGTGTGCCTTTTGAATCACCTTGTCGGCGTCTTCGTTAAGGTCTATGGCGACTAAAATAGTATTATAAAAGCTCATATTGTATCCTCCGAAGTGTTTTGATTTTAGTATAGCATAGTAATTTTTGTCATTTTCTTGGTTTGTATTTTACTCATTAAGGATGAGTGTTTCGTGAATTTGAGTGGCGTATTGCCTTTTCTCTTTTATTAAGTGGTGGAGTTGTAGTGGAAATAAAAACCTTTATCGTGCTTTTTGTATGTCTCTCTTTGGTTGGTTCTATAGCTTGGGTTATGCCTACACCACTGCAGCGGGCGCAAGCCAAAATCAGGCAGTTGGCTATGACTAAAGGCCTAAAAGTGAACGTAGGTAAACTACAGGGGCCAAGAGAGCAGGGGCAGTTAGCACCTGAAAGTCATTTAGCAACGAGCTATGGCTTACCTAAGGTCAATACACGCAATCGTTCTGATGGAATGATGGCGATCAAAAAACAGGCGTGGGAAATATTTAAAGCCAATGGGCTCAATACCAAAGGTTTACCTACAGGTTGGTGTTGGAATCGTGGCGAAGGCACGTTAAAGCCAGAACAACTAGCGTGCCTAGCTAATTTGGTCGAACGCTTGCCAGATGATGTCTATGCCCTGAGTGTTACGCCTATTATGGCACATGCCTATTGGCATGAAAGATCTACACCAGGTCAGCTAAATGACTTGGAAGGTGTGCTCAAAGAGTTGATTTTAGAAGGCTTCTAGATACCCAGTATTGCTGTGGCTGCAGAGTCACGGTTGACTTTGACTCTGGCTGGTTTAAAGTGCTATTACTATTTTCAAACAAGCGTATGAATTTTATAACTAACGCTTTTATACGTCTAATTTTATCCAAGGAGTCCATGCATGATTTATGCAGGTAACGCCATTCAGGTCCAGATGCACGACCACCAATTAGCTAAGCTTACGTTTGACCTTAAAAATCAATCTGTAAATAAGCTTAATGCGGCAACTTTAGTTGAGTTGAAAGAGGCTATTGAGGCTATCAACAATGCTATTATCGGGGTGGAAGGTGTTAAAGGCCTCATGCTGACAAGCGCCAAGTCTAGTTTTATTGTGGGCGCAGATATCACTGAATTTTTGCAATTTTTTGGTCGTGACGAGCAGGACTTGATCAATGCAAATATGCAGGTTAATGAGACATTTTGTGCTCTTGAGGATCTACCAATACCCACCGTGTCGCTAATCAATGGTTTGGCATTGGGAGGTGGGTTTGAAGTGTGTTTAAGCACTGACTATCGCATTATGGCCACCGATGCCAAAGTAGGCCTGCCAGAAGTGAAGTTAGGTATCTTTCCAGGCTGGGGTGGCACCGTGCGTTTGCCGCGAATCATTGGCTTAGATAATGCTATTGAGTGGGTTTGTGGAGCAAAGGAAAAAAAATCTACAGTGGCTTTACATGAGGGTGCTGTTGATGCGGTTGTAGCACATGACCAATTATTAGAGGCTGGCGAGCATCTTCTTAATCAATGTATTAAAGGTGATTTAAGCTACGTTGCAAAGCGGGCAACAAAGCTTGCAAAGCTAGCTTTGGGTCCCATGGAACAGTTGATGGCCTTTGAAACGTCCAAAGGATTTGTAGCAGGTAAAGCTGGGCCGCATTACCCCAGTCCAGTTACAGCCATTAAAACCATGCAAAAGCATGCAGGCATGACTCGTGACAAAGCTTTAGTTATTGAAGCAAAAGGGTTTGCTAAAATGGCGCAAACGTCAGTAGCTGCCAATCTAGTAGGCATTTTTCTTGCAGACCAATACCTTAAACGGACAGTTAAAGCTCTGGCCAAAAAAGCCACTAAGGTAGAACAGGCGGCGGTATTAGGTGCAGGCATCATGGGCGGAGGGATTGCTTATCAATCAGCCTTTAAAGGTGTGCCTATTGTAATGAAAGACATCGCTGAGCCTGCTATTACACTAGGTTTAGATGAAGCTACAGGTATTTTAGAAAAACGCGTTGAACGTGGTCAAATGAAGCCCGCTCAGATGGCCCAAGTGTTGAATAAAATCCGTCCAACATTGAATTACGCAGATATAAAAAACGTTGATTTAGTAGTAGAAGCCGTTGTAGAAAATCCTAAAGTTAAAGGGATCGTTCTAGCTGAAATAGAAGCTCAGGTAAAACCCAGCACGGTGATTACTTCTAATACCTCTACCATTTCCATTGACCTTTTAGCTAAGAGTTTAAAAGATCCTACTCGTTTTTGTGGAATGCACTTTTTTAATCCAGTTCATAAAATGCCATTAGTTGAAGTGATTCGTGGCAGCCAAAGTAGTGAAGAAACTATTGCCACAACGGTGGCATATGCTAATGCTATGGGCAAAAAGCCCATTGTAGTCAACGACTGCCCAGGCTTTTTTGTTAATCGAGTGTTATTTCCTTATTTTGGTGGCTTTGGTCTATTGTTAGAGCAGGGGGTCAATTTTAGCCGTGTAGATAAGATTATGGAGCGTTTCGGATGGCCTATGGGGCCTGCGTATTTGCTTGATGTGGTAGGTATCGATACAGCTCACCATGCCCAAGCGGTTATGGCAGAAGG
>Ga0209304_1000747_pt1 | contig 21960 bp, 14 predicted proteins | sample COGITO_mtgs_1004_4_FD_184789 | JGI IMG/M metagenome (GOLD analysis project Ga0209304, IMG submission 184789) | Pelagic marine microbial communities from North Sea - COGITO_mtgs_100423 (SPAdes) (version 2) | ecosystem: Environmental > Aquatic > Marine > Epipelagic ...
GAAACAAATCAAAATAGAATAGATGTTAAAGCAGCACTAAAGCAAGTAATTGATTTATTAATTCATATCGGCATTAATTGTTGTAAAAAATGTAAAAACCCAATAGCGATAGGACATAGGTTTTGTAATGGAGAATGCAGACAATCTTATTACAACTATCTCGGAAATAAATCCGAATCTAAATAATTGTTAGTTACAACTTTGGCAGTCAAGATTTGAAATTGAAAGTTTCTTTTCAAAATATTCTTGAAACAAATAATTTTTGTATGATGGAGGTTTAAAGGCTCCTTTAATTATTGCTTATTTTATCAAAGCTAATAAAAATTTAATTGGAGAAAAAATCAATATTGACATGATAAGCGGATTAGATCTTGGTCGGAGTTCTTTACAAATAGCGGGAATTGATATTCCTAATTATATGGAAGGTAAAATATGTTTAGTAAAAAGAACGCGAGTATTTAATTTCTACTAGAGATCGATTCGATGTTACAATCGATAGAATTAGAGCTGTTCGTTCTAAAAATTTTAAACACATCAAAAATTTCTGAATAGATAGGCCATATGCCCAAACAAATTATATGGATGTTGATGAAGTTTCTTTTGTAAAATCGATGTGTCAATTATATAAAGACAAAAAGTTGAACGAAGTTCAAAATCGATTTATGTCAGATTTTAGACTATCAAAAGAGTTGTACGATTTCAAAAAAATGATCCATTTGAATTAAACAATCAAGCTCAAGATTTAAATTACACAACTGTGTTAAATAGCTGGATTAAAAAGACAGATGATAAAGGACAATATCCAGAAGACGAAGAAAACTTAAAATTGATCTTAGGTATTTTTGGGAAACATGCTTAAAACACAGAATACAACAATTTAAGAAAGAAATATCCAAAACAGGTAAGTTCTCAGTTTTATTTAAAAAGCGAGTCTTTAAAATTAGTTTAGCCAAAATAATTACAAATAATATTTTATACCTATTTTTAAAAGCATCTAACAACAACTAAAATTTTGAAACCAAATACACCAAAAACATATCAGCTTTTATTACCATTATTATTTCTATTTATACTGATTTCTTTTGGGTTAGTCATTGGGCCTAATTATTTAGAGATGAAACCATTTCCGCTCGAAATAATTTTTCTTTTGGCAGCAATTTTTTCTGCTATTGAGTTGATGATTTTAGGTTATAAATGGAAAGATATCCAAGAGGCTGTAGTAAAAAAAATAGCACAAGGTTTTCCTGTAATTCTCATTTTCTTTTCAATTGGGTTATTAATTGGATCTTGGATTATTTCTGGTACAATACCAATGTTAGTGTATTATGGAATTGAATTAATAAATCCAGATTATATTTATTTAATCGCCTTTGTTGTGCCAATAATTTTCTCATTATTAACTGGCACTTCTTGGGGTTCTGTTGGTACCATTGGTGTTGTAATTATTGGTATTGCTGCCATAGCAAATGTAGATTTAGGAATAACAGCAGGCGCTATTATTGGAGGAGCGTATTTTGGAGATAAAATGTCACCATTATCAGACACTACAAATTTGGCAGCAGCAGCTACAGAAGTAAAATTATACGATCATATTCAATCAATGATGTATACAACCATTCCTTCTGCAATTATTGCAGCTATTATCTTTTTTAGTTTAACTTTTATTTATCCTTCCTCATCAGCCGTAAATAGCGAAGTTGCTACTCAAACTACATTGTCTACAATAGATACAATGTTTCAGTTTAATTTCTTGTTAATTATACCACCAATCGTTATTCTGTATGGTTCTTTAACAAGAAAACCAACTGTTCCTGTAATGCTTGTTTCAGCTTTATCAGCTTGTTTTTTAGCCTTGTTTATTCAAGATTTTTCTTTAGAAAATCTTATTCAAACATTACTAAAGGGATATCATGTAGATATGGCAATTTGGATGACAGGTATACCAGAAAACGTATCTGTATTATTTAATAGAGGAGGATTATATGCTTTAAATGAAGCTATCTTTTTCACGTTCATGGTTTTTATATTTATAGGGATTTTAGACATGGTAAAAGCAATGCCAAACATAGTTAATATTGTTTTTAAAAAGGTGAAAAAACGATGGACTTTAATTATTTCATCACTACTGGCAACTGCTTTTACAAATGCATTTACATCTAATCAAAGTGCAACTAGTTTTATTATTGGTGATGCATTTAAACCTGCTTATGATAAATTAAAAGTCTCACGAAAAGTGCTTTCTAGGTCTATTGAAGATTATGGAACTATGATAGAAACATTAATTCCATGGCATGCTTCAACATTATTTGTTGTGGCAACTTTAGGTGTTCCATTGGCAGATTATTGGCATTGGCAATTATTAACCTTAATAAATATATTTGTAGCACCATTGTTAGCAATAACAGGAATTGGTTGTTTTCATAAAAAAGATTCTAAGAAATAATGAACGAAAAAAAGATTGAAACTTTTTTGTCTCACGATGGAAAAAAAGCACATAGTCATGGAGCAGTTGTTCCTCCTATTTATCAAAATTCATTATTTACCATGAAAGATTGGGATGATATTGACAAAGCTTTTGATGACAGGACTAACAACTATATTTATTCAAGAGGAAACAATCCATCAGCAAAAATTGTTGAAGATAAATTAGCGACAATTTGTGGTGGAGATTCTGCAAAACTTTTTGCCTCTGGAATGGGAGCTGTAAGTGCTGTTATGCTTTCGTGTATCCAAAAAGGGAGTCATGTTATTACTGTAAAAAACATTTACGGACCAGCAAATAATTTATTACAATCGTATTTTAAACCCAAGTTTGATATTGAAATCACCTATATCTCTGGTACTGATATTGCTGAGTTTGAAAATGCGATTCAACCTAATACATCATTAATTTATTTGGAAAGTCCATCATCTGTAGTTTTAAGTTTACAAGATTTAGAGGCTGTTGCAAGGTTGGCAAAAAAACATCAAATAAAAACGGCAATAGACAATACTTGGGCTTCTCCTATTTTTCAGAAGCCATTAAAATTCGGAATTGATTTTGAAATTCATTCGTGTTCTAAATATATTGGAGGTCATAGTGATGTGGTTGCTGGGGCAGTTATAGGCGATAAAGCTGATATGGAAAGTTTGTTTACAAAAGAGTTTGAGCTTTTTGGAGCTAAAATTGCTCCTTTTGAAGCTTGGTTGTTATTACGAAGTTTACGAACGCTTAAAATCAGAATGGATCAGCATCAAAAAAGTGGTTTAGCGGTTGCCGATTTTTTAGAAAATCATCCAAAAATTGCCAAAGTCAACTTTCCAGGATTAAAAAGTTTTCCTCAATACGAATTGGCAAAAAAGCAAATGTCTGGAACTACAGGATTAATTAGTTTTCAGTTAAAAACTACAGATTTAGACAAAGTAAAATCGTTCTTTAACGGATTAGAACTATTCCAAATTGGCGTAAGTTGGGGAGGGCATGAAAGTTTAATTTATGCACCTGCAATTAGTTACTTAAAAGAACTAAACGAAGATCAATTTAAAGGACTTGGAATTAGCTTAGGAGATATGAGAATTTCTGTAGGACTCGAATCTGCTGAAGATTTAATCAATGATCTTTCTCAGAGTTTATCAAAAATTTAATTGGAAGCTCTTTGTTTTCTTAAAGGAAACTTATAAGATTGAACTAATTTGTAATTAGGTTTTAATTAAGAATTATTTTACATCCTTGACCTTTAACAGAGATAATTTATTATTCTTATTTAGTTTAATAAAATGTAATACACCATCAATAGCTATTTTTTTTATTGTTTTTACTTCTTTATTGCTATAATAACTTTTATCATTTATATAAGTAAATTTACCTTCTTTATTTCCAAATAAAACATACCCTTTAGAAGCATCATATTTTATAGTTTCGACTTCAGATTCGTTAATATTTCCAACACCAAAAATATCTAAAAAACCATCACTATTTATATCTGTAATTTCAACACCTAATGTTGGAGAAAATTGCGCTTCATTGGGTAATTCTTGTATTTCAAAATTTCCATCTCCTTTTCTTTTTAAAATGAAAGATGCAAAACTATGAGCTTCAAAATGACTTGCTTTTTCTAATTTTTTTGAACCATATATTTCTGGCATTGTCGAAGTAGCAAATTCTTTAAAAGTTTTTACTTTATCGCCTAAAAAAGGGGTTTGTTGAGTAGAACATTCTTTACCACGAATTGGCAATAAATCTCCTGTTTTTGAGACCTTACTCAAAGCAATATCAAAGCTGGAATTATCATCAAAATAATCTGCGTAAATATGTAATGGTTTTTCTTTTGTTGGATGAAACTTATTGTTCTTTCCCCAATTACCAATAATGTAATCAACAGAACCATCTTCGTCTAAATCGGATGCTGTAATCGTCTGAAACCAACCATTTATATTAGAAACACTTTTAATTTCTTTTTGATAAAACTTGTTGTCTTTATTCTCAAAGAATGTAACAGGCATCCATTCTCCAACAACAATTAAGTCTTGATCACCATCATTATCAAAATCAGAAAAAATAGCGTCATTTATCATTTTTAGGGTAGAAATATCATCAAACTTTTCATCAATAACATTAGTGTATTTTCCTTTCTTATTTTCTAAGAAATAAGGTTTGTCAGAAAGTGGATATTGACCATGTTTTACTCTACTTCCTACAAAAACATCTAGATCACCATCTTTATCAAAATCTGAAAATGCAATACCTTTTGTGTTGGTTAACATAGTTGGAAGTATACCTTTTTTATAATGACCTTTTCCATTGTTTATATAAACTCTATCTTGAAGCAATTTGCTATTTGACTCAACATCATAACCTCCAGAAGTAACATATAAATCTAAATCATTGTCATTATCAATATCAATAAATTTGGCATCAGTATCTTCAAAAATTTTATCTGAATTGAATAATTTCTGATTCGTTTCTACAAATTTGCCACCTTTCTTTTGAACATATAAAGCTGCTTTTTCATCTTTAGAGTTTCCAACAAAAAAATCATCTAAACCATCATTATTTACATCTCCAACAACAAGAGGTGAACTCATTTCTGATTGTTTTTGAGGTAATAATATTTGTTTTTTGAAATCATTGAAATTATTTTCTTTTTGTTGAAAATTTATTCCAATATCGGAGGGACTTACTTGTTCAAATAAACTAGTTTTAGAATCGGAAATACGCCTATTTTTAGCAGCATTCTTATAATCAATTTTCACATTTGAATTGATTTTAATATTTGTTAAGTTTTGTGTTTTTCCATTTTTCCAATCAACCAGAACACTATCAACTTTCATATTTTCTCCTAAACCGAAATGCAATTTATTACTCATTGAAGATTGAAACCCTCTACTTAAAAACTGTTGTTTAGATTGTTGTAACTCATCAGAAAAGACCGTTACATTTACTCCAATTCCTGAGGTGTTTTTAGCACTTCCTATTAAAGAAAAAGTGATAAAATTTTTATCAGAATTATTTCTGTAAATTGATGCTTCTTCTGCCTGGTTATTTAGAACTAAATCTAAATCTCCATCATTATCTAAATCTGCATAGACAGCTCCATTAGAGTTTATTTTGGCATCTAATCCCCATTTTTTAGAAGTATTTTCAAAAGTTAAATCTTTATTGTTTTTAAATATATAATTACTCAATTTATGAGAAGGCATCATATTTATTGCCTGGTCTAAAGAAACTTTCTTACGATTTCTAATATTGTCTCTTATTTGATTTCTAAAATCTTGATTCGATAAATCATGCTCAATTCCGTTTGTAACGAACACGTCATTAAAACCATCATTATCAAAATCAGCAATTAATGGCGCCCAACTCCAATCTGTTTTTGCAATTCCGGCCAATTGCCCAATCTCAGAAAACGTTCCATTTCCATTATTTAACTGCAACATGTTAGACATATATTGATGGTGATACCCCATATCTACTAATTGATGAAAATTAGAAATACTCATGGTTGCCATGTTTTCTTTTCCGCGAATATGATCTTCAGCCATCATATCTAGGACAACTAAATCCGGACGTAAATCATTATTAATATCAGCAAAATCAGATCCCATACTATTTGAGGAAATGTGATTAAAATGCTTTAAAGCTTCATCCTTAAAAGTTCCATTTCCTTGATTGATATACAAAAAATCAGGTTCTAAAAAATCATTGGCAACAAATACATCTGGTAAGTTATCGTTATTAAAATCACCAATTGAAGCGCTTAGGCCCCATGCTTTATTTAAAATCCCTGCTTCTTTGGTAATGTTTGTAAAGGAATCTCCATCATTTCTAAACAATTGATCAGAATTATAATCTTCTTTAGTTTCTTGAATCCTTTGATCTAAAATTACATTATTTCTAAAATCTTGACGATGATTTACCAAGTACATATCTAAATCTTTATCATTATCAAAGTCAAAAAAATAAGCTTGAGTAGAAAAGCCAAAATGATCTAAACCATATTTTGCAGCACTTTCTTTAAATGTATTATTTTTTTGATTGATAAAAAGCTTGTTCTTTCTATTTTGATGACTTTTTAAGGAACCAGATTTACAAACATAAATATCTAACCAACCATCATTATTAATATCGATTATTGCAACGCCTGTTGTCCAACCAATTTCATCAGAAACTTTTGCTTTTATAGTAATATCCTTAAATTCTAAATTTCCTTGATTTAAGTATAATTTGTTGGATTCTTGATTAGAGGTAAAATACACATCTTCTAAACCATCATTATTAATATCTCCAACCGCAACTCCACCACCATTGTAAATGTAAGGGTAGTTTAGAAAATTGAAATAGAGGTTTTCTTTAACCGTATTTTTAAAATGAATGTTTGTTTTTTCGGATTCAACTAAATTAAAAAGGGTATTGTTTTTTTGTTCTTGCTTTGTTGAACAACGAACACATAAAATGAAAATAAATACTATTAGAAGATAAAATTTATAATTTAGTTTTTGTTTCATTTATTATGTCCTTTTTAGCTAATTAAATGATCTTGTTTTATGCGTTCAATTAAATTGTCTATAGGTCTTTGGACAAAACTAGTTCCTTTTAAACCTCTTTTATTTAATATGTTTTCAATATTTTTTTTTGCATAAAAACTTATTGAACCGACAAAATGAAGTGGAACAGTTTCCAATTCTTTTGAATATTGTAATATATGGTTTTCTACAAATTTATCCATTCCCTCATTTAATATTTTTTTCATGAATGGATGTTCTATATTGTCGAATAGAAAAATAGCAAAGTTCGCTAAATACTTGTTAGGTGTTTTTGATTGATATAGTTTCTTAATAACATTTTTCTCTTTTAGGTCAAACTGTTCTTTAAAAATAATTCTTAATTCTTCTGGCATCTGCTTGTAGTAATGAGCTTTTAAAAGCTCTTTTCCAAAGTAGTTTCCGCTTCCTTCATCCATAACTAAAAAACCTAACGATGGGGCTTTGGAGTGAATTGATTTTCCATTAAAATAGCAGCAATTAGAACCTGTGCCTAAAATACAAACTACAGCTGGTGTTTTGGTAGTTGCATAAACAGCAGCCATAGTATCTTCTTCTACAATTGATGTAGCTTTTTTAAAACATGAACTTAAAATTAGTTGCACTTTGTTTTTACTTTTTGATGTATTACAACCAGCTCCAAAAAAGTAAATTGATGTAACTAAATGACTATGTTCTGAGAGCTCCTTATTATCTGAAATGATTTTTTTTAACTCTTTTTTTTTTAATATAGCAGGGTTTAGCCCTTTAGTCCTAATTCTTTTTGGAGAAGAATTTGATGAATAGAATAATACCCAATCACATTTTGTAGAACCACTTTCTGCTATTAAAATCATTTTTATTTTTTTGATAAAAGGTTATACACAGACATAATTTTATTGAAAATAAGTTGTCCATTTTCTAGAATTTTGCTTTGTAAATTAATTTGTACAATAATGTTTCCATTATCAACTTCATTCGTAATGTGGAATTTTCCTTCAGGAAAGTATACGTGTAGGCCATTAGATTCATCTTGTAAATACAAATCGAATTCGCCACTAACCCAATTTATAAATGTATAATACCTCTTATTAGAATCAAATAAAGTTTTTTTGTTTAGTTGATGATAAGGAGCTACAAAAGTAGTTTCTACAGCAGTGTTCATTACTTTAAGGAGTTTAGTTTTTTGCTAGTTTGTGTAATTATTTTTACAGAAAGCATTTAATTGATTTAAAGGTTCTACAACTACCAATTCTATGTCTTGGCAAGGTTCTTTTAATTTTTTTAATAGGGTATTTGCATTCTTTAAATCTTCATTAGTGTATTTTTTATTCTGAAATGCATCAAACAATAATTTTGAAATTTGAGAAACATTTTTAGATAAAGATGCTAAAGAATTTGTAATTGGATTTTGATTTATTTTTTCAAATTCAGCATCATTATCAGACCATTTCTTTAAATAGGTAAGAATATTGTGTAAGTTGTTTTTATCTTTCGATTTTAAAAACAAAGTAACTGTTTTTTTAAAGACCACAGCATCTTCTGCATCTGGCACACAAGCATCAGCAAATAATGTAAAAGGAGAAAAAGTTTTATATTCTGTACCTCCTTTATTTCTTGAATATACTTTTAAAGGCTCACAAATATTAGATAAGGTTTTTAAAGCGTCAATACTTTTATGATTTGCGATATTCCTTAAAATTAGGTCTCTGTTTTTAATATGAGTAATACCTAATTCTTCTAATTGAAAATTAATAACTTTCAATCTTTTTTTCATATTATCTAAATCATTTACTTCTTTTGAAGACCAAAAACGTTCTGCTATTGCAGCAGTTCTAGGCCAAATTCTAGAGTCTATGGTTAATGGTGTAACTAGCTCACTCCACATTGTAGTTTCTGCACCTAAAATTCTTTTACGCTCATCTTTTGTTAAAACAGCATTTCCTATGGGATCTATATTGTAATGATTATCAACAGATAAAACTCTATCAATATAAAAACCTGCAGAAAGTACAGTTTGATACCCTTTTTTTGCAGCTTTTATTAAAGTACTTTGTTTTAAACCTTCGTGTTTTCCTCTCCACGAATGAATTACAGCTGTTGTTGGAGTTGAAGGTGTTAAAATTTCATCCCAACCCATTAATTTTTTATCTAATTTTTTTAATACTTTATCTAATTTGATATTAAAAAAAGTTTGTAAATCATGATTGGTCTTTAAGTTATGTTTTTTTTTAAACTCTTGAATTTCTTCATTTCCATCCCAATGTTTACCTTCATTTTCATCACCTCCAATGTGAAAATATTCATCAGGAAAAAGAGGGGTAATTTCTCTAAATAAAGTTTCTAAGAAAAGATAAGTAACTTCTTTAGAAGGATTTAAAGTTGGATTAAAAACACCAGAAAAACGTTCAACATTATAGTTATAATCTTCTTTACTACCCAATTCTGGATATGCAGCTAAAATTGCAGACGCATGCCCAGGAACATCAAATTCTGGAACTACCCTTATCCCTAAATTAGAAGCATATTTAACAACATCTTTTATTTGTTCTTGAGTGTAAAATAAACCATCTGCTGCAACTTCTTGCAATCTTGGAAACACTTTAGACTCAACCCTAAACCCTTGGTCATCTGTTAAATGCCAATGAAAAACATTCATTTTTACAGAAGCCATTGCATCTAAATTACGCTTTATAACATCAACAGGTTGAAAATGACGAGCAGCATCTATCATTAATCCTCGCCAAACAAATCTAGGAGAATCGTTTACAGAAACTCCTTCAAAATAATAATTAGATTTATTAAAATGAACCAATTGTAAAAGTGTTTCTAACCCTCTTAACGCACCAACATCTGTCTTTGCATTAATGCTAATTCTACTTTTCTTGATATCCAAAGAATAAGATTCATCACTTTCTGTAGTTAATTTAGAAACTGCATCAAAATTAATATTTATGGATGCATTTTTATTTTCAATAGGAAAACCCGAATCTATAAAAATCCCTGTCCTATTAGCAAGTCTTCTTAAAAATTGAACAGCATTATTGTGAACTCTTTGTTTAGCATCTTCTCCAGAAATATGAATTGTTAGTTGCTCATCTATATTAAAAGAAGCACTGTTTTCATTGATTTCTTGTGGCCAAGGCATTAAATTATATTTCTCAATTAAACTACTTTGAGAATAAAAATAATAATAGTTAAAAAGACTAAGCATAATAATTGTAAGAACTCTTTTCATAAATTATTTTAGTTTTTATATGTTCTGATGGATAAAAAAAATCAACTAAGCATCTTTTTATTAAAAACGATATCTCTTAAAAGCTTCTATGGCTGCATAATCTGCTAATCCAAAATCGTTATACTTTTTTGCAGTTAATCTATTTCTGTCTTCAACTCTAACCCAAAATTCTCTAGAATCTCCACCTTGAAACATTACACCATCTTTTTGAGATTGATGATAAAAAATAGCATGTCTCTTTTTTAATACCTGATCAGGACTCATAGGAACAGCCATTTCAATTTCATCTGGCTCCCACTCATGCCAAGCACCTCTATACAACCAAACCCAACAATCTTTCATGTATTTTTTTTCTGATTTAATTTCTTCAAGAGCCATAAATAAGGCGTCTAAACAAACTTTATGGGTTCCATGAGGATCTGCTAAATCGCCAGCTGCATATATTTGATGTGGTTTAACTGAATCAATCAAACTAATCATAATGTCTATATCTTCTTGAGTAAGGTTTCCTTTCTTAATCGTTCCTGTTTCATAAAAAGGAAGATTTAAAAAGTGTACATTTTTATCTGGCAAACCTAAATATCTGGTTGCAGCAAGAGATTCACTTTTTCTGATAGCTCCTTTTAATTGTCTTACATCCAAAGAATCTATAATATCATTTCCTTTTTTACTTTTAATAAAACTGATAATGTTATTTATTTTTTCAGAGTTTGTGCTAAATCCTTTAGAAATTTCTGCAAATTTTAATGCTTCTTCATCAGATACAGCAATATTTCCAGAAGTTTGGTATACTACATGCACATCATGACCCTGCTCTACTAATCGATCAAAAGTTCCACCCATAGAAATTACATCATCATCTGGATGAGGACTAAAAATAACAACTCGTTTTTTATTAGGTGTTGCTCTTTCTGGTCTATGAGTATCATCAGCATTTGGTTTTCCTCCAGGCCAACCTGTAATTGTTTGCTGTAACTTATTAAACATCTTAATGTTTAAGTCATAAGCAGTGCCCTCAATCGTTAAAAGTCCAGACATACCATTATCATTATAATCACTATCTGTTAATTTTAAAATCGATTTATTCATTAAATTACTTAACCAAACAACCGCTTTTAATTTTAATCTATCATCCCAAACACAAGAGGTTACCAGCCAAGGTGTTTCTGTACGTGTAAGTTTAGATGCAGCCGCTTCATCAATAACAAATGTTGTATTATTATGTTCTTGTAAATAAGTTGCTGGTACTTGAGAACTAATTCCTCCTTCAATTGTCTCCTTTATTATCTCGCTTTTATTTGATCCCCAAGCTAATAAAACAATTCTTTTAGCACTTTTTACAGTACCAATTCCCATTGTAATTGCTTTTCTAGGTACATTTTTAATTTCTAAAAATGCGGGTGCTGCATCTACTCTAGTAATATGATTTAAGGTAATAATTCTTGTTCCAGAATTTACATGAGAACCTGGTTCATTAAAACCAATGTGACCTGTTCTACCAATACCTAAAAGTTGAAAATCTAATCCACCAACTTTTTTAATCCTCATTTCATAATCGATACAATATTGATATAAATCATCTAAAGAAACGGTTCCATCAGGAATATTAATATTTTCTGATAAAATATCTACATGATTAAAAAGATGCTCATGCATAAAATAAAAATAACTTTGAATATTACTTTTATCCATAGAATAATACTCATCTAAATTAAAAGTGATTACATTTTCGAAGCTTAATCCTTCTTCATTATGCATTCTAACCAGTTCTTCATAAACCTTTATTGGGGATGAACCTGTAGCTAAACCAAGGACACAATTTTTATTTTCGTTTTGTTTTTGTCTTATTAAATCTGCAATTTCTTGAGCAACAAATTTTGATGCTTCATGAGAAGAATGATAAGTAACATTATGAATTTTTTCATATCTAGTATCTTCAAATTGCCCTACTTGTTGATATGTTGTTTTCGTTTGTTTAAGCATAATAAGTGTTTTTTAATTTTTCCTATCTAGATATAAAAGTACTGTAGACTAAAGATTAATAATAATTTTATCGACCAAAAACAGAAAATCAAGTACAAAAAACAACCGGAAATGTATGAAACATTTCCGGTTGAAATAATTAATCAAAAAAACTATGTAATTTCTAAAAGTTAGAACCTGCTTTGTCCCACCATAATCTTGTCCCACCATTATCAGGACCACCTAATAAACTAACTGCTGTTTGAACATTTTCGCCATTTGTATTAACCTCATTGGCTACAAAATTTATTCTTCTTATTTGAGTATCTGTATCTATAGTACCTCCACTATTATTAACTACTACTGGAAAAACTCTAGGGTAACCTGTTCTTCTAAACTCAGACCAAGCTTCTTGTCCATCAGGAAACATTGCTATCCACTTTTGTGTAATAATTTGTTCTAATTTTTCTTCATTAGTACCAGCTGTATTGTATGCAATTTTTACATCACTTGCGTAAGCTATGTTATTTACAGGATTTAAAGCATCTACAAAATCTGCAGGAGTACTTGTATTATCTGCTAAATAAGCAGCGATTCCAGAAACACCATGCTGAGAAAATGATTCAGTTACACCAGCTTCATAATTTGCTTTTTCATCACCTGCATTAGCCCATCCTCTTAATGCTGCTTCAGCTTTTAATAATAGAATTTCTGCTGATGTCATCCAAGTTAATGTTTCTCCATCAATTACTTTACCTATAGAAGAATGTTCAACATATTGGCCTTTAGCGGTAATATCAATACCCATTCTAATTCCTTTATAATCTCCACTTAAAGTTGCATCTGCAGATGGATTAAAATAAGTTTCCATTCTACCATCATTATAACCTGTTAAGATAGATTCCATTTCTGCACCCATTCTTATATCTCCCCAAGAACCACTAATAACTGTAATAGGGTGAGGAAAGCCAGTATTTATAACCATGTTTTCTGATTCTAATAAACCAGCATTACTACTTAATGCTAATTCTCCTTGAGATTTAGCTAAAGATGGATTTGTATTTACTACACGCATTGCTAATCTTAATCTTAAACTATTAGCATATTGTCTCCATTTTGCTATATCTCCTCCAAAAGCAGACATATCAAAAGGTTGAAATTGTACATCTCCAATAAAAGGCTCTAAACCATCTATAGCAGTTGCTAAATCATCAAAGAATGCTTGGTAAGCAACTTCTTGAGAATCGTATTCACCTGTAGTTGCAAAGTCATTAAATTTAGTATATCTAATTGGTCCATAGATATCAGAAACACGATGCATTGCAGTTACCTTAATGATGTTAGCTAAATGAACAAACTTTACACCTTTTTCATCTCCACCGAGTTGAACAGCATTTTTTACATTTAATGCTTGTGGCATTATATTTCCATAAGCATCAGACCAAGGAAAACCATTCCATCCATCTACTAATGAATACGTCATGTTGTTCACATTTCCTGCAAATGGTGTAGGAGGAGTCATGTATCCTGAAAATGTATCACCTAAAAGGTTTTGTTGTAACTGATAGTTCCAAGCTGGAGTTACATTAAAAACATTTAAGAACATTGGTTGAAATTCATTTCCAACATTATTATTCATCTGTGTAAGACTTTCTTCAGTAATACCATTTGGATTTGTATTAATGTCTTCAAAATCTTCTGTACAACTAGCAAAACCAATAACTAGTAATGAAGCTGCTAAGTATTTATATATATTTTTCATCGTCTTAGAAATTTATGTTCATGTTTAATCCAATACTTCTAGTTGAAGGTTGTCCATAGATATCAACTCCCTGTAAACCTATACCTGTACTTGATGCAATATTAGGATCGAAGGGTGCATCTTTATATAAAAAGAAGAGATTGTTTGCAATTAATGAAAGTTTTACACTTTCGAAATATTTAGAAACTTTTGGCAATGTATATGCTACTGATAACTCTCTTAAACTTACATTTGTTGCACTATATACATATTCTCCTAATAGACCCGCTCTACCACCTGTTTTTGTAAAATAATCTTGTGCAGACATTTGTGTGGCAGAACCTGTTGTAGTAACAACATCTATCATTCCATTGTTTCTAGCATCAGCAGATGCTTGAGATACACCATAGAAATCATTAATTGCTTCTGTTACACTTACTACTTCTCCACCGAATTTTCCATCAATTAAAAAGTTTACAGAAAAGTTTTTAAAGTCGAAAGTATTACTCCACCCTAAAGTATAATCTGGTTGAGCATGTGCTATTGTTTCAAATTCTGTAGCCTCAATCGTTAAATTTCCAGCACCATCGTCATTAACAACTGGTAACCCATTAGAATTTCTTATTACAGATTTTCCTCTAATACTTCCAAAATCTTCTCCCTCTATTAAAGAAAATCCATATCCATTAACACCAGGTGCTGTTAAAATCGCTTCACCATTATCTAAAGATGGATGAACAGATATTACTTTATTTTTATTAGAAGCATAGTTTAAAGAAGAATTCCATTTAAAATTGTCATTTACTATTGGTTTTCCATTTATTACTAGTTCAATTCCACTATTTGAAATCTTACCCGCATTCACGATATTCTGAGTATATCCTTGAACGTTTGGTTGAGCAGCAATAAAGAATATTTGATTTTCTGTTTTAGAATTATAATATGTTAAATCTACTCCTAAACGACTTCCAAAGAATCTCCATTCTGTACCAATCTCGAAAGACTTTTGTTTTTCTGGCTCTAAAGTTTCACCTTCTCTAGGAGCAAATGAAGCTTGATTTGCAGAACCAATAGTACCACCAGAATTAGTTGTTCCAATAGTTCTTAAAGGAATAGTTGCTCCAACAGGAATATCTTTACCAACCTCTGCATATGAAACTCTAACTTTTGCAAAAGATACAGATTCTGGCATTTCAAACATTTCAGTTAAAACGTTTGTTAAACCAATCGATGGATAAAAGAATGAACTTGAATTTGTATTAACAAGTGTTGAAGACCAATCTGTTCTACCTGTAACATCTAAAAATAACATGTTTTTATATCCAAAGTTTGCAGCTCCAAAAACAGATTGAACCTCTCTGTTTGATACACTTTGAGCAATACCATTAGAAGAATTAAAATTTGCTATGGTAAATTCGTTTGGAAATCTTAATCCTTCTGGACCTGAGTCTAAAAGTGTTTGGTCACCAATTTTATATTTTGTTAAACTAGATCCTAATATTACTCCTACATTAAAATCTTCAGAGATATCTTTGCTGTAATTTGCTATGAAATCTAAATACTGTTGAGTATTCTCAGTCTTCTCATTAATATATCTACCTGTAGCTGGTACAAAAGTTAAATCGCTACCTGCATATAATTGTTTATCAAAAGAAAAGAAAGATTTATCAAAACTACCTCTAGATTGTATAGATAAGTCCTCATTAATTTGATATTTAGCACTAATACTAGCCATTACTCTTTGAGTACCATCTTTACTAGTATTTCTGTTTGTTAACCAATAAGGATTTTGTTGTATGTTTTCATCAAAAGAAGTTGCATACTGATCCATCATATTAGTACTTGTATTAAAATACTCGAAATTATTTTTATATATATTTAAATCAATTCCTACTGGGTTTAAATATAAACCTGTCAAAGGGTTTGAGTACAAACCACTTGTTGGTCTGTTCCAAATTCTTTGATCAGATAAACTAATGTTTGCAGAAACTGTAATTTTGTCATCCAATAAACTTGCTGTTTCACGAACATTTAAAACATTTCTATTTAATCTATTTCCTGGCATTACACCTTTTGCAGATGTGTTTGCAAAAGACAAATATGTTTGAGCAATTTTATTCCCTGCACTCAAAGAGAATGAGTTAGTTAATGTTTGTCCTGTATTAAAAAAATCATCTACAGTATTAGATAAACCACTAGTTTTACCTCCCCAAGATTTAGGATCTGTAACTCTGCCGTTTTCAGAGATAGCTCCTCCAACAGAAAGAGATTGATATTCTGTTTGTAGTTTAGGTAAAGAAACAACATTATCAATTGTAAGAGTTGAATTAAAATTTACTTTTATTTTTCCTTCTTTTCCACTTTTTGTGGTAATTAAGATCACACCATTAGCACCTTGACTTCCATATAAAGCAGCTGCAGAAGCTCCTTTTAAAATAGTCATACTCTCAACATCATCAGGATTGATAAGAGAAGTTATATCTCCACCATCTCTATTCCCTGTTTGACTTCCAAAAATGTTAGCTCCAGGAGTCTCTCCATTTTGACCATTACCATTGTTTTGCATTGGTACACCATCTATAACATATAAAGGATCATTATTGCTAGTAGAGGAATTACCTCTTAACACTACTTTGGTAGCGCCACCAACACCAGAAGAACTTCTAGTAATTGTTAAACCAGCAGATTTACCAGATAAACTATTAATCGGGTTTGTCTGTTTTACTCTTGTTAAATCATCTCCTTTAACATCTTGTGCGGAGTAAGTAAGTGTTTTTCTTGATTTTTTAATACCAAGTGCAGTAACAACTATTTCATCTAGTTGATCTGCATCGTCTTCTAAAACAATATTTATAGTACTAGATGCACCAATAAATACTGTTTGTGTTTTCATACCTAAGTATGAAAAGCTTAATTTTTCTCCAACAGAAGCTTTAATAGTGTATTTACCATCAAAGTCTGTTTCTGTTCCCTTTGTTGTACCTTGTACAACAACGCTTACTCCTGGCAATGTAGAAGCATCTGATTTAGATGTTACTGTACCAGAAATAGTTTTCTCTTGTGCTTGTACATTTAATGTAAAAACAATTGAGAAAACAGCAATTAGTATTGTGTAAATTTTCTTCATGAATAATTGAGTTAATTAAATTTATCTTGGATAAAAGTATATTATTTAAGTGTTAGCAAAAAAATATATATATAAACAACATTAAAAGAACAATGAATGACATTTTTTAACACATAAATAAATTTCAGTGTATGTAATTGTTAAATTCAAGACTATTTTTTATTAATTTTATCTAATTTAGCATCAAATATTAAACTATTATCATTGAATAATACTTTTAAAAATATAAATTATAAGATTCCGGTTAAATATCATTTTTTATTCTGGATTAGTTATTTTCTTCTTAATGTTGTTAGATGGGGTAGTTATTATCAGGACTATTGGTATTCTTTTAAATCAAATATTGTTACTGTAACCCTAGGAATGCTTTTAGCATACTTTCATGTCTATTTTTTACTACCAAAATTACTTTTCAGAAAAAAAATTATAAGTTATGTTTTCTTCTTTATAGTTGGCTTGGTTGTATTTTATGTAGTCAGAACTGAATTGATATTTATCTTTATAAATGAAAATGTTTGGCCAGAATCTCAAACTCCACAAAGAGCGTATGCTTTTAATCATATATTAGTTGTTTCTTTAATAGGTATTTACGATGTTGGTTTGGTAACAACCATTAAGTTAACTGCTGATTGGATTTTTGATAGAAAAAGGATTGAAAATTTGGAGGCAACACAGTTAAAAACGGAACTTCAGTTTTTAAAAGCACAAATTCAACCACATTTTTTTTTTAACACACTAAATAACTTGTATGCTTTAACTTTAGAAAAATCAAAACAGGCCCCTGAAGTTGTTTTAAAGTTATCTGAGATTATGGAGTATATTCTGTATGATGCTAAAGAACCTAAAATTAGATTAATAAAAGAAATAAATTATATTCAAAATTACATAGACTTAGAAAAATTACGTTTTGGAGATAAAATAAAAGTACAAATTAATATGCAGGGTGATATAGAAGCCCAAAGTGTACCTTCTTTATTGTTTTTACCATTTATTGAGAATTGTTTCAAACATGGCACTTTAGATAACAATGAATTAAATATTTTAATTGATTTTGAAATTACTCAAACTAATTTATTAAAATTTACAGTAATTAATAACTATAATTTATTTACTCAGGATAAGAAAAATCATGGAATTGGAAATAAAAATGTTCTAAGAAGATTAGAATTACTTTATGATAATCGTTATACATTCAAAACAAAAACAGAAGGCCAAAATTATATTGTGGAATTATCAATACAGTTATAATTTAGTATATTTAAATTATGAAAATAAAATGCGTAATTATTGATGATGAGCCATTGGCAATTAGAGTTGTTGAAAATCATTTAAGCGAGTTTCAAAATTTCGAAATCGTAAAAACCTTTAATAATCCAATAGAGGCAATTCCCTTATTAGAAAAAGGCGAAATTGATGTGCTTTTTTTAGATATTAATATGCCAAAAATGAATGGTTTAGAATTTGCAGAAATCATAAAATCAAAAACAAATGTTATTATTACTACAGCTTATAGAGAATATGCTGTAGAAAGTTTTGATCTTGATGTTTTAGATTATTTAGTTAAACCCATACCTTTTAGTAGGTTTCTAAAAGCTATTAATAAAATTACGCAACAAGTTTTTAGTCAAAAAGGTGGTGGAGTAAAAGAAATAGACTCTAAAAATGATTCTTTCATTTTTTTAAAAGTAGAGAAAAAACTCATAAAAATTAAATTTGATACGATTCTTTATATTGAATCTTTAAAAGACTACATTAAAGTTTTTACTACAACAGGTAATTATCTTGTACATAAGTCAATTACAAGCATTACGGAAGAACTTCCTGAAAGTAATTTTATAAGGATACATAGATCTTATACTGTAGCTATTGATAAAATTAAAAGTTTAGAAGGTAACTTATTAGAAATAGGAACCACTAGAATTCCAATAGGTAGAAAATATGTGAATCATGCAAAAAAAACCATTTTGAATATTGATTAAAAAAATGGGATAATCATTATTTTATTTCATAAATAAATCTGTTTGACATAAATTTTAAGTCATTGGTAGAATTATTTTTAACATAGTTATTTTATATTTTACATTTATCTTAACGTAAAATAAATCAAAATAATGTCCAATAATACTAAATCTCCATCACAAGCCAAAAACAATACATTAGTTCCAATAATTATTATTGCTGGACTTTTCTTTATTTTCGGTTTTGTTACTTGGATAAATGGTGCTTTAATTCCGTTTATGAAAACCATCAACGAATTAACAGATGCGCAGTCTTATTTAGTGGCCTCTGCATCTTATATTTCTTTTGTGGTTATGGCTTTACCAGCATCATATATCATCAATAAAATTGGATATAAAAAAGGAATGTCTTTAGGGTTAGTTATAATGGCTGCAGGAGCTTTATTATTTATACCAGCAGCAAATGCTAGAACTTATTGGATGTTTTTAACAGCTATTTTTATACAAGGAGCAGGTATGACCATTTTACAAACTGCTTCAAATCCATATATAACAATTTTAGGCCCCATAGAAAGTGCTGCAAAACGTATAGCAATAATGGGTATTGCAAATAAAGTGGCTGGATCTTTAGGTTCTGTTATTTTTGGAGCCATTTTGTTATCAGGAATAAGTGGAATTAAAGAAAAATTAGATATTGTTAATGATGAAGAAAAAGCCAATTTATTAAATACAATGGCAGATAGTGTTATTACACCTTATATAATAATGGCAATTGTTTTATTTGTGTTAGGTATTTTAATTCGCAAAGCTCCTTTACCACATGTAGAAGCAGATCCAATTGAAGAGTCTGATTCTGACGAAAAAGCAAAATCAAGTATATTTCAGTTTCCACATTTATGGCTTGGTGTTTTAGCTTTGTTTTTATATGTTGGAGTTGAAGTTGTAGCAGGTGATACTATTATTGCTTATGGAATATCTTTAAATATTCCTGTTGAGGAAGCTAAGTTTTTTACTTTATTTACTTTAATGGCTATGGTTGCCACTTATGGTTTGGGTGTGTTTTTAATCCCAAAATATATTACACAATCTTTCGCTTTAAAAATAAGTGCAATTCTAGGTATTGTATTCTCTTTTTGTATTGTTTATACAACTGGATTTACATCAGTCCTTTTTGTAGCTGCTTTAGGAATCGCAAACGCATTAGTTTGGCCAGCAATTTGGCCCTTGGCATTAACAGGTTTGGGTAAATTCACTAAAACTGCATCAGCTTTATTAATTATGGCAATATCTGGTGGAGCTATTATTCCACCTTTATATGGCGCTTTAGTTGATAACAGAAAAGAAGGATTAATAACAAATGGAATAAATGAAGCAAGTGCATTAGCAGAAGCTGCTTCATTTGGATATTGGATTTTATTACCATGTTATATAATAATATTATATTACGCTTTTTGGGGACATAAGGTTGGTTTAAAAAAAGTATAACCTTATGCTGACTTCAAAGAGAATTAAATCTGTTGATTTATTTAGAGGAATTACAATTGCTGCCATGATTTTGGTTAACACACCAGGAAATTGGAGTTCTGTCTTTAGTCCTCTGTTGCATGCAAATTGGCACGGTTTAACTCCAACAGACTTAGTTTTTCCTTTCTTTTTATTTATAGTTGGAATTTCTATTTTCTTTGCCTACAAAAATAAAGCAAAAAGTAAATCTACGTATAACAAAATATTAATTAGAAGTTTAAAACTGATAAGTTTAGGCTTATTTTTAAATGTGTTCTTGCCATATTTCCCTTTTTTCGAAGAACTAGAAACAGTTCGTTTGCCCGGAGTTTTACAGAGAATTGGTATCGTTTTTTTTATATCATCCGTATTATACCTTAATTGTAATTGGAAACTTTTATTAGGTATCAGTATTACAATATTAATTGGATATTGGTTAGTGTTAGGTTTCCTTCCTTTTTCTGACGGAACTCTACCTACATTTAACAGAGCGCCAAATAACTGGTCAAACTTTATAGATTCAAATCTTCTTGGAAATCATATGTGGAAAACAGACTATGATCCAGAAGGATTCTTTAGCACTTTACCTTCTATTGTTTCTTGTCTTTTTGGGATATTAATAGGGAATTTATTAGACAAACACAGAAGCGTTAAAAAATTATTTATGGCTGGTGTTTTATTATTAGCTTTAGGTAATATTTTAGATATTTGGTTCCCTATAAACAAAGCAATTTGGAGTAGTAGTTTTGTTTTAGCTACAAGTGGTTGGGCAACAATTACTCTAGCTATAATATACTATTTAAACGATGTTAGGGGTTTTAACTTTGGAGACGTTTTTAAGTATATGGGTATGAATGCAATTACCATCTACTTCTTATCCAGTTTTATTTCTAAAATTATGTATTTAACAAAAGTTGGAGATTCTAATGTACATAGTTATTTATACAACACTATTTTTGTGCAACATTTCTTTTCTGATCAACTTTCTTCTCTTATATATGCTTTAACTGTCGTTTTATTTTATCTAGGATTAAGTTATATAATGTTTAAAAAGAAAGTTTTTATAAAAGTTTAGATAAACTTATGATGTAAAGATGACTAAAGTTAACAGCTCTATATTATCTTAAAATATTGATTTTTATTGGTCGTTAGGGAGAAAATTGGACACTCATTCTCTAAAAGGTTGGATTTTAAATATTGTTTGTCAACGCTATCTGGAAGAAGTTTGCTTTAATTATTTTCTGATGTTTAAATTTTATTTTTTACAAATATTATGTAATTTTCTATACCCATGGTTGACAAACAGTCTTAGTAATTATACTCAATTGGGTCTTCCCATTTATTAAGGTTAATAATTATTCTATTGGTGCTTGAAATCTGTATTTGCGTTAAATTAAATGATAGTTTAAGTTCTATTCCAGCTTCACAATTA
>Ga0209304_1000753_pt1 | contig 21890 bp, 34 predicted proteins | sample COGITO_mtgs_1004_4_FD_184789 | JGI IMG/M metagenome (GOLD analysis project Ga0209304, IMG submission 184789) | Pelagic marine microbial communities from North Sea - COGITO_mtgs_100423 (SPAdes) (version 2) | ecosystem: Environmental > Aquatic > Marine > Epipelagic ...
CACAAAAAAGCGCCACCCGTTGCCAGGTGACGCCTTGAGTTGTTATGAATAAACTTATTTGCTTTTCTTAGCTGCTTTCTTAGCTGCCGGAGGCGAGCTGTTTACCTTGCGCTTGTCGTGCGGGTTTTTGATCCATAGTTGGACTTCGCCTGCCTCATCGCAATTCTTGAAAGCATCAAGTGCAACGTCAGCGTTGTCAGAAACCGCCAGCAACTTGTAGTCGCCGTTCGGCTTCTTAATGATAGTAATGCTTGGCTTGTTCATGATTAAGCTGTGGTTACGCGAACGCCGTAGTCTACACCCTTAGCAACGCCGTAAAGGAGGTTGCAGTTGTAGTATAGGATGCCGTCAGAGTCATACCAGCGACGGAACTGGACAGGAAGTCCAAGGCCTGGGATAGTGACTGTTTCAACTTCGATGCCTGCTTGTGCAGCCATTTCAGAATCAACTGTGCGTCCAGCCATGAGAAGAGCGTTCTTCTGGAAGGCGAAGGCGGCGAGGTTCTCAGCATTGGCATCAGCCAAGTCTGTTTCGTGAACGTCGAAGCGTGCAACGCGTGGAACGGTTGCGTTCTGCTTGTCAGCGATGATTCCTGGAATCTCTGCGCTGTTCATGCTCTTAACGAGTGAAGCGTAGTAGCTAGGATTCATGAAGATGCTGCGTCCATCCTTGGATGCTTTCTTGGTGTCGGTCAGAGTAGCTCCAAGATCAGCGAGGTCGTCGCGATCAAAGTTTGCTGCAGTAATTACCGACGATGTTGAAAAATTGGCCACAGTGACCAAATTCCAAATATCGCCGAACACCTTGTCACCCAAAGCCTGCAATGCTGGCTCGATGAAAAGAGCGTTTAGGTTGATAGCGGATTTGCTGCGCTCTACGTCGGTGAAGCCATAGGTGAAACCATAGTGAGTTCCGAGCGTGATTGTAGCGGCGGTCGTTACCACATCGGCTGATGCTGTCTTGTAGCCTGTGCTCATGTCAGCAGCAGTCGGCTTGGTTGGGTAACGAGTTGTTACTGATTCGCCGGCGTCTCTTACGTCTGAAGAGAAGTCAGTGGTCAGTGCGGAAAGAGGAGCAAAGCAGGATTGAAGTCCATTTAAGCTCTCTTGTGCGATTTCTGCTAGGTTTGCCCCAGCGATTGTATTAGCCATAATATGTTATTTTGGTTTGTGGTTGGTTGGTTATGATTTGCGATGCTTATTCTCGGCATACCAAACGTTTTTAGCGTCAAGCCCTTGCTCGTCGCCAACTCGTTTGTATTCTGCCCAAAACTCATCGCTTGAGATTTTGTTGTTTTCTTCGTCGCCTAAGTCGGCAACTGGTGCGTGTGCGGTCACTTGGACAAGCTCGGCTGCCTTAGCTGCCACTGCCTCTTCGGTGATTTCCTTGGTTTGCTCGATCTCAGCGTCTTTAGCTTCAAGCTCTGCCGCCTTGGTTTCTGCCTCGGCTGCTTTAGCTTCAAGCTCGGCTGCAACCTTCTCAAAGGATGCCTCTGCGGCTTCCATTGTCAATGCTGCTGAAGCAAGCTCAGTGGTGATTTCCTCAACCTTAGCTTCAAGAGCCTGATTGATGACAACCTGCTCAAGTAGGTCTGCGGAGATTTCTGTGCTTGCCTTGCTGATTGCGTCGATCTGCTTGGTCAGTGAAACGACTTGCTTCTCGGCTGGCACTTTGATCTCTGCACCTTCTGCCATTGCTGTGATATCGCCGGCTGCTGCGCGTAGGCCTGTGCTGATGTGATCAACAAACCCAGCGTCAAATGCTTCTTGTGCTGTGAACCAGGTTTCCTCGTCCATGAGGTTTTTTAGTTCGTCAGCCTCGTATTGACTGCGACCGTATGAGCTGAGGATGCTGGCGCTCATCTTGTCGAGCAAGTCAGCGTCGGCACGTAGTTCGTCAGCGTCACCCATTGAGAATGTCCACGGGTTGTGAATCATTAGCAGGGCGTTGTCTGCCATGTGCACTTCGTCGCCTGCCATAGCGATGACTGATGCCATGCTGGCAGCCAATCCATCAATGTGAGTGATCACTTTTGCTGGGTGGCGTTGGAGTGCATTAAACATTGCGTTGCCGTCAATGACTGATCCACCTGGAGAATTGATCCTGAGGTTGATTGTGTCTGCGTTAATGTCTTTCAGCTCGTCAACGAATTGCTTCGCATTAACATCAAATGACCCAATAGCGTCATAGATGCTGATTTCAGCGGAGGTTTCACCCTCGGCTGCTGTCATATTATACCATGTATTATTGGTCATCTGTTGTATCTGTGTTGTTGTTGTTGTCTGTTTCTGGCAAAATGTCGCCAGGTTTAGTGAGAATTGATAGCTCTGCCACGTTGTGGCCGTAGTCTTCAGCGACCTTTTTAAGTAGTGCTAATTCCTTGGCGCGTTGTATTACGATATCGTCATAGCTCTCGCCTCTGCGCTCAGTGATGTCGGTTGCTGTAATTAAGCCTGCTCGCAAATCTTCAATATCGGCAGAGCGCATTCTGCCCTCGTCAACTGTAAATTCTGCCGGCTTGGTGAAGGTTACTTTCCACCAGTCTTTTGGTAATGAGTAAACGCCCATCTTGGCACGCTTGGCAATGATGTATTGAGCGCATCGCTTGTATCCGCCTTCTAGTGTCTCGCGTCTAGCTGCTATTGATTTGTTAATGTCTGCGCTGAAACCACGCACGCCAGCACCGCCAACGGCTGAACTGTCTAGCATTTCTCTGCGCCATCCAAGGGCGTAGAATGCCGATTGCTCGACAAGCTGAGTGAACTTTAACCAACCCTCTGGTGGGTCGTTAGCTGTGTGTGCTTTGAGTGAGCCGCCGTTCTTAATGATGCGGATCATGCCACTGTCCATGTAGGTTGTTGCTGGTGTGCTTGAACCTCCACCGATGCCTAGTGCATTGCGCCCGATGTCGCGTGTGCCTGACTCGGTTGACTCAACAAGCGTTAATATGCTGTTGATTTTTTGCTTCATCTTCTGCGCGTCTCTCGTCTCTGATAAATCATACCAGTCGAGAATTGCCGCCGCGATTGTTGGCGTGCCACGCCCTTGGCTGAACCATTCCATGTCGGTGAAATGAACCACTGAATTTGCTGGAATATCTTGGAAGCCTTTGGCCCTGCTGTCGTCTTTAACTCGGTAAGCAATCGGTGCCATGTAGTCATCGACAATAACGCCTGTAAGAATCCTGCGCCCGTTGTATGCTGGGTTGTCGCTGATATATCCATCACGGCAATCACCCCAGTCGCCAACGCGGTGAGCTTCTAAAAATTGCAGCTTGGGAAAACCCGTGTCTGGCTGCTCGGTAAGTATCACAAAGAAGTCACCATCCACGTCGAGCAACTTGCTGCCGCGCCAGATGTTCTTTCTGAATCCAAAGTTGCTGCCCCTCAAGTCGAAGGCTTGATCGAGCTTTTTAAAATCCTCTTCGACTGCAAGGGCAAAGTCAGTATCAGCGCTAAGTGATTGCAGCCGCCAGCTTCCGCCATAAACGTAGTTTGCTTTTTGCTTAACTGCGCCGGCAATGCTGCTGAATGATTGGTAAATGTAGCGACTGTCACCGAGCATCATCTTATGACGATGCGCCGTCATCATGTCGGCAATGTCGTTTGACAAGTTGTTGGTGTTGAGCCTGCGCTGGTCGTTACGCCCGCCACTGTAAAACTCGCTGCTGCCGCCTCGATATTGTTGCGTGTTGCGTGCGCTCGCTCTGCCGTATGTCGATTTAAGTGGTGAGACTGCCATGATTAACTGCGGTTATTATAAAAAGCGATGCGAGCTGTCATTGTGTCAGTGACCTCGTCGTTAGCATCAAGCACGTAAGTTTGCAACTCAGCATCTGTCATCTGCCCACCTGATGCGCCGCCAAGTGATATGCGTTTGTATGCCAATCGAATCATTTCTGTGAAATCAAATGCGCCCCAATTAGGAGGCAGTTCATAGCTGAAACTTTTTCCGCTTAGTGATGCATTAATCATGCGAGCGCCGCCCTGTTGCACCGTCTCTAGCTGTGCTGCGGTTAGCTGCTCAAGCAGTGACAGTGTAGCGGTAACAGATTTGTCGGCTTGTAGCCAGACTGTGAAGAGCAATGCACGCATATTGTGAAACTATTTAAAGCCTTAAATTTATAATTTGTCAATGATCGAATCATTCAACGGCTACCACGGTGACCGTGACCAGACCCGTGTCTGATGTGCTAGTCATGGTTAGCGTGTCGAGAATGGTTGCTGCGTCTGGGTAACTAAGAACCAAGTTGGATGATTGAGTTGTGCTTGCTGTCATCCTGCCACTGTATTCCGTGCCGATGGTGTAGTTCATCGTTTGCCCGTTAGCGTCCTCGGTTGTGTGGTCAATGGCCACTGCATAAACCGCCGTTGGTGATGCTAGCGCGAAGCCTTCAAAGTCAATGTCATCGTTCCAGATGTATGCGCCGTCTGCTGCCACGCCTGCAGTGGTGTTGGCTGATGTGGCTGCTGTGGTGATGCCTGTGCTGGTGTCGTTGTCGAGCGCAATGTTTAGCGTGGCATCGTTAGCGAATGCCGCAACGATTGTTTCGCTGCCGACGACATAAGAGCCAACTGCTTTGCGAGTCAGCACGATAGCGGTGTTTGTGCCGCTTACATCAAACATGGCTGCCACATCTGTGTTGGCTGCAATGGCAGTTCTAGCAAGTGCCGCCCAGTCTGCTGCCACCTCATCAGTGACGGCAAACGTGATGTTAAGGGGTGAACCTGTTAAGCCTGCCGCTGTGATGGTAGCTTTGCCATTTCCAGCGCCGGTGACTGTGCCCGCTGCGGTTGCTGTTTCGACTTGCTGCACGGGTGCTGTCCAAGCGTCGCCAGCGGCATCACCTGTTGTCATGTTGAGCGTTGCCGCCGTTGTCGTGCCAGCCAACAAGAAAAAGGTTTGGTAGGCTTGGTCTGCTGTTGAGTAACTAGCTTTAACGCCTGAGTTAATAGAGACTGATCCAATGTAGCCTGGGCGCGTAGTGTTACCTGTTGCCGTAAGGCTAAGGTTTGCGGAAGCGTTCGAGATGTTCATGCTGAGTCAGATTACACAAGGTAACTTATTTTGCAATAGTGGAATTACGCATCGTCCTCGCTGTTGTCTGCGCCGCTCACTCCAACTAAGCCAGCCATTGCCGCGCATACCACTTGCTGTTGCTCTGCGTCACCGTAGTGGTCATCCTTGCTGTCTCGGTTGATGAAGTCATAAAACCGCTTGCCGTCTGGCGCTGTCTTGCTTATCCTGTGCCATGCGTTTATCTGGCGCTCATAGACTGAGCCGGCGTTGTCTGCATACGTCCACACCATCTTGTCGTCTTCTGTTTTGATTGAGCGAATGAGTGAGAGCCTGTTGAGTGCTGAATGTTTACTGAATCGCACTTGCCCAGCATAGCGCCCACCCTTAGCTTCTCGCGTGCCTTCTCCGATGTCGATGTATTGAACGTCTGAATAGATGCGCCGCAGCCCGTCCTGGTGTCGGAAGTCCATTGCTTTATCACCACGGAAGACCATCCACCCGTTATCGGCTGCGATGCGTTGCACCTGTCCTGTGTTATAGTTGCCGTCCATAAAGACGCGCGAGCCTCGTATGCCGTTCTGTGTGATCTGCCATTTATCGGCAAGGTCACGAATAGCGCCAACGCTGACAACCTTCTCGCGTTCAATGAGGCGAGATTGCAACACACCATTGATGACGCACCAGGCCCTGACCACGACATAGTAGTGATCCTTCTGAACGTCGCAAGTGAGGAACAGCAGAGGCTCTTCACCGCCTTCCGGCTCCCACTTCTCTCCGAGCAGATACCCGCCGCGTGCGTTCTCTTGCACCTCGTCAGACATATAATCGGATTCGTTCCACGCTTCAGCGAGCTGCTTTCTAACGAAGTTCTCAAGCTTTGATAAATCACCGCGTGATCTGGCAATAGTGGCTTCTTTCCACTTTGTGACAAGCTCAGGCCACGGCACATGCACCATTGCATTGTAGTGGTAGAACTCAATGTCAGGGTCGCCGTTCTCATTCATCTGGATGTAACGCCCTTCCATGTTGCGCCTGTCTTGATCTGCTGGGTTCCACTCAAGCCTGCCCTCGCAAAGCTGGCATTGGTAATACACTGAATCGCGCAGCTTTACCCAGTCAATCATTCCTTCCTCATCTATTATTTCCTTACTCGATGCGTAGCGCATACCGCCTGGCGGCACCTTGCCATTCACCGCTGGTAGTTTCCAAATGTAAGGTATTTCTTCACCGCAGCAGTCGCATTTGACATGCCATGTTCTCTGCGTCGACTTGCGCCAGAGTTGGTCGAGTTGACTGCCTGCTGTCTGGCCTGATGATGGCAAGAACATCTGCCAGGACCATGTGAATGAACTCTGCCTGTCATGGATCTGCTCAAGCCATGACTCGTCATCCTTGTAAGCCCATGATTCATCAGCGGTAATGCGCTCTAATGTCTTTGAGTTTCTGTTGGCTAATATGCCAGCGGATAGCAGGCGCAGGAAACCTTGTGGCGTGCTGGTGTAAAACTTTGTTCTACGCCTCGGCTCGTCTGGAATAATCCTTGTTATTCTCTCCGTGTTATCAATAAGCGGCATAAGCTTATCATCGCTTAGCTCTTTTAACGCCTCGGCAGTCAAGTCATAGTGCGCGGCATTGCATGGTGATGTTCCCATGCCATAGAGCTGAATCAGTTGAGCGCATAAGGTTTTGATATGCTGGACCGAGCCAATCAGACCAACGTAGCCGCCGCGCTTAGTTGCGCCCATTCGCAATGGCTCAAGTAATAACGGGTGGTGTTCCCGTTTAAAGTTACCATAGTCCAACTGTATGGCTTCCTCAATCCAAACAATGGGGTCGGCTTCTTCGTAATGCTCGACCTCATCTTTCATGGTTTAAGGTAGAACTTGCGCTCAGTCTGCACGCAATCAATGAACCACTGTGGCAGGTTAATCTCACCTGGCACCTTAGCCATGCGCTTTAAGCCTTCAAAGACGAGCAAGCCTGTAAGCATTGGTTTAAGTATCTTACGAACCTCAGCGGGCGGCTTGTTACTTAGCCGCTGGGCGATTTGTTTTGAGTATTTATCGCAGCACGCATTGCCACCCCAAATCCAATTTTTAAGAATGCGCTCAACCTCTGGCCGTGGCAATGTCTCGCCACTATCTAAGCCGAGCTTTTTATTGTGCGCTTCCTGTTCGCGTATCTGTTTATCAATCTTGAGGTAAGCATCTAGTGCGATTTTCTCCCGTGCGTCGTCTCCTGCCTCTTTGGCTTCCTGAAGCTCAACAAAGTATTCATCGCGCAGCTCCTCGGCCGTCTTGGTTGCTGTTTTCTTTGCTGCTTTCTTGGCGGTTTTCTTTTTCGGGAACTTGCCTGGGTTGGCGTCCCGGTAAGCACGCTTCCAATCTTTGCCGCCGGTGATCTTGCTATTAACCATCCATTGGTAAACATCCGCGTCCTTGCCGTCGAAAGGCGCTTTCATTTTCTTCCACCGCACAATGGTGTCACGAGTAACGTCAAATTCTTTTGCCGTCTCTGATTCAGTTTGCTGCGGCCTCAAGCCTTGCTCCATGCGCTTGAAGTTCTCCACAGCCCTGCGGTCAGATGCCGTGAGTGTCTTGCCAGCCTTTACCTTCTTGGCGATGTTGCTGATGTTTATTTCCTCAAGTTGTAGGTATTTATCTTTATTTTCCATATTATTTTTTTTCAATTACATATCCCGCAAAGTCACCAAAGCGGAAGATTTCAACGGATGGTTGAACCTCTTTCATCGCTAGTGGTCTTTGAACCCCAGCAAGTGATAGCTCTTTTGCTAGTATCTCATCAGAGGAAACGCCCGCCGCCGCTTTACCAGCCAAAGCAAGCCGCCATAAAACCGTCGAAATGTAGCCACCCTCAGGTTCAAATTTATCAAAGATAATTATTGCCCCGCCAGGCTTAATTAAGCCCCTCAATTTGATCATAAAAACCTCCCTCTTTGATGGGGGGATGAACATGAGGCTCAAATACATTACCGCCAAATCGAAAGGCTTGAAGTCATACTCAGTTGCGTCTGTTACGATTAGCTTGCTTGGCCCATCGTATATGTCAGACATTGCATCCGAATTATCCAAAGGGATAAACTCTGCTTGCCTATCATTAAGTGTATCAGATAGGGCTTTGCCTATGTTCCCAGTACTTGCCCCTATGTCATAAACTAACCCATTTTGAGGGATGTAGTGCCGAGCAACGTGAGAGACAACCCCCGTGGTCAAATCATACCAAGGCAATTGTTCCCTTACGTGACGATCAAACTCGTCAGCAACGTGAGCGGTTTTGAATGTCCAATCTCTAGGAATTTTCATCTGTTACCTTGGTTAAAATTTCATCGTGAATCGTCTGCGCAATATGTGACATCATCACCGGAGGGACTGACCTACCTAGTCGTTCCCATTGTTTAACATAATCACCCTTCAAAACAAAGTCATCCGGAAAACCACAAATTCTTTTTAGCTCTTGAATAGAAAATTTACGGCACTCTGTCGGGTGAGATACGCTAGCACACCCAGGCGAGCCACCCATTGCTGTAACCGTCTGACATGGTTTATCTAGTGATGACCTCACAAGGTTGAAATACTTATCTGATGACTGCCCCTGTTTGAGTTTCTTCCATTCCTTGCCAGTTGCGTATTTTTTAAGGCAAGCCCCTTTTTCTATTATCAGATCACTGTGTGATTCAGTAATTATTTTTTTTGACTCGTCTTTATTTTCCTTCAGAACTTGAAAGTGTCTTGAGTTTACACCATTGACCCCAACTGTGATTGTTGGCGAAGTCCTGTTTGTTATTTCACCTGTTGACCATAAACCGCTAGTGTCGTGAACCACTTTTAGTATCCACGGGCAAGCGTCACTAATGCTGTATTGATAGGATAACGGTGAAGGGTGAACTGGGTTGAGCTTCAAGTCCTCCCTTACTCCAATGAATATTGTCCTCTGCCGACTCTGTGGGACTCCCAACCACTTAGCATCCAAGACTCTGCAGCTAACCTTGTATCCGCAATCCTTTAGTTCTTTTAAGATTTCCTTGAAATATCCTTTTGCTGATCCCTTCACTAAGCCGGAAACATTCTCGGCCACAAAAACCTTGGGCTTCATTTCTCTTATTAGCCGAGAGTATTGAAAAAACAAGTCATCCGTTCTTTGGCTTGAGTCGGAGTATTTTTTAACAGTTCCCCAACCCTTTTGTCTTTTGCCCGCCGTACTGAATGAAGCGCACGGAGGTGAACCGTCAAGGATGTCTAGCTCACCGACTTTAAGCCCAGCCTTTTCAAGTAGCTCCGAACCCTTTACTTCTCTGATGTCTCTCGGGTCAAGAATTGCTTTACTGTTCGCCGCATAGCTTTCCCTTGCCGCAGGGATGAACTCATTAGCGAGCAGGACTCGATAGCCTGCCATGCGGTATCCTAGCGAAGAACCTCCGCAACCGGAGAACGTAGATATGACATTATATCCATTCCACTTAATTGCCTTGATGTCCTTCATTGAGGGCACGGCATATTTTGGCTTATCAGCTCCACTCATAACCGCATTTTGGACACTCATGATTGGTGTCAATATCTTCGTTCATTTCTGGGAACTCATCTGGCGCTGGTGGCGCTGCGGTCATCAACTCCTCGAGATCGGGCACATCAAAGCCGGTAAGCTCCAAGTCTAAATTCCCCGTATCAAGTTCCCCTATAATATCGGCCAGTCCCGAGCGGTCAATCTCCGCAAGCTCAGCAATGCGATTGTCTGCCACAAGGTGCGCCAACTCGTCGGCCTCAGTCTTAAAATCCTGCACATCCACCGGCACCTTCTCAAGCCCTAGCTGCTCAGCGGCCATCAGCCTGCCGTGGCCAGCCACAATGAAGCCTGAGCGTTTAGAGACTACAATCGGGTTGCGCCATCCCTGGTGTTTAATGATCTTGGAGAGCAATCTTATTTGCCCTTCGTTATGGGTGTTTGGATTTCGAGGGTGAGCTGTCATGTTGACCACATCCCGGAGCTCATCGTGGGCGCAGTTGATTTTTGGTTCGTTCATAAATTTATAAATTTTTGTATTAGGTTATTTGATTTGTAAAAAGCGTAGAAAAACGAGCGAATGACGCTAACCCAAATAACTCTTATTATTAAAAGATTCCTTTACGGGGGGCTTATTATAATTAATCAGAGTAAACATGGTAGTATTGTTTAAGGTTGTGATCACACCATGACTCATGAGTGCCTCTGCTGTTCTGATTAAACTTCACCCACTTGCCCTCTGGTCTGATGAACAGTGGATTGTTGACGCTGCCGATGTATCTGTATTCCCTCTTGATCGTTGCCGCATCTTTTGGCTTGCCAAAGATCCTGTCATGCCCTTCTCGGTATGCTTGGCTGCTGGCTTTAGTCTTAATAGCATCACCTGTAATATCATTGCTTGCTATGTTGTTCATTATCTTATCCCTTTCAGCGGTTTAATCAGTTCTTTCCTCATTGTTTCGTGCCGCTCAATCTGCCAATCATAGCTCTGTATCGACCTCAACCATGCCGTGCCTCGGTGCATCGCTGCAATCTCTCTGCTGGTCCATGAATGGAATATGTCCGAGTCTTTGTTTTTATCGCTCATTTATTATAATATGTGTCTAAAATGTCCCAGTTGTTTACCGGCTTGTCCTCATTCCAGCGCCAGGTCGATTGGTGGCAGATATCCTCGATGCGCCAGAATGAAAGACCGTGCTCGCCAAGGTCGATGACCAGGATGTCAAAGTCTTTTTCGGTATAACGGCTATACCGTGGCGTATCGCTTGGAAGCCTGTTGGATGACTTAGCGGAGCCAACTAGCACTTTGTAGGTTGGCCGCCGGCAGTCACCGAGCCTCGTTCCCTTCTTGACTTGGCAGGTGACCGGTTTCATGCCCTGCTTGTGTAGAATGATGTCAATCTTGGTGTTGTGGGTGTGAGGCGTGAAGACAGTGTAGCCCTCACGCACCGCCGCAAGAGTAAAAACAATTTCGGATATCTCGCCCGCTTGATTCACATTGGCGATGTTTCTAGCACAATTACAGAAAATATCTAGGTAAATATTCATTTATTTTTCAGGTGAATATTATCCATAATCCAAGGGATCACTAACGACTCAATACACCTCACATAAACCTCTTCGCTGTTGCTTTCCATGTATGCAATACCAGCCATGCCGAAAATCATATGGGTAACCTCATGAACAAGAGTTGCCCAGTGCTGCTCGTCATCCTTTAGGCATTGCCGTGAGAGTTTGATTGACCTGTTGTCCAAGTCACATGACCCCCATTGCCCGTCGTCCCAGGTGGTGTATTCGATTTTAATTTTATGCCCTAATACAATGACAGATTTAATTTGCTTCATGATATATTTGTTTGTGTATTACATTGTTATACAGAATCGGTTTTTATCTTTGCCATTACCTGCTCAATCAGCGGCCCGATGTGTGGATATTTCCTCGCCTCATTCACAGCTTTAATGGCATGAATAACCGTGCCGTGATCTCGATTATCGAAACACTCGCCAACTTGGTTTAAGCTCAAACTTGTTTCTTGGTATGCGAGCGCCATACAGACTTGCCTCGCAAAGGCATGAGGTTGCCTTCTGGTGCGTCCTAATATGATTTTGGACTCTATACCCCATATCGATGCTACGGCTCTTATAATGCCCTTTATTTGCGAAATATCCTCGCTAATCGGTGTTAAGCCTCTTCCATTCATGATTTTGCCCCCTTTCCAGCCCTGTAGCTTGCCCAGTTGCAATGAACGATGCCGCCCGTTTCCTCAAACCTGCTCCATGCGCTCCTGCCAACCTCAGCCGGCGCTTGCTCAATCGGCGTGTTGGTGATGATCACCGTTGAGCGCTGTTCGCCATACCTGTGATCCAGCAAATTCGTAAGCGTGCGTTTGTCGTATTCGCTGCCTGCCAGCTCAGAATACTCGTCGAGGACAAGGAAAGCGCACGCTTTTGCGTTCGCCATTGTTTCCTTGGCCGCAGCCGCGTCGTGCTTGTCATCGCTGAACTCGCCTCTAATCGCCCGCATCAAGTCATGAGCGCGGAAGTAACGCGTGTTTTTGATCTTGCTCGCCCAGTAAGTCGCTATCTGCGTCTTGCCTGGGCCTCGATCGCCGCAGAGAATGAGCATACAATCCCTGCCCGTGGCTCTCTGCTCAAGCTCCTGAGCCTTGGCAAGGCCTGGACCGTTCATGCCGCCAAGCGTGTTGATGTGCCTCTGCGGGAAGCCTCGCTCTGAAAGGTGTTCGCGCATAGCCTTAAAGGATGGGAACACTGATGCCTTCGCCGGCGTTGGTGTCACCTCTGGCGCTGCTGCGATTAGTGCGTCCAGAGAGTTTGTTATCTGATCCATCGCTTGGGAATAGCCCTTGCCATCCGTTTTGGATTGATCTGTTAATTGTTTCGATTGCGTCGTTTTCATTTAGTTTTTTTAATTGGTTTAGTTGTTTCGTGGTTGTGAGCTGCGTCGGTGTCTTCCTTTTTTGTTTTAAATATGTCTGCCAATCAGCCCATGCCTCGGCAAACTCATCAGATAAAAAAGGGAGCGCAGCGACCGGCTCCTTGTTTCTTTTCTTTCCCTTCCCTTCCTTTACCTTTCTTTTCTTTTCGTTTAAGCAAATCGTATCCATATGGGTAACCAAGGCAGAACCTTGAGGTTTTTCTGCCTTATTATCAATGACTTGCGGAACGCGCTTTTTTGGCCTCCCACCCTTTCTGCCGTTTTCTCTCAGTGTTTTAACCTTAGTTTCGGCCTCGTCTGGGTAGTAATTAACCACGAGGTTATTACCCTCAAAACCAAACAGAAAGCTTTTGGTTTCTACCTCGCTTTTAGTCACCCCGCAGAGCTGTTGCCACATGCGATCCTTCCAGCCCTTGCAGTCGATTATTACGCCTCCATTCTCCTGAGCGCAGCACCAAGCCAGGAGGCTGAGCCATGTGGCTCTCTCGGTCGGTTCTGAGCCAAGGAAGTCCTCGGTTCTAAGTGTGTCTGTATGAATGTTTATCCAGTTCATTGTGTTTGTTTTATTGTTTTATTTACTCATAAATCGTAGCCAGGCCCTCGTCGAGCAATAGCTGGTTGATATTAATATCATTCATGTAAATGGTGCCGAGCCAGCGCCCGTATTTGCCCGCACGATCCCTGTGGCTGGCTAGTATAATATCCTTACCCTCAATTAGCTCTCTTAGCCTGTCGCGTGCTATCAAGCCAGATAGGCGCTCAGAGCCGCGTATCTCCGGCGTATTAATGCCAAGCAGGCGAACCTTCTGGTGCATCTTCCATGTGCTAAATCCAAGGTCAATGTCGAGCGTTACGGTGTCCCCGTCATAGACAGATTTGCACCTTGCTTTGTAATTATATAAATTCAAATCTCTCATTCTATTTCTAGCCCCTTAATTGTAATATCAACTCCAGCCATGTCCGGCGATTCGCTCCAACTCTTACAAGCATGCACTGACATTACTTGGCTATCATCTTTCCAGATATTAAGCACCGTTATCGCGTCCATGACGGCTTTAGTGAGGTTATCAATGTCTGGCGTGCTAATATGCTGAAACGGCGCTGTGTCCTTCAGAATGCCCGCGTATTTGCCAGTCCTGTAGTGTGACTTGGGCCTGGGAAGGTAAAAATCGAGCCTGAGAAAGAACGGGTTTCTTAGGTCACTGTTTGCATACCTCACAAGCCCATGAGCAATCTGAGCCTTCCACTCGTCTGCGTTATTCGGGTTGTAGATCCCAGCCCTGCCGCCCCGCGCAAATGCACGGGGACGGGGTTGAGGCTTTGGGTGTCCGTAGATGAAAGCCTTCATTAGTCCTAGAATGGGATTTCCTCTGCTTCCTCTGCGCTTGCACCTGCGGGTGCTGCCACCGGAGTTGATCCCATCTCTTGGCCCTCGAGCTTCCACGCTACCAGGTTGACGAAATATTTCTCATTCCATTCTCGGCCTCGGATGTTGATGTAAACCTTAACGCGGTCACCGATGTTGTATTTGTCAATCAGGCTTGTCTTGTCTTTAACCAGCTCGAACTTGATATCTTGCGGGTAGTCACCATCATCCGTTGTCTTGATGACAAACTCACGTTTAGTAAATCCGCTGTCAAAGGTGATGATGTCGTCAATGGCAATAATTGTGCCTTCTTTTGTTATGTCGCTCATGTGTATTTTATTATAGTTGTCCTGCTTGTTCGTGGTGAGGACTGTTACTTAACACCTTTTGGTTGTATAAAAGTTGCCCAGCTTTTACGCGGTTACTGGGCTGGCGATGAAACTGACCAGGGCAATGAATAGACCCCGCCGCAATACCAGATTTTTAATGGTCGCAATTTGCAATTTTCTCATGATTTGTAATAACTGCCCTATTGCCTGCACCTAAAGAACCACCCAACAGGCAGTTATATTGGTATAGAGAATCCCTAGATGAAAAAGAAGCTAGATCAACATTAAGCCTGCCTTGCTCCCTCTTTTCTTTGAAATATTTGACCGCCTTTTCTACTTTTACCATGTCTGGGTGCTTTGCCTGCCTATCTGAGGCCTCTTGGATAAGTCTGCGTTGCGTTTTGCGCTTGCTAACCGGGCATTCTACAAAGCGTGGATGCCACCGAGGAGGAACTACCTTTAGCCACTGCCTTTTATCATACTCGGTTGGCTTGCCGTTTTTGATGAAATTAAATTGTAACATTATGTTTTCTTATAAGTATTAAAATTTGCAGGCTTTTACGCGGTTACCTGCAGGCGCTATGACTAACCAGGGAGTTACTCCCCGCCGCGATACCAGATTTTTCATATTGCTTCAGTCAATCCATCAATTTCCTCATCATCCATGTGCTGGCCAAACATGGCACGCCCTAAGAGAACCGGCTTCTCATACTTCATCGGCCACCAGTTTTTATCTGCTGCCCTTACCAGCTTGCCCAGGAGGTGCGAGAACATGTCAGCGCCCGCTTGTATATCAGCCGCAGGCATCTCTGTCACAGCCACCTCATAAGGAGCTGTTGACTGCTGCCAAACGATCTGAAATCGGTCGCGCTGGTCATCGGGGTGTAAACTATTCCAGAGGTTGAGATACAGCCCGGCTTGAACATTATAGCCAAACTTCGCCTGAGTCTTCTCAAAGCCGCCTGCCGAAAAGTCAGCGGTCGTTTTTAAGTCCATCAGGAATGGCTCGCCCTCCGGCGCTAGGTCAACAAGCCCTTTGACCTGCACCTTTCTATCAACGCTTGGGTGTTCCATTTTATTGAGTAGCATCACCTGGCGCTTGCTCTTCTCGATCATCTTGGCTGCATACTTATGCGTTGACGTCAAGGTCTTCACCGCCTTCTGTGCCTCGTCAAGCAGCTCCTTGTTAATGATCGTCTTATGGTTTGCCTCCTGTTCTGCCTTCCATTCTCGCGCCTCTTTAGTTCTGAAGCTATCGAATGGGCTGATGGCAAACTCGGTCTGTAAGTCCTCTGGAGCCGTTATAATCGTATCTACAAGTGAACCCCAAGCCATTGCTGTCGAGGGTTTAAACTCCCGTGGGAAGTAACGCCACTTGTAGAGGCTCGATTGATACAACTCGTAAACGCTTGACTTGCTCAACCAGGAATCGGAGCCAAAGATATTCTCCCTGTTTAGAGTCAGCTCGCTATGGTATTGGCTGGGTAGTATTTCTAATGTATTCATATTACCCAAATTTAGCTTGTGGAATGTTACGCTTCACCCTTACGCATGGCCCTTGCTTGCCGCCTAAGTCTGGTCGCCTGTCGTTCTCAAGGCATAGCTCAATGCTCTGCCCGTGCCAGCCTTTGCCTATAGAGCCACAAGAAGCGATGATGCGCTTAATGTTCGTCTTAGCCAGCTTTAGCGGCTTATCGCTGCCTACAAAGTAAAGCAAGTAGCACTGCGCGTCTTTGCTGCCGTTCTCATATGTCAGCAGCTCGTGGTATTCTACGCGGTCAATCGTTACTTTTAACGTCTCACTGCCTGTCTTCTCTAATGCGCCTTGTAATACAATAGCGTTTAAAAATCGGCTATCAAGTGCGGCGGTCATGTCACCCTCGCAGGGTGTTCCTTTTGGTATTGGTTTACTCATTGTGTTTGTTTCTATTTGGTTTGGTGTTGTTTTTCGGTTTCTTTTTTCATCCTAATAAGGTTTGCCTGGTCTTGTAAATTAAAAATGTGAATAATTGTCTGCGTAATGATACCCAGGACAATCAGGCTCGTAATGATTATGAACAGGAGCATAGCCAGTATTGGGCAAATTGTTTCCCGTCCTTATCAATCATCTTTTTCCTTATGTCCCAGCCCTCTTTTTTAAGGTCTGAGATTCTAGCGGCTAACCTCATGCAGCCATATCTATTGAGCGCGTCAATAGGTGTCAGCTTGCGCCCTGCCTCCAGGTGCCGCAAGATTCGTTGTGTTTGTGTTGGTTTCTTTTTCATTGGATCACTTAAGTATGTTTCTGCCTTTGTCGGTAATGCTCATGATAACCTCGCGCCGGTCTTTCTTACCACGGCAGCGGGTGATTAATTGTTTGGCGAATAGCTTGTCTGAGATTGCCGTAATGGAGACTTTCGAAAGCATATCCGAGGCCATTGATGTTGCTGTCTGGTCACCCTTTTCGAGCATCTCCAGGACCAGCACCATTCGGGCATTCAGCCCGTGTTTAATCATATTAATTGGTGTCATTTAGTTTGTTGGTTTGTGTTGTGTATCCCATAGGATTTGAATGATTCTGTTCTGAGCTTCAAGGTTGGCGCTCATGATTGCCTTCTGGTCTTGAATATTATTGTGAATACGAAAGACAAAATATGGCATAAATAAGGTAAGCACTGTAAGGATAGCTCCTAAGATAAATAGTGCGATGACGAGTAATTCCATTGTTATAGTTCTTCTATTGTTGTAATTATTAATTCATTTACTTGCTCAGCCGTGAGGCCTTGCCTTTCGATTAGGTAGCTAAGGGCCGCTAATACTGTTGCTGTTTTGTTTTCGTTTTTCATTGGATTATATGTCTGCTGAGAGTTTGCAAAGCCGGCGCACCAGGAAGTCACAATTAGTCATTGCTTGAATTGCCACTATCCTTGCCGCTTTAGTCAGCGGGATGAACTCGTCGTCTGAGTCTGAATAAACTTCATTCTCGGTAATGTTGTTGGAATGATTTGCCATGTCTTGCATGATGATATTGAGGATGCTGCTGATTTCTTCCTTCAGCTCTTTCTTGTTTAGTTTCTTTGTTGTCATTGTGTTGTTTAGTTTTGTAGTGGAACGATTATCACATATAGCGCAAGCCATGCGGTAAGCATTAAACAGAGTGATATCAGGTCGGTTATTGATTCTTTCATTGTGCTACCCTTTCATTTACTGCTTCGCTTATTTCATACCAGTTGACATCAGCAAGCCATGCCCGTGCGTAGCTTTCGGCTAAGCTGTCTTTCTCATCATCCGGGAATATGATTTCTAGGGCTAATTCCTCACAGCCTTCTGGTGTGGTTTCTATTTCCCACGAATCAAATAATTCTAGGTTGACCCGCCATGTGGCGTAATTTGTCCAGCCGTTGTATGTTGTATCTTTCATTGTGTTTGTTTTTAGTTGGTAACAAGCTGACTTGGTTTGCTCGGAGTTTTTTGACTTCCAGGTCGGGGAGCAATGGCCTCCTCAGCTTGTTAAATAGAAATTAACCTAATTCTTTTAATAGTAAATAAAAAACTTTATCTTTTTTCACAGGCACAAAAAAACCTCCGTTTCAGGAGGCTGGCGAAGTGTTAAGTAATGCTTAATCCTTCTTCCTTGCGATCTCCTTAGTCAACGCAAATATTGCGTCACTTAGTTTTCTGAAGCTAATGTCGTGGCGCTCCTCTGATCGTTCCCTCTGCTCTTCGTTCTTTTCTACGATCTTGCCAATCAGCCTGTCTTTCTTTTCAAGTGCTACAAGAAACCATCTGGACGTGGCAACAATACATCCGACGGCAAAGCCTGCGACACCGTATTCGGTCAAAGTGTTTGGATCAGTCATATCAATAAATGCTCCTCGATTCTAGCAACTCTCTGCTCTAACGTCAAGACTGAAGCGGTGTCTAGTCCCAGGTATGCCAGCACGCCATCAGCTACGGCATGTGCCATTGCTTGCTTGTTCTGAATGATGAACGCCTCACCCGCCGGCGTGTGGATGAACTCACCCTCAATCAGCACGGCAGGACATGCAGCCTTAGCAATCACTGTGAAGTTGGCTTCCTTCAAGCCTCTGTCCCATTGTGCGGGTAGCTGCTTGCGATGCGCTGACCATATCTTTGCTGCCAGCTTGTCGCTGTTGTTCTCTGGCGGCGTGGTGAAGATCTCGAACCCGTTGGCTGAGTCTTTGTCTGCACTGTTAAAATGGTAGCTGATAAAAACGTCGCTGTCGTTGCGGTTTGAGACCTCAGCCCGTGCCGTCAATCCCACATACTCATCGTCCGTCCGCGTCATGATCACGTTGCAATAAGGTGACAGAATCTCACGCGCACGCAAGCACACGTCCAGCGTCTGATCGCTCTCACGCAGTGTCGGGCCGCAAGCACCTGGATCGCTGCCGCCGTGACCGGGATCTAAGCAAACAGTTTTCACTTAGCAGGCTCTATGATCTGAATTGCTGTTGGCACTTTTGGCATGATAACCAAGCCGCCTTTCGAGCTGTAAGAGCCTTCTAGCTTGTCGTTATTAATGCCAACGGTTAAGTCTGCACATGATGCGAGTGCGAGCGTGGCGATTGCTGTGATGATAAATTTAGTCATGATGTATGTAGGTTGCGAATTTTGGGGATTTCTTGCGGAATGCCAGCCGCCCGAATGTGCGAACTGACCAAAAAATGATGCGGCGTTTGATTGCGCCAACGCCATAGAGTTTCATTGCCAGCAACAGGAGCGTGTCAGCCCGCCGGCGTGAAATGTGTTCATGTGTCTCACACCTGCTATACAACCAGTCGTGTAAGATGCCTGCGCCAATCCACTGGGGTGCTTTCGGCGTGTTGATCAATGGGCGTGCTGCTGCGGGGATGGATAAGCCGTCACTGAGAAACTTGGGACTTACAATGATAAGCTGCCCGCCGACATCATAGGCGATTGGCTCGCATGAGAAGAACAGGCGTTCGCCTAGTTCATTGTCGTAGTATGTGTGCAGTTCTGGATTCGGTGGGTTGTTCATTGTCGTGAGATAAGGTAAAGCACCACATACACCGCGAGCATTCCCGCAGTCAGCATGTAGATGGTGCGTTCTTCTTGCATTAGATAGTGATGCCCCATTTGTTGGCGAGGTGCATGGCGAGATATGGGTTGGGGGTCATGGCTTTAATCGTGTCCTTCTGCATTAAGCGTGCCAACTTCTGAGGCGGTTAGCTCGCGGTCGTAGATTCGCACCGAATCCATGTCGCCGTTAAAAAGTTGTGTAACGTCTCCTCTTGCACCTATTCTCATATCCACGGTTGAGCTACCCCAAGTGTAAGTGCCATTCGTCACCGCTGACGATGCCGCTGGCGACCCGTCAATGTATAGCTCGATGCCAGCAGAGTCACCTTCCGTGCCGTCCCATGTGCCGCAGACATGATGCCATGCGTCATCGTCAACGGTTGCGGTTGATAGCTCACCGATGTATGCAGCAAAGTTGTCCGTTCCAAGAATCAATCGGAGTTTTGATCCCGTTACGTGGAAGTTAAAACCGCCAAAAGAAGATGCGCCTTGATAATTACTCACAATCTGTCCGTCTGCTGCTGTTTTGATCCATGCTGATATTGAAAAGCCGCTGCCCATCGTATCATCAATGGCATTACCTATGGTTACATAATCGCCTGCCCCGTCTAAAGTTAAAATTCCGCTCGCTTGTGTCGCACCAACAATCGCGCCATCATAATTGCCCGCTTCATCCACTGCCGTAGAGCCTGTGCTGTCAAATAGGTATGCCGCACGGTAGTCGGTTGGGATGCCACCACCTGCTGCGCTGAAGCGATATGGGTTGATTATCATCTAGCTTGAGTGGAATTGACTATAGCAGTGAAGCCCGAAGGCGACTGCCTGTGTGCGAAACTCAGCGAGTGTCATACCGTGGCTTGCTCCGAAGCAGTCTTTTATCATCACCATCTCGGTGTCTGCCATGCCAGCCTCGTTAAGTAGAGTCATCATGTTGCTGAACGCTGCCTGTGATTGCAGGTCGGTCGCCATCTTGATGCCTGTGCTTGTCTCGTAATGCTCTGGGGTGCGCTCGTCAATCTCAGCCTGTGTGAGTGCGACGACTGTATACTCCGTGCGTGCCTCTTCATTGGCGACATCATACACGACTGCCTTCTCAAGCTTGTGCGTGTTGCTGTCGTAGTCTGGTCTGTCTTGAGTTGACTCAATGAGCCACTTGATGTTATCAGCAAGCCCTTGGATCATCTGAGACTTGTCCTCACTGCCCCATGCTCGTCTTGTCATCTTGCGTCCATTGCCGTCAGCTAATGGCTCGCCTGCCTCTGTGTCGTAGACAGTGAACCTGTCAGCGTCTTGTATTGGATATGTTATTGCCATGATGTTAGTTTGTTAAATTTTATGTATGCTGTTTCCATGTTACCAGAAGTCGGAATAATAGCCGCCATTGCCAGAATTATACAATGCCGTTATGTCGTCTTGAGTTAGTGCCGCATCGAACAGACCAAAGGAATTGACATTGCCGCCCAGACTTAATGATGTGGATGGTGTATCCCAAGCAATGTTGCCAATTCTAAAAGGCATGGTCGCAGTGGACTCAATCGACTCAAAAGAAGCATCAGTGTCCGTGCCTTCGCTTACTGCATTGACGTAAATCGTGGCGGTGTCTGTGCCGTCAAAGACTCCTACCATGTGAACCCAGCCAGCTCCCTCACCAGAGGAAGAGGTCGCCACGGCTGATACGTTGTCTTCGGTCGCGCCATCATCAAAGACGATGAATCTGCCAACATCTGGATTTGCGTTAGTAACACGGAAGTCAAGCAGTCGGTCGTTGGCTGCTGCCTCGTCACGCCATGAGATAATGGCTGAAAATATCGCCCCAATTGATTCTATCTTCGTCCACACACTAACCGACATTGCACCACTTGTGCCGTCCCATGCCTTCTCAGTCGATGTCTTAAGGTAGTCAAAAAAACTTGGAAACCTCACGCTGTCACTTGTTCCGTCTGGCGCGTCACCTGTATCTGTAACTGGTGTCCCGCCTGTTGTCAGCGTCATGTCATTCGTGCCAGCTTTTGAGCCGATGTCATCAAGCCCCGTGGTGAGATTATCAAGATCCCACCAATGAATAGGCGTAGGGATGCCACCTGCTGCCGCGAACGCTCTGCGTCTATGTGATAAGTAACTGCTCATCAGTCCCAAGAAATAAGTAAATCGGTGTGCAAGCCCTTTGCGCCTGTGCCTCCGAATGTGTTAATGAGGAACGAGATTCTGTCACCTGCCGCAAAGCTGGTTGGTGATGTTGTCAATACGTGTGCCGTGCCTGTGCTGGTGCTGGTCTCTGTGCTGTCGATGATGCCCATCGTGCTGAGTATAGTCGTGCCGCCTTTCTGCACGTCAACTGTCAATGCACCGCCTGCTGTGGCTGTTGAGCATCCGCTATGCACTGCGTGAATCTTGCCAGCCGCTGGTGCTACCCATGCTGTCTTCTCACCTGTGCCAGATGCGTCATCTGCCTCACTGCCCATCTTGGTAACATACCAGTTCTGAATGAGGCTGTTGTCATAGTTAACACGCAGACCGAGAAGCTCTGCCTCTTGGCTCATCTGTGTCGCACCGCTTGCCGTGCGCTCAATCTCAAAAAATACGCAGTCGCCATCTGCTGGCGTGCCTCCGACTGTGATTGCGCTGGCTTGGATGATATGAATGTCACCGCTGGCAATCAC
>Ga0209304_1000760_pt1 | contig 21764 bp, 17 predicted proteins | sample COGITO_mtgs_1004_4_FD_184789 | JGI IMG/M metagenome (GOLD analysis project Ga0209304, IMG submission 184789) | Pelagic marine microbial communities from North Sea - COGITO_mtgs_100423 (SPAdes) (version 2) | ecosystem: Environmental > Aquatic > Marine > Epipelagic ...
TCGTTTACCAATCCAATTTTCTCGGCGCGGTCGGCTTTGATATCTTTGCCGCTGTAAGCTAATTCTGCGACATGGCCAGCATTGAGTATTTTGGGTAGGCGCTGCAATGTACCTACGTCGGCCACGAGGCCTAGGCGGGTTTCGCGGACGCTGAAGACTGAACAGGCGCTGGCGATGCGGATGTCGCAGGCGGTGATTAGGTCTACACCGGCGCCTAGGCAGAAGCCCTGCACTACGGCGATTACGGGCAATGCGCATTCGGCAAGGGAGCTAATCGCTGCTTGAAACTTTTGCGTGTTGCCCAGCTGGCGAATGTTGGCTTCGGCTTTGGAGCGGGCTTTGGCATGTTTGTGTGCACTTAGGCCGTCTTCGGCTAAATCAATGCCGGCACAGAAGTGCTTGCCGCGACCGGCGAGAATGATTGCGCCGATCTCGGGGTCTTCGCATAGGGCATCTAGGGCATGGGGTATGGCTGACCATAGCTCGGTGGACAGTGCATTGTATTTAGGTTCGCGGTCTAGCCATACGATACCGACCTGGCCCTGTTTTTCGATGCTTAATACGTTGGATGAAAAAGTCATTTTAAACTCCTATCTATACTTTGTTTACGATTAGCGGGCTGGGCCCGCTTTTCGCAATAAGGCCTATGCCTGTCTGTTGAGTGAGCGCATGGTCATTTTGGCGAGCTGTGACATGTGCACTTCGTCTGGGCCATCGGCGATACGGCAGAATCTGCTAGTCGTCCAGATGTGGGCCAATGGCGTGTCTTGGCAGACGCCCATGCCTCCAAAGATTTGCATGGCGCGGCTGGAGACGTCTTCGCACATTTTAGGGGCGACTATTTTGAGCATGGAGATATCTTCTCTGGCGCCATCGATGCCGTACTTGTCCATTTTTTCAGCGGCGGCCAGTACCAGCAGGCGGCACTGTTCGATGTCGCAGCGGCTGCGGGCGATTTCGTGCTGCACGCTGGTCTTTTTACTCAGCTGCTCACCGAAGGCGACGCGTGCCTGGGCGCGCTCGCACATTAGCTCTAGGCTGCGCTGGGCCATGCCGACAAACATCATGGCGTACTGAAAACGGCCCGGCCCCAATCGGCCCTGGGCAATTTCAAAACCTCGGCCTTCGCCAAGTATCAGGTTGCTGACGGGCACGCGCACATCTCTAAAGATCATGTCTCCTTCACCGCCGGGAGAATGGTATTCACCAAACACTTTGAGTGGGCGCGACATCACCACACCTTTGGTGTCGGTGGGTACGAGTATGGTGGAGTGCTGCTGGTGGCGCGGAGCATTGGGGTTAGATTTACCCATCACCAGCATAATTTTACAGGCGGAACCAATCACGTTGGTGGTCCACCATTTGCGGCCATTGAGTACATATTCGTCGCCATCGCGCTCAATCTTGAGTTCCATATTGGTGGCGTCCGATGAGGCCACATCTGGCTCGGTCATAGCATAGGCAGAACGGATATCACCGGCTAATAGGGGCAACAACCATTGCTCTTGCTGCTCTGGGGTGCCGTATTTGGCCAGCACTTCCATATTGCCGCGGTCTGGGGCATTACAGTTAAAAATTTGCTGGGCCCAGGCAGATCTGGACATGGTTTCAAATAATGGCGCGATCTCCAGGTTGGTTAAACCGGGACTCCAGGGCTTATATTCTTCGGGCAGAAACAGGTTCCAAAGGCCCTGCTTTTTGGCTTCGTCTTTAAGGCCTTGGTACCAGTCTGGGTATTGCCACAGGTTGTTGTGGTCGCCGGTAAACTGTTCGTAGTCATGCTCCCGTGGATAGATATGCTCTTCCATAAACGCGGTTAGGCGATTATTTAGATCTTCTGCTCTTGGTGTTAATTCAAAACCCATTTTGCTCTCCTCTTAAATCAATGTTTTGTTAGCCTGTTAGATAGTGCCGGTGATTTTGCGCATTAGTTTGTTCATACCACCTATCCAACGATCGTAGTTGTTGGTTTTATTTTGCATATATTCCTTTACGATTGGGTGCGGCAAGATTAAAAAGCTTTCGTCGCGCAATCCTTCGATAACGGTTTCTGCCAGCTCTTCTGGTTCGATCATGCCGTTGTTTGCGGCGGCCGCAACGGCGTCATTTTCGACGGCGGTCATGGCGGTGCGCACGGCCTGTGGGCACAGCATGGAAACGCCTATGCCTTCATGTTTGTGATGAATAGCCAGCCATTCGCCAAAGCCTACGGCGGCATGTTTGGTGACGCCGTAAGCGGCACCACCAATTTGATTGAGCAGGCCTGCGGCAGATGAGGTGTTGAGGAAGTAGCCACTGCCCCGCTCGACCATGCGCGGCACTAGGTGCCGGGCGGCGTAGACATGGGACATGACGTTGATATCCCAGATGGACTGCCACTGTTCGTTGGGCGAATGAATACTCTCGCCATAGCCAACACCGGCATTGCAACAAAACAGGTCGATGGGACCTATGTTAGCTTCGGTGTCTTCGATGATGCGGGCGGTGTCTTCTTCTTTGGCGACGTCGGCCATCATGGCCACGCCGCCAATCATGTCGGCGGTCTCTTGGGCGTTGGCTAGGTTGATGTCGGCGCAGACGATTTGTTTGGCGCCTTCGGCGTGAAAACGCACGGCTAGTGCACGGCCTATGCCGCTGCCTGCGCCGGTGATCACGACTATTTTATCTTGTAGTTCCATATTCTTCCCCTTTTGCTTTTAAGTGCGCTGTCTCGCTTGCGTTTAAATTAACTCGCCCAGATGTTCTTTGCGGAATGGTTTTAGGTCGTCCATTCGTTTGGCTTCGACCAGATTAACCCAGTCTGGGTTTGAAATCAGGGCGCGGCCTACAGCGACTAGATCAAACTCGTCTTGGTCTAGGCGGTGTAGCAAGGTGTCTAGGCTGGCGGGGTCGGCTTCTTTAAAATGGGCTTCGCCCGGCTTGGGGGTAAAGTCTGCATCCAGACCTACGCTGCCTACAGTGATAGCTGGCTTGCCAGTAATCTGCTGAGTCCAGCCTGCTAGGTTTAGTTCACTGCCTTCAAATTCGGGCTCCCAGAAGCGTCTCTGTGAGCAATGGAATATATCGACCCCGGCGTCAGACAGTGGCATAAGGAAGCGCTCTAGCTCTTCTTGGGTGACGGCTAGGCGTGCGGTGTAATCCTGCTGCTTCCACTGGGACCAGCGCAAAATAATGGGGAAGTCTGGGCCAACGGCGGCGCGAACTGCGCTAATGACTTCTACGGCAAAACGACCACGATTTTCTATGGAGCCAGCATAATGATCGTCACGCTGGTTGGTGCCTTCCCAGAAAAACTGATCTATCAGGTAACCATGGGCACCGTGTAGCTCAACCGCATCACAGCCAATGGCTTTGGCATCGGCGGCAGATTGAGCAAAGGCGGCAACTACATCGTCTATATCTTGCTGGGTCATAACATGGCGATTGGCCTTGCCCGGTACATTCATGCCTGAGGGGCCGTAGCCCGGCACATCACCTTCGGGCATTGTGCCTGCTTTACGCACGGCGCCTACATGCCATAATTGGGGCGCTATTTTGCCCCCGGCGGCATGTACAGCGTCGACGACTTTCTTCCAGCCGGCCAGTCGCGCTTCACCATAAAAATAAGGTACGCCGGGATAGCCACTGGCGCCCTCGTGACCAACACAGGTGCCTTCGGTAATCACCAGACCCACACCACCTTCGGCACGGCGACGGTAGTAGTCCACCACGTTGTCACCCGGAATATTGTCGTTGGGCGAGAAGTTTCTGGTCATGGGGGCCATCACAATACGGTTTTTTAGCTGCAGGTTACCCAGTTGGAATGGCTTGAATAAGGCGTTGTCGGTCATAGTGGTCTCTGTATTTTTATTATAAGAATGCGATTTGAGTTAGGGCGGCTATTAAGGCCAGCCCCATGGCTAACAGTACCCGCGGCGAGCCCATGAGCAAGCTGGTGGTGGCGGGAAAGGCGAAGGTTTTTTCCAGTGCGGCGAGCTTGTTGCCATGATGCTCACTACCAAAGGTGTCTAGCAATGTCTCGGCAAAGTCGCGGCGGCTGCGGTAGCGCACTATGCCGGATGAGGTCCAGTTGTCTGCCTGCTCGCAGTGCAGGTTTTCAATGTTTTTTGCCTTGGCATTGGCTATAAAAAACGGGTGGCCTGCCCGCTTTAACATGCCGGCCATAAAGACTTTGGAGTAGCTCTGCAGCAGCTTGGCTGATTCGCGCTTGGGTGACTTAAGCTCTAGGAGGTTGACCATAAACCATTCACGGCCATCGTCTTTGGCTAGGAACTGATGAAGATTGCCCAGCTTATCAGCGGGCAATCCAGCGGCTTCGAAGCGCTGCATGTACTGCTCGACGTCTGTTGCAGATAGCTTGCCCTTCAGGCCTACATACCAGACCCAAAATACGGCATAGATGACTGCGGCTGTACCCCAGACTATGGTTGCTGTTATCAAAAAACCCCCTATGACTGCTATATTTGTGCTGTTTTTATTGGCGGCTGCCCTGTAACTACCCGTTAACTACGCTGCCACGCTTAGCAATTAACCGCTCCACTATGCCTACTAATGGCGGTCTTTGCTCTGCAAATGGCGAATGCCGAGTCACAGATAGCAGCAGCAGGCACAAACCTGCTATTTCTGTTCGATTGCAACGGTGTATTTACCCATGACCGGCTGGACTTTCTTTTTATGTTGCATTGCTCCTGAAGTCTTATTAACTCCGATATACTCGATATATCTGGCGCAGGTTTTATATTGTCATTGGCGGTGCCATAATAAACCAGCACAACAGAATTTCAATAATTATTATAAATAGCAGGGGTATCAGATGAGCAAGATCGTGGAGTTTTTTAGAGTGCTATGGAATTTCTTCCAAGCCGCACCCACATTAATTTTCTTTAAGCCTCCTGCTGACGATGAAAAGTCGTCGCTTGGTTTGATGTTTCAAACCACCGCGGCCAAGTTCAGTAATAAGTCGGCCATTGTCTGTGGCGACTCTGAACTAACCTGGGGTGAGTTTAATGCCCTCACTAACCAATATGCTCACAGCCTTAAAAGCCAGGGTGTGAAGCGCGGCGACTGTGTGGCGGTGCTGATTGAAAACCGTACTGAGTTGCTGTGCAGTATTTTTGCTCTGGCCAAAATGGGTGCGACTGCCGGTATGGTTAATACCGGCCTAACTGACCGCCCTCTGGCCCATTGCATCAATATAGTCGAGTCGACAAAATGCTTGGTGGGTCAGGAACTGCTGGCAGCTGTAACCGGCGTTAAAGGCGATTTAACACTACAGGACAAGGACTATCTGTGGGTCGCTGACCCGCTTATAAGTGCTGAGGCGCCCGACTGGGCAACAGATTTCAGTGCTACGGTGGCTGATATGCCAACCGAAAACCTGCCCGAGACTGATGAAATTGTGGCGGGGGAAATTGCTCTGTACATCTTTACCTCTGGCACCACGGGCCTGCCTAAGCCTGCGGTTATCTACCACCGCAAAATTATGTCGGCGGCCAAGCCCTATTCCACCGTGGGCTTTCATGCCAAGCCTTCGGACCGCATGTATATTTGCCTGCCGCTGTACCATGCCACGGGCTTTTTGCTCGGCATTGGTAGCTGTCTATATTCTGGCGCGTCGATGTTTGTTCGCCGCCGCTTTTCTGCTACGCAGTTTTGGCCTGAGGTGCAAAAGCACCAGACTACGCTGTTTGTGTATGTGGGTGAGCTGTGCCGCTATTTGGCTATGGCACCAGAATGCCCAGATGAAAAGAACAACCCCCTTAAAACCATGCTGGGCAATGGCTTGCGCCCGGATATCTGGGGTACCTTTCGCAATCGCTTTGGCGTTAAGCGCATTACCGAGATTTATGGTTCCAGTGAAGGCAATGTGTCGTTCCTGAATATCCTCAACAAAGAATCTACCATTGGCACTGGCTCTGTCGTGGTAATGCTGGTGAAGTACGATATTGAGAATGATGAAATTGTGCTCGATGAAAATGGCAAGGTGATTGAAGTTGGGCTGGGCGAGCCCGGGCTGATGCTGGGCCAGATTGATGCTCGATACAAGTTTGATGGCTATAAAAATAAAGAAGCCACTAACGACAAGATTCTTACAAACCTAAAAGAGCCAGGCGACCGCTGGTTTAATACCGGCGATCTGATTCGCATGATTGATGTGGGCTTTGCGATGGGCATGCCCCATTATCAGTTTGTCGATCGTGTGGGCGACACCTTTAGATGGCGCGCTGAAAATGTGTCAACCAATGAGGTGGGCGAAATTTTAAATGCCTGCGAGCAAGTTGAAATTAGCAATGTCTACGGCGTTGAAATACCGGGCGCTGAAGGCAAAGCTGGCATGGCGGCCATTACCTTAAAACCGGGCCAAACATTCGATGCTGCGGCCTTTACCGAATACGCTGATCGCGAACTTCCCGCCTTTGCCCGCCCAGTATTTGTGCGTATTGAAGACGAACAGGACACGACAGGAACCTTTAAGCTGTTTAAGGGCGCGCTGAAAAAGCAGGCCTATCATCTGGATCAGGTGGACCAACCTATTTATGTGCGCCAGCCAAAATCGGCGCAGTACGAGTTGTTGGATCAGGCGTTTTATCAGCAGCTGATTAATGGACAGGGTGGCTATTAAAAAGAGCCACCAACTTTAAAGCGACTTACTCTGATTGATTTCGATACGGCCTCTTTTTTTGTGAGTGGCCGTTAAGCAAACGTTGACTCAATATAAAACAGCAAAAAGAGCGCGACTAAAAGGCTGAATAAAAAAATGACTACAATGAATCTTGCCCTTAAAGACGGCATCCATATTCTGACCCTGACCAATGGCGACGATGACAATAGATTTACCACTCCTGTTGTAAAGGACTATCTGGCGGCTTTGGATGCGGTTGAGGGCTATAAGGGCAACACTGCGCTTATACTGACCAGCGAGCACGAAAAGACATTCTCTACGGGCATTAATCTCGACTGGCTTACCCAGCAGGATCCTGCGGGAAAAGCTGAGTTCTTAGTTGTGTTTGAAACCTTGCTCTGCCGTTTTGCATTACTTCGCGCCCCGACGGTGGCCTGTATTAATGGCAATGCCTACGCCGGCGGTGGTATTTTAGCCGCTGCAGCGGACTACCGTATTATGCGTTCTGATCGCGGTCGCTTTTGTTTTCCGGAAGTGAATATTAATATTCCTTTTACTCAGGTCACTAACGACATTGTGCATCTGCTACCCAATAAGCATGCCCTTAAAAATATGATGCTGACCGGGATTGCCTATACCGGCGAGCAGTGCGTTGAGCTCAATATTGTCGAGGCGATTTTTCCCTCTGAGAAATTACAGGGTGCTGCCTTTGAGCTGGCTAAAACCCTCGCCAGCAAGGATCGCAACACCTACAGCACCATTCGCAATCTGATGAGACCGGCTATTTCGGTTCATCTACACCAGCTAACAGATTCAAAATCATAATAACCAACTGGAGAAAACCATGGGTACCAAGCTATTTGATTTAACGGGAAAAGTTGCATTAGTCACCGGCGCAAGTCGCGGTATTGGCGAAGCCATTGCCAAGCTACTGGCAGAACAGGGTGCTCATGTGATTGTTTCGAGCCGAAAAATAGATGGCTGTCAGGTCGTTGCTGATGCCATTACTGCGGCTGGCGGCAGTGCTGAGGCCCTCGCTTGCCATGTGGGTAATATGAGTGATATTGAAGCCTGCTTTGCACATATTAAACAGATGCACGGCAAGCTGGATATCCTGATTAATAATGCGGCAACCAATCCTTACTTTGGTGATATCTTGGATACGGATCTCGGCGCTTACACTAAAACAGTGGACGTGAATATTCGCGGCTATTTCTTTATGTGTGTAGAGGGTGGCAAGATGATGCGCGATAACGGCGGCGGTTCTATTGTCAATACGGCGTCGATTAATGCACTGCGGCCTGGCCCGTTACAGGGCATCTATTCTATTAGTAAGGCCGCCGTTGTGAATATGACGAAAGCCTTTGCCAAAGAATGTGGCCAACATAATATTCGTGTAAATGCCCTACTTCCAGGCATGACCAAAACGGCCTTTGCCGGCGCCCTTTTCAGCGATGAAAAAATCTACAAGCAGGCGATTGCGACTATTCCTATGCACCGTCATGCTGAACCCGAAGAGATGGCGGGTACGGTTCTGTATCTGGTATCGGATGCAGCGAGCTATACCAATGGTGAATGTATTGTGGTTGATGGTGGTTTGACGCTATAGCTTTTAGATGATGGCTTTTAGGCTATCGGTTTAGGGCTATCGCATTGATAGAAAGCCCTTAGCCCGCAAACTAAAAGGCACCTCTAATGAGGTGCCTTTTTTGTTCTTATTGATTTATTGATATTTAAAGTAGCGACACCATTAGGCCCGTGCTTGGAGGAATTTCATTATCCAACAACTTGACCCAATGCTGGCTGAGACTCTCCGCGCCCTGAACCCATTCCACATTAATATCATCGGTAATCAGCGCCGCGACTTCTGCACTGGCCGCCGTTGCTTTCATCATGGCAACACCTGGGCCCCACTCTTTATTGCGCTTTTCAATTTGCCCCGGGGCAAAAAAGAATCGCGGTTTAGCTCCGGGGAGCTGCCCTACTTTACCACCCTCTTGCCAGTGACTGGCGCCGACCATGCAGCTTTCGACGAGGTTCTCGCCACAATGATTATGCAGGGTGATGGTGAGTCGGGCGTCCCCTGACATATCCACATAGGCTGTAGGTAGACTGGCATCGATCTGTGCTTCGTTTTCGTACACCACTATCTGGTTACAGCAGCCGAGGCCTTTTACAAAATCAACATTGCCTGAGGAGGTTATACCAATCACCGACGCACTAACGTCTTTGTCATTGTGTAACATCTGAGCCAGACCAAAGCCGGTTTTAGACGAGACCGACCCAATCGCGACCTGCTGGGCACCAAAGAAATCGTTGTCGATTAGATAGTCATAGATCAGGTAGGAGGTCATAAATAATGGAAATAACAGACAGCGTTCGTTTTCTAATTTCTGTAAAAACTCAGGCTCAGCCTGGGTGCGACGAAACTGATTGTAGACTGCAGGCAATTCTCTGCGATGTTCAACCACATCAACAAAGTAATCCCCGTGAACCTTACCGGGGGTTAAGATGGCATGGCTGGCCATAGGGAAATAACCCCAGAGACGGTCGCCCACAGGTACTTCGCCACAGCTTGATTCGACCACGGTGCCGCATCCCCAGACCGGTACCACGCCCCATTCACCTTCTGCGGGATAAAACTGCCAGTAGCCAATACTGTCTCCGGTGACGGCATAGCTGACATTGTTGGCGGTAAGACCAAACTTGTCGATGGCGACTAACACTTCGCCCGCGCCTAGCGCGGGTAGCGCTGAGGTTACCTGCTTGGTGGTTCTAATATCTTTACGATCGATCCATAGTTGCGTGCAATCCCGCATGATGCCTGCCCTCTGCTGATTATTGAATGGTTTTATTTAACTGGCATTATAGGTGCCATAACTTTTCAGTTCAATACACTACCCATGCCGTCTAAGTAATTTGCATCTATTTGGAAATCTTGGTCTACACTTTTATAGAACGTGGTATTTTTTTAGCTTGAGGGGGCTAAACCATGAAGCTAGCTTTATATTCCAAATCGTTAATTCTTATTACTACAGCATTAATTATTATTTTATGTCTGCCAAGCCAAGCTGAGGCGAGAGCCTGGTCTGAGCGAAAACTCGACAAGACTATTCTCAAAATAGACAGCGATCTGACAAGGAAGCGCTGGGCGTCAGTGATCAAACGCAGCGAAAAAGCGATTCCAGAATGCATTGCCCGATATTCAGAACATCACAAAATGTGTATTGTGATGCTCAGAAATATCAATCAGAGCTATGAAGAGACGAGACGTTTCAATCCTGACAATGCGCAGATTAAAGCGGCCTATACACTGTCTTCGGAAGTGTTTGGCAAGACCCATTCAACGACGATTAAGGCGCGAGATTACTATTATAAGTATCTGATTTTTACCGAGGATTACGCCGCTGCAATTCCTCTGGTGATTGAGATTATCGATCTCGAGCTTGCGGGCGCCCATGATGAATACCGATTGATGCAGCGCTACAATCAGCTCTATGCACTTGAGGGCCTAACCGAAAATTGGCCCGCTGAGGAAGCGGCACTGACGAAAGTATTACAACTCTCTGAAGAAGTACTGGGCAAAGACAGTATGGAATTTAAAGCTGCCGCAGAAGCTCTGGCACATAATTACTGCATTCAAACCAAGTACCATGAGTTCTTTCAACTTATTAACCAAGAAAACCTGCAGGTTGACTGCTTTGGAAGATCGAATAGCTAAACACTTTTTATCTAGGTGTTTTTAGTTCAAGTACTCTTAATCTAGATGCCCTTAATCTAGGTGCTGTTAATCTAGATGCTTTGCCAAATGCTGGTGGAAATGAACAATCGCCTTCTCAAAATGGCCAAAAGTGAAATGACTATTGGCTTTGCTGGCCGCGCTTGCTTGAATGGCACAGGCAGCTTCACGATCTTCATCCTGTCCCGACTCATTGACAAAAATCGCGTCTCGCTGTGCGTCCTCTAGGGTGATCGGATATTCAGCAGTCTGCGGATTAATCATTCGGTAAACCACCCATTGCGACTGGGTTGGGCTTAGCGGCTCAAGAATCACCAGATTGCTGTGCTTGGATAAGACCGCCACACTAGCATTGGGAAAAAGCAGATACACCTGAGTTACCAGTCCATCGATACGACGTTTTTCTGGTGCTATCTCGCGTACCTTTTCGATGCGCTTAAATGGAAATGTCACTCGGGAATGGGCGCCAAAATTTTCAACTAGGGTGATATTGTCCAAACCATAGGGGAAGAAAGTTTCTTTGTGCAGCGACTTGATATGGTAGCCCTCCATCGCTGTCTCTGTCAGCAGCTTCCAGTTGGCCTCATCGGTAAAAGTGGTTTGTTCAAAGAGAGCTTGCTCCGGCATGAAAAAATCCAAACTATCATGGAGCATCTCTGGCGTTATTTCGCCCTCTTGCATCACATAGACAATGCCACCTTTTTCCTGTGCACTGACTTGAACCAGCCCATGCTCTTCAGGATTAACGCCGGGGAACCCCTCCTGGCCAGGAATACGCTTAAGATCCCCTTCGAGGTTATAGGTCCAGGCATGATAGGGACATACAAAAGCTCGCGAACAGCCCGTACCCTTGGCAACTTGCATGCCTCGATGGCGGCAGGCATTAATAAAGGCGCGCACAACGCCATCCAAACCGCGCACAACGACCAGCGGTGTTCCGGCGGCGGTACGGGCAATGTAGCTGCCTTTGTCCGACAGCGCGGCCGAGGGACAATAGGGTACGGGGAGCCGCTTTAAGAGCGCGATTTCTGCCTCGAAGCGCGCTTGGGAATGATAGCTATCGACAGGCTCCTGCCAAACACTGTCACCTAGATCAGTTGAGTTGTTATCAATATGTAAAAGAACACGTTTGATAACATCTTGGTCATTGAGTAGCTGGGGATGTGAGATGGATGCAGTCATTATCGGAGCCGTATAAAAGATTAATTATAATTTTTCTAAATCAGAAAATAGTCATTCAAGGCTTCAGCATATCAAAACATTGGCCACTGATAGACTATAAAAGGTGACCGCTGCGTTCAGCCTAGGTGCTTGGCTAAGTGCTGATGAAAGTTAACAATCGCCTTCTCAAAATGGCCAAAAGTAAAATGGCTATTGGCATTACTACCCACACTTTCTTGAATGGCTCGAGCCGCTTCACGGTCTTCATCTTGACCGGATTCATTGACAAAAATGGCATCTCGCTGAGCTTCGTCCAGAGTAATTTTAAGCTCAGCAGTCTGTTTATTAACCATGCGATAGACCACCCATTGAGACTGGGTCGGGCTAATAGGCTCAAGAATAACCAGACTAGTATGCTTGGATAAAACTGCCACACTGGCATTGGGAAATAGCAGATAGACCTGAGTTACCAGTCCATCGATACGACGTTTTTCTGGTGCTATCTCGCGTACCTTTTCGATGCGTCTAAAGGGAAATGTCACTCGTGAATTGGCACCAAAGGTTTCGACCAACGTGACATTGTCTAGACCGTAAGGATAAAAAGTCTCTTTGTGCAGAGACTTGATATGGTACCCCTCCATAAGAGTCTCTGTGAGCAACTTCCAGTTGGCCTTATCCGTTAAATTTGTATGCTCAAATAACGCCTGATCCGGCGTAAAGAAGTCGAGGCTATCTGCCAACATCTCTGGGGTAATTTCGCCCTCCTGCATCACATAGACAATGCCACCTTTCTCCTGCGCACTAACTTCAACCAAGCCATGCTCTTCAGGGTTTATCCCTGGAAAGCCCTCCTGCCCCGGAATATGTTTAAGATCCCCTTCGAGGTTATAGATCCAGGCATGATAGGGGCAGACAAAGGCACGCGAACAGCCACTGCCCTTGGCCACCTGCATGCCGCGATGACGGCAGGCATTAATAAAGGCACGCACCTCACCATCCAGACCTCGAACCACAACCAAGGGCGTCCCAGAGGCTGTGCGAGCAATGTAACTGCCCTTCTCCGGCAATGCGACAGATGGACAATAAGGTACGGGAAGTCGCTTTAAAAGGGCAATTTCAGCATCGAATCGCTGTTGTGACTGATAATGTGTAACTGGTTCCTGCCAAACTGTATCCCCAAGGTCCGTGGTGCCATTATCTATATGACTAAAGATACGCTCTATAACCTCTTGGTCATTGAGGAGTTGGGCGGTTGTGCTCGATTCGGTCATTGCAGTGCCATGATTTTTATTATTTTGGCTAAGCTATAAGAATAGGCGCCAGATTACAACTCTGAAACATAAAGAAACCTATCCCGGCCTTGCTAAGTATTTTTAAGACAGAGGCCCCTATCCCCTATTTTTCAACCACCCTAAGTAGCAGGTGGCTATACAGCCCTACTTTATACAGTTAGCTCTGATAAGAAAGCAGTTTGACTGCCTGTATGAGAGCGAACGCTCCACAGCGGTGTCGGCCTGATAGTAATGATTTATAGACTTTGCCTAGAGGCTATTTTATCAAATCCATGGCGATCATTATTGCAAAGCTAAGGCTGACGATCAGGCCGCAAGCAGGCACCCATAGAGGGGCAGTCATCCCCTTTGTCGGAGTTTTTTCGACTGTATGGAGCTTTAAACGCAGTAGCGCAGCATTGACCAGTGTTGCGATAATTAAAATCATTAACGACGTGGTTTCTGCCAAGCTTTCTATGTCAAAAATCAGGGCTAATATGCAAACCAGTAGCACTATGCAGGCAGTGGCTTTAATCGGTGTTTGGGTTTTCGAATTGACGTCACCTAAAAAGCGCAGTGTTTTTGGGGTAATAGATTGGCGACTCATGCCGTATAAAACCCGCGCTGCCATAATTATCTGAATCAGGCCACCATTGAGAATCGCAAATATACTGATTAGGCTAACAAGGGCTGGATCAGAGCCGGTTTTTTTCTGATAAATATAACTGAGCGGCGCCTTTTGTTGACCCAGTTCGGCGGGAGCAACGCTTAGGACGGCCACCAGTGTCACTATAAAATAGATCAAGGTGGTCAGCAGCAGGGTAATAATAATGGCCTGTGGCAGGGTTTTCTCAACATCTTTGATCTCTTCGGCCACATTAACCATATCTTCAAAACCAATAAAGGCATAAAAGGCCAAAAAGGAGCCGCTCAGTATCCCTAACCAAATAGTGCCGTTCAATCCGGGCATCAGTTCATGGCTACGAACCGGAATAGTGGCAAATTCGTCGCGAGCAACCCAGACAATAATTAGCAGGCCACCCACTTCTATCAGAGTAATAACCGCCGCCATCATTACCGATTGCCCTATTCCCCAGGCGGCAAGGATTCCAAGGGCTGCCGTGATCAGCACAATTACCATCCAGTCGGGCATGGCCATAAATGTTTGCCAATAGCCCACAAAACCATTGGCCAGCGCTGCTGCGGATACACTGCCATTGAGAATAACCAAAATGCCAACGAAAATAGCAAGCGGCTGGAAGTTAAAGGCTTCCTTAACATAGACCGCTTCTCCGGCACTTTTTGGGAAGCGGCTGGATAACTCGGCAAAGGTCAGTGCGGTGAATGCTGAGAGCAGCGCAGCAGCCATAAATGACAGTGGTGCCATCATGCCGGCTCGCTCGGCCACCTTGCCGACCAAGACATAGATTCCGCCACCAATAGTGGTGCCTAGGCCATAGAGGATAACTAACGGTAGGTTCAATACGCGTTTAAGTGGCTGCGACTGAGCTTCGGAAGTACTTGTGGCTGCGTTTTTTGATGTTTGCATAGCCTTAATGGTAGACCAGATTTTGACTTTGGCGATTGATCTATATGTCTCACCTTAGTGACAAACTCTGTTGTTGCAGGTATTGAGGGAGAACCTTTTAGAGCGGTTTCAGTAGGTCGATGCGGCTTTTTATTGGGTCGAACCTAGTATATAAATTCCCCCCCCACCTCTCTCGTGTAACAAAGAGCGCGGCCCTAAAGGGCATTCAAATTTGCTACGCAAATTTATGGAACCGGAGCTTTAAACTCACTTCCGCTAATCTCCGGCAAATAAAAAACCCCCGCACTATCGTGCGAGGGTTTTATTGATGTTTGGGTACGGGGTTCTTCGCGGGATTATTCGGCCTCAGGCCTCACCCCGTTGGGGCTGCCCTAAAGGGCATTCAAATTTGCTACGCAAATTTATGGAACCGGAGCTTTAAACTCACTTCCGCTAATCTCCGGCAAATAAAAAACCCCCGCACTATCGTGCGAGGGTTTTATTGATGTTTGGGTACGGGGTTCTTCGCGGGATTATTCGGCCTCAGGCCTCACCCCGTTGGGGCTGCCCTAAAGGGCATTCAAATTTGCTACGCAAATTTATGGAACCGGAGCTTTAAACTCACTTCCGCTAATCTCCGGCAAATAAAAAACCCCCGCACTATCGTGCGAGGGTTTTTTATTTGGTGGAGCCTAGCGGGATCGAACCGCTGACCTCAACACTGCCAGCAAGACCTTGTATTTTTAACTTATTGATTTTATTAACTTTAATAGTGGCATCCAACAGCAATTTGTAGATGAGTGGCCATCAAAGTCGATCAGTTTCCCACAATTCTCCCACAGTCGGAGAGTTAGCTTTAACCTAGACACTACCCCCTCCCCAAAAAAAGGGGTGCCGACTTATACTATTGATCAGCGTTGTGTTTTCCTGCCTAACCAGAATTCATCATAATAAAAACAAGTAGTGCAAGGATGAGTGCACAAATTAGGTTCAAGCCAAATCCCTGCTTCATCATGTCCTGAATCGATACCCTGTTACTGCCATAAATAATAGCGTTAGGCGCGGTTGCCATGGGCATCATAAAGGCACAACTGGCGCTGAGTGCTGCGGGTAGCATAAGTAAAATAGGGTCAAGGTTAGCGGCTATGGCAACCGCTGCTAATAGAGGCAGCAGCAATGCAACGCTGGCACTATTACTCATAAGTTCGGTGATAAAGGTCACGGAAAAGCAAACAATAAGTATTAAGACAATAGAAGGCGCGCCAGAAATAAAGCCCAGCTGCCCGGTCAATCCGCCAATAAGGCCTGTGTTTTTTAAGGCGGTGGATAGCGCTAGTCCCCCGGCAATTAACAGGATAATGCCCCAGGGTACTTTGGCGGTTAATTCCCAGTTCATTAGTGGCTTTCCTTTACCATCTGGAATAATAAAAACAAGAATCGCCGCAATTAATGCAATATAACCATCATGGGTGCCTGTTAATCCCAGCCATTCGCTCCAACCACCGTAAGGGTCTTTGCGTGTTATCCATAGCAGTACGGTAACCATAAATATTAGCAGCACGCGAGTCTCTGCCGGTTGCCATTTGCCACGGTTTTCTATTTTGATGGCTTCATTGGCCGTCAATTTTCTGGTCAATTTCCAAGCAACAATAGGCAGCAAACAAAGGATGACGGGGACTCCCCATTTCATCCAGTCAAGGAAACTAATTTCCCGGCCAGTGGTTTGGCCGTATATTTCCATAAATATGAGGTTAGGTGGCGTACCAATGGGTGTACCCATACCACCAATACTTGAGGCGTAACAAATTCCCAATAACAAAGGAACACGCAGTGTTTGTTTGTCTTTGGTGCTCTCTAAAATCGCTAGGGCGATGGGTAGCAACATCAGGGTTGTCGCGGCATTAGATACCCACATACTGAGCAGGGCCGATGCTGCCATAAACCCCCAAACCAAATGGCGGCCGTTTTTTGCTTTTATCAGCTGCATAATGCCCGTTGCAATACGCAGGTGTGCGTTACTATTGATCATAGCTATGGATAAAATAAAACCGCCGAGCAGTAGAAAGTGGATGGGGTTGCCCAGAGCAGCCGTCACATCTTTTCGGCTCAATACGCCGACCAGCGGAAACAGGGAAAGAGGAATCAATGCGGTAACGGGGATAGGAATGGCTTCTGTTATCCACCATATGGCGCATAGCGATGTGATTGCCGCTGTAAAGGATGGGTTGAAACCCCAACCGTAGTAGCGAAAAAGGCTAAAGACAGCTATTGAGACCAGTGGGGCCAGAAGTAGGGGTTTACTTTTGATCGTACTCATAAAGATTGGTGCCTTAAGTTAGTATGAACAGGCCCTATTAAGAGTATCGTTTTTCTTGCTCAAAATATTGATCAAACCCCAAGATGTTTTGCAGTGATTCAAAGGGCATAGTGGCGGCTTCAGGTTCACCGTTCTTCAAATGTTGTAGGGAAGCCTGAATGGCACAGATACTAGCCATTAAGCTTGTTAGCGGATAAGCGGCGATGGAAAAACCGATAGCCTGTAGTTCATCTTGAGACAGGATTGGGGTTTTGCCTCCTTCTAGAATATTGGCCATCTGTGGGCCATTGCCTTTTTGACAAATGGCTTCCATTTCTTTTGTTGATTGCGGCGCTTCGATAAAAATCAGATCCGCGCCTATTTCATAGAACTGGTTTCCACGCTCTATCGCCTCTTCCAGGCCCAGTGATTCGCGAGCATCCGTGCGGGCCAAAATTAATATGTCTGCACCTTCGTTGCGCGCATCTACGGCTGCCTGAATACGGATCATCGCCTCCTCTCTATTTACGACCTGTTTTCCTTGCGTATGTCCGCATCGCTTGGGAGAGACTTGATCTTCGAGCATAATGCAGGCCAGCCCTGCATCTGCATAGGCGTTTACTAAGCGTTTTATATTCAAGGCATTGCCAAACCCGGTATCGCCATCGCCTATCACGGGGATAGTGATAGCTGAGGCGATGTTACGTCCCTGATCAATCATTTCTGTGCTGGAGATCAGCCCAGTATCAGGGAGACCTAGCCTTTGTGCAGATACGCAAAAACCACTCATAAAAGCTAATGGGAAACCAGCTTGCTCTATGAGTTTTGCGCCCAGTGGGTCGCCGCAGCAAGGGGTAATATCAAGTTGTTCGCGTGTAATCAGTTCACGTAAAAGCTGGGTTTTGCTCACTGGTGAGTCTCCATTGTTGATTTTAAACCAATAATTTCTTAGGTTATTTATTCAGATTCGAAAGTAAGAATTCAGCAATTTCATGGCGAGACTCCTCAGCTTCGGAGAGCCCGTTGAAATAAAACCCATCAAATGCATGCCACATCCCTTCCCACACGGTTAGTTCAACCTCTATTTCAGCCCGTTTTAGTACCCGCTGGAGCCTGGCGGCATTACTCAAAAACAGATCTCTTGTGCCTGTCGAAATCAATGTCGGAGGGAACCCCTTTTTATAGTCAGCATAGATTGGCGACAAAAAGGGCATCTTTCGATCATATTCTCCTGCATAGGCCTCCGCTGCTTTTGATAACCCCTCCCAGGAGATCAAGCCTCGCCCTGCATTAGAGTAATAGCTATCTCCTGTACGCGTAAGATCTGTCCAAGGGGACAGCAACGCAACTGGTCTGGGTAATGGCAGCTCCAAGTCACGGGCTTTCAATAGTGTAGCCAACGCCATACCACCACCCGCGGATCTCCCAAAAACAACGATTTGATTTGCATCATATTTTTTAAGTAATGCACGATAAACCACAACGCAATCATTCATTCCGGCCGGAAACGGATGCTCAGGAGCTAAGCGATAGTCAATGGAATAAACTTTAAGTCCTAATTTATGAGCCATGTTTATGCCGGTATAATCCAAAGCTACTCCACCAACATAGGCACCACCATGGATATACACGGCAATACTCTGGCTATTGGTAGCGCGATATGTTTTCGGTGTAATGACGGTGACATGCATGCCATCCATTTGAAGTCGATCGACTGACGAAATCCAATCAATCTGAGATTTATGAATGGATTGCTCATCGTTTTCCCACAGGTTATGTGAGATTCCCTTCGATATTGATTTTGGATTACTTAACAAGATTTTCTGCGCCTGTAAGCTAACACCTCCCAGATCGCCTCCTGTCTCACCTATAGCATTTCCGACAGTAATCAATAACAAAAAAATGAACGCTAAAAAGTTACTTGAAATCTTTAGGAATTCTCTATGTATAAAAAAATTGGCCATGCTCACTATCTGCAAGTGAAATTCTCCGCTTTTGTTTTATCCCCAGAGCCGTTGTAATACGCAACCTGTGGGTAGGGACAAAGTGGCCTAATCATTGGGCGCCCCAGCGATGCAGGAAAGTGCATAGGTGCTTCCGCCCAACTTGCATCAATACGCTCTGGAGCTACGCCCTTTTCAACCCATCGTATAAGAGGGGTTAGAGCATCAATGGTATTGGGGCCATTACCAGCGCCACAATGTTCTACCCCTGGCATCATAAACAACCGGTAAAATTCTCGAAGTTTCACTGCCGCCTGATTAACACCCAAGCTGTATTGGGTTTGCAGGTGACGCTCAAGGGCTTGGTAGTAGTTGGTGGTGTCGTAGCTGGTGCTTATATCATTCCAGCCAAAGTAAGAAAGTATTTTTCCGCCTCTCTTTTGAAAGGTGCTTAAATCAGTATTGTCCGCATCACCCCAGAAAAAGCCCTGTATTTTCAGGTAGGTTTCTACATCATGATCCCAATCGCTTTTTCTAAAGTTATGTTCAGACCCTAATATTGAACGCACCACCTCAGCATGAGGTGGCTCAGGCTGGTCCGCGTGATCCATATAGGCTTTCCAGCCAAGTTCTGTTCCCCTCGGAAGCCCGGGCCAAACCATCTTGCCTGAACTTTTCAGCACAAAGGGCGAATACAATTTATTGGCCATGTCGACCTGCGGTTGAGTAAGGCACTTACTCGTGTCATTAGCTGTGCAAAGCATGGTTTCAGGTTGCCAATTGCAGGCATAGGGATTTGCTAGAAACGGATCATCAGCTAGACCACCCGCTAAACCAGCGCATTGCTTTAGAACCGCTTTGTGCATCAGCATAAGTTTGTAGTCGTTGATGATTCCTTCAGGGTGAAACTTAGGCTGCATAAAGTTGTAGAGCAATCCCATAACTTTATTGGCTCGCCTATTACCAGGGTTACCTGCAATGATGCCGTCATAATCCTCAGGGAAGTACTGGGCGTTTCGTTGCCCTTGAAATCCACCCGTTGAGCATCCTTGCCAATAAGAGTAATCAGGCCCCTGACCATAGAATGCTTTTGTGAGTGTTTTTCCCGCAACTGTCATTCCGTGGGTGGATCTGCGTCCATAGTCCAGCCATTTGATCGGGTGTGCGATTGCCGGAAACACTCCCTCCCTTGTCAGACTGGTGCCCATGTCTGTATTTGCAACAACAAAACCCCGCTTTATGCCTGACAGCATACCGTGGTATCGAATGACCCCTGCGAAACCACCATTGCCAACCCCTAAAAACCGACCATTCCAGTTTGATAGGGGAAGCCAAACTTCGCTATTTACGGACGAGTCAGTGGAAAAGGATGTGTGGACAACAACTCGACAAAAGGCAGGTACTTCATCTATCTGCTGAGAGCTTATCTCTGGAATAGCTTTTGAAATGTTTCCATTGATGACTTCAGCTTTTACTACCTTGGAAAAAGCGAAGGAACTGGTTGACAGTGCCTTGCATTTTGAGGCGCCATCGTTGACGCCAGCATGGACAACAGGCGATTGCATAAACAACGTGAGCACTGCAAATAATAACAGGAGTGAGAAGCAAGAACATTTACAACCTGAGCGAAAAGCTGATTTGCATCGATGCATGGCAATCCTTTTGTGACTGAAGCTAATTAAATCGGTTCCTCAACTCTGTTAAGACACTTTACCGGCCAGAATCCCCACCTCTTACTCTCAAAAAATTTGCCCATTCGGTGTTTAGGTTGAGAGCACGATCAATGTGTATGATTGTTAACCGATACCTGTAACGGGTACTTGGTTTTAAGTCTTTCGTGTATACCTCAATGTACCAACCCAGATGCTTGAGTTGGTACTGATAAGGGCCCACCTAAAATCGCCCCCAAATAGCAACAACTATACGTCTGGCTCTATTCAAGTGCTCTTTAACAGAGGCTTGTCGGTTACCTTTAAGCTTGCATTTCAACAGATGATTCATATGCCGAATGGCTTGTTGTTGATTGGCTGGTCGCATGGCTATTTACTGCTGCCTATGTACGAAGCAATCACGTCGAGCCTACTATGGCCAAGCATTTGTGAGAGGATCAGTCTTGCTTGGATGTCTATAAGTTTAGGGGCTTGGCGTTGTCCAGTAATGACCGGTGCCTTATGACCTGTTATTTCCTGATAGGACTCACAAGCAAAAGCAGCCCGCATATCGTGAAAGCCTTTTATCTCAGTATCCTTTGTAGCTATGCGCCACTGATAATAGGCATGGTCTCGCCATTGCACATAGGTTTTGTTGCAGGGCACTAGGTTCTTGTCTTTACCCTGTAAAGCTTTGGCTTGTTTGAGTGTGTCAAGATTGCGGGGATTTATAGTTACCCAGCGGTCTTGACCCTTTCCTCTGCCTCCTTTGGTGCCTTCGGTAATATTGATTCGATTTAGTTTATTTGCTTGTTTAAGTGCTTTGTTGGTATTCAACATGGAGGCTTCTTTAAAACGTAGACCAAAATCTCTGGCTAACAGTGCAGTGATGGCGACGCGAGCTTCGTTTCTGGCATGTAGTGTCTGAATAGGCTTTTGGAACTGGCTGCGATCGCCTGTTCTGGGAGCATCAGAACGGACGTGCGTCCGTTCACCCACGTACTGCGCGGGTTTGATAGTGAGGGGGTTATCTTTACGCATCGTTTCTAATACAACATTTACCGTTGAGAGAACATTCTGAGCATAGGCGACACTAACATCACCACTGTTCACCAATTGTTTTAACTGTTCTGCGTAATCCAGAACGGTGGATTGATCAATCTTTCTGGCATCATTGATACCTTGTTGTTTTAGATATTGGGTAAACTTATTCCAGCGGTCTTCATGGGTCGCCCGTGTACTAAAGTGACCCTGACCGTAACGATCAGCTAAAGCATTTTTACCGGCCCAAGCTAATTGTTTTCCGTATCCATAATTTCGTGTTCCGCCAACATTGCCCATCATTAACCCTGAGTTTGGTAAGTGTTAAACCAGATCAGTTCTGGTCGGACTTGGCTGATTCGCTCAGCCTGCGGCTGTTTCTTTGTCAGAAAAACAACGAGGGCAATTACAACGGCTGTATGCTTGGCACGCCTAAACAGCATGAGCTGCGGGTTGCGCGCTGTGCCTATCATCAAATGATAAATCATTGTTTGAGTGATGGTCGCATAGGCTG
>Ga0209304_1000763_pt1 | contig 21758 bp, 17 predicted proteins | sample COGITO_mtgs_1004_4_FD_184789 | JGI IMG/M metagenome (GOLD analysis project Ga0209304, IMG submission 184789) | Pelagic marine microbial communities from North Sea - COGITO_mtgs_100423 (SPAdes) (version 2) | ecosystem: Environmental > Aquatic > Marine > Epipelagic ...
ACCGGTACAGCAGAAGATATTGTTATGAATCCAGTAGATGATTATGTTGCAGATTTTGTCGCCGGTATATCACGATTAAAAGTTGTTCATGCACATGCAGTTATGCAACCAATTGAACAATATATTCAAAAAAATGGACCATTATCTTCTGCTATGCCCCATGTTGAAGACAATGAGACACTAAGTAACTTAATATCTTTGGCTATAGATAACGAAAATCATATTCTTGTAGAAAGTTCAGGCAAAGCTGTTGGAGTAATAACCCGATCTGATATTTTGAGAATAGTTGTTGAAGGAACTGAAATGTCATGAGCAATAATGTTGAAAATCCGCTTGATGCAAAAGATTCTGATGCAGCATTGGCATATGCAGAAGAGCGACGTGAAAATATTAAAGATTTTGTCAGAACAAACCCTGATTACTATATTTCTCAATTTGACCACATTGGAGAAAATGCGAATTTTACACCAACATTAAATATTATGGCCGGATTATTTGGTCCAATTTGGTTTGGTGCTCGTGGTCTGTGGTCTTGGGCATTGCCATTTCTTATTCTTGAAATGCTTGCGTTTGTGCAAATTTTTCGAGGTCTTTTTGGTGATTTAGCTGCTGATGCCTTCGCGCGTATTGCTTCGATTGAAAATACTTTGGATTTGCGTCGCCAACAACTTGCTGCTGCTCTAGAGAGTGGATCAAGTAAAGTTGATGTTTATAAGCGTACTGTAGAAGCACTTGAAGATGCTATTGGTGGTATAAGAGAAGAAGCAGTCGCTTTGTCTGAGCAAGGTGTTACAATTGCACTTATAGGTTTGATTATTTTATTAACCTCAAAGGCTATTCAAGCTATTGTTGCAAATTGGGCATTAGAGGCAAGATTTTCAGATTGGCTGTCAGATCGAACAATCCGTTCAAGTCTCCCAGTGCCAAATATTATATTTAGTGCATTATTTGTCACTCTGATAATCTCAGCAGCAGTATTTCATTATAGTTTTCCTGGAAAATTTGTAATTTTAAGTAATTTTCCAACCAATCCAGAATACAGGTTATTTAGTATAGCAAAAGTTGAATCATTCTTTTCATTTTGTGTTGCAAATGGAGAAATAGTTTTTGATTTTATTACTTATGGCATTCGATTGCTTCTAGATGCACTGGAATTAGCATTTGTAACTACGCCTTGGATTGTAATTGCAAGTTTAATTGTTGTTTTAACATGGTTAACTGCTGGAATAAGAACGGCTGTTTGGTCTGGAGCATTTTTATCTTACATGGGCCTTTTAGGATTTTGGGAAAAAGCTATGACCACCTTAGCTTTATTGGGTACAGCGGCATGCCTTTCAATTGTTATTGGCATTCCACTTGGAATGTTTTGTGCGAGAAGGCGCCGTTTTTATTCATTTATACAGCCTATTATGGATTTTATGCAAACAATGCCTGCGTTTGTTTTTATGATACCGGTGATTGCTTTTTTTGGAACAGGAAAGCCAGCGGCAGTTGTAACTACAATGATCTTTGGTGGAACGCCTGTTGTTAGATTAACTGTACTTGGATTGAGGGGTGTCCCAGATAGCGTCAGGGAAGCTGCAATTTCATTCGGTGCGAATAAGTGGTATTTGCTAACTAGGGTAGACTTGCCTCTCGCAAGTCCTTCAATTCGGGCAGGAATAAACCAAACAATAATGCTATCACTTGCAATGGTTGTTGTAGCGTCTTTAATTGGAGCTAAGGGATTAGGTGAAGATGTGCTTGAGGCTTTACAATACGCCAATGTGGGTCAAGGAATACTTGCAGGATTTTCAATTTTATTCTGTGCAATGATTTTGGATAGAATCGTTCAAGGTAAACGAAAATGATCCCAATTGTATTAGTTCACGGATTTATGGGAGGCAGTGAACAATGGGAAGAACAAATAAAAAGTTTATCTAAAGATTTTGAAGTCGTAGCTATAGATCTACCAGGATTTGGAAAAAATAATCATCTTCCTGTTATAAATGAAATAATTGGTTTTTCAGATTGGATAATAGCTGAGTTAAGAAGGCGCAATATCAAAAAATATCATTTATTGGGTCATTCAATGGGGGGAATGATAGTGCAGGAAATGGTACGATCAGACTACAATAATATTAATAAGTTAATATTATATGGTACTGGATCAGTCGGCGTTTTGCCTGGCCGTTTTGAGACAATTGCTCAAAGTAAAATTCGTGCTGAAGAAGATGGTGCGAGCTCTACAGCGTTTAGAATTTCTTCCACTTGGTTTCTAGATTATGAGAAATCTCCTGCTCATGAAGCATGTGCAGGTATAGCTAAATATAGTTCTTTAGAAGCGATTTTAGCAGGATTAGATGCAATGAGTGGGTGGTCAGGTGAGAAGTATTTACAGCAAATAGAAAATAAAACACTTATACTTTGGGGTGACAAGGATAGGACTTACTTATGGCCTCAAATTGAAACGCTTTGGAAAAACATTAAAGATTCAAACCTTTCAGTTATACCCGGTTGTGCTCATGCTGTTCATCTTGAGAAGCCTTATATTTTTAATAAAACTATTCATAGTTTTATAGAATCGGAATAAATCATATTTTCCTCTCATATAAAAAAATGATTAATTAATTCTAATTATTTAAATTATAGGTATGTTATTTAAGTTATATCTATATTTAAAAAGGCTTTTTTCATTTTTTAAGTCTAAATTTTATCTTCATTTTTATACAAAAATTATATATTTTTTGAATAAAAGTGAATTATTAGTACATATGATCGGCGTATCAGTATAGGCGGGTTAAATTTTTATAACGTATGTTAAAATTACTTAGTTCTCTCTGAACTGATTTTTTTGATGTAAAATTCCCTGGGAGGAAAATATGAAATCTTTACGTAATACTGTACTAGGTTTAACGCTAAGCGTAACCAGTGCATCATTCGCAATGGCAGATGATCTGACTATTGCAATTGTGAATAACGGTCACATGATTAACATGCAGAAAGTCGCTGAGGCTTATACTGCTGAAACAGGTGTAACATTAAATTGGGTTGCTCTTGAAGAGGGAGTTCTGCGTGAGCAGGTTACTTCTGACACAGCTACTGGTGGTGGACAATACGACATCATCAACATTGGTATGCAAGAAGCTCCAATTTGGGGTGCTGCAGGATGGATTGAACCACTAAATTTCAGCGCAGAATATGATGTAGACGATATCCTACCCGCTATGCGCGCTGGTCTATCGCACAATGGTACATTGTACGCCGCTCCATTTTATGGCGAGTCATCTATGGTAATGTACCGCAAAGATTTGGCAGATGCTGCAGGTGTTAAAATCCGCGACAACGATAGCTGGGCTAATGTTAAAGGCGCTGCTATGGCAATGCATGATCCTGATAATGGGGTTTATGGTGCATGTTTACGCGGTAAGCCAGGTTGGGGCGATAATGGCGCCTTCATTACAACTGTTGCAAACTCATTTGGTGCACGTTGGTTTGATGAAAATATGAAACCTCAGCTGGATTCAGCTGCTTGGAATGAAGCGGTAAGCTTCTATGTAGACCTTCTTGCAAACTACGGCCCTCCAGGCTCTGAAGGCAATTCCTTCAATGAAATCTTGGCGCTTTACAACCAAGATAAATGTGGTCTGTGGATCGACGCGACTATTGCGGCTTCGTTTCTTGAGAATCCAAATGTTGCTTATGCACAGTCTCCAAACGCTGGTAACCCAGTAGGTGCGAATTGGCTTTGGGCTTGGGCAATGGCAATCCCTGCAGGTTCACCAAATGCAGATGCTGCTGGTGACTTCATAGAATGGGCAACTTCGAAAGCTTACGTACAAGCTGTAGGAAATCATCCAGACTTTGGTTGGGCTTCCGTACCAACAGGTCAGCGAGCATCTACATATGATATTCCTGAATTCAAAGCAGTTGCAGGTTTTGCAGCCGCAGAGATGGCAGCTATCGACTCTGCTGCTCCTGAAGCTACAGACCTGAAGCCTTATGTTGGCGTACAGTTTGTTGCAATCCCTGAGTTCCCAGAAATTGGTTCTGCTTTCGGTCAAGAAATGGCTGCTGCTTTATCTGGCGCAAAATCAGTAGAAGATGCATTAGCTGCTGCACAAGCTGCTGCTGTATCAATTATGAATGAAGCTGGTTATTAATATCTAAATTAGATTTAGAAGGGCCTAGTGAAATCTGGGCCCTTCTTTTAAAAGTCATCTAAATATCGTCAAAATATTATATTTTTAAGATCATTAATGATATTAAATTTTTATAAGAATATAATATTAAACGATTAAACCTAAATTAGGATAAAAATAAATGTCTACGAGAACTCTACCGCGCTTACTTCAAGCACCAGCAGTATTGTTACTTTTAGTTTGGATGCTTGTTCCGCTATCAATGACATTATATTTTTCATTTATTCGGTATGTATTAAATAGTTTAAGAAGACCTGAGTGGACATCTCCAAGTTTTAGTAACTGGCGAGGTTTTGGTAATTATAATTATGTTTTAGACGCTAAAGATTTTTGGTTTGCAGTTCAAAACAGTGTTTTCATTGTAGGTGGCATATTATTTTTTACAGTTATATTAGGTCTATCTATTGCAGTTTTAATTAATAAAACTTTTCCTGGGAGAGGAATTGTTCGTGTACTTTTAATATCACCTTTCTTTGTGATGCCTGCCGTAAGTGGTGTATTATGGATTAATATGATGCTTGATCCTGTACTTGGCTTAAATGGTATAGCCGTTGAAGGAATAAATAATATAATCAATGATTTAAAAGCTCTTCCTGTTTTAGGAAGCTTCTTTTCACTTTGGCCAGATTTAACACCTTTATCATTTCGTGCAACTCAAACATCAGCTTATGCAGTTATAATAATGGTTACATGGCAATGGACACCATTTGCTGTGCTAATATTTATGACGTCATTACAATCTGAAGATCAACAGCAAAAGGAGGCTGCTGTCCTTGATGGTGCAACTGCTTGGGCACAGTTTAGATACATGACATTACCACATCTGGCACGTCCAATTGCAATTGTTGTCATGATTCAATCAATTTTTCATTTATCACTCTATGCTGAAATAGAAATTGTTAGCAGGGGGAATGGTAATAAAAATTTACCATATCTCATAGGTGAATTTGCAAATAACAATATAGGTGCAGCAAGTGCCACTGGCATTTTTGCAGTAATATTGGCCAACATAATCGCAATTTTTTTGTTGCGGATGGTTGGTAAAAATTTAGTTGAATAAGGAATTATAAATGTCGATCGTAACTGAAAAAACTAATTTTGGAAAATTTTATCGTCCAATATTAGCTTGGATTGTAGCATTATTATTTTTCTTTCCAATATTTTGGATGATTTTTACTAGTTTTAAAACTGATGCGGATGCAGTGAAGCCAGAACATCTTATTTTTTTTAAACCTACCTTAGATAACTATTTAAATATGACTGAAAATTATGATTACTGGCGCTTTGCAGTTAATTCTATAATCACATCTACATTTGCAACGGCACTTGCATTATCTGTTGGTATACCTGCAGCATATTCAATGGCCTTTAATCCGAGCCGAAGAACGAAAGATGTTCTTGTTTGGATGCTCTCAACTAAAATGCTACCTGCAGCAGCTGTACTTTATCCAATGACATTTCTTACAAAGAATTTTTTAAATATTTTTGATACTCATTTTTTAGTAATTATAGTACTTTGCTTAATTAATCTTCCGATAGTAATTTGGATGCTTTTTACATACTTCAAAGAAATCCCAAAAGAAATAATAGAAGCTGGTAAAATGGATGGTGTAAGCACTTGGGGAGAAATAAAAGATATATTAATTCCATTGGCTTGGGGAGGTGTCGCTTCTACTGCATTGTTATGTTTTATTTTTTGTTGGAATGAAGCTTATTGGACAGTACGATTGACTACCATTGATGCAGCTACATTATCTAAGTTAATTGAGGGTAATAGAGCACCCGAAGGTTTGTTTTTTGGTCGCCTTTCCGCAGTTTCAACTGCTGCAGTTGGTCCAATTATTATTTTGGGTTGGTTTTGCCAAAAACAATTGGTTCAGGGGTTAACTTTTGGAGCAGTAAAATAATGTTTGCTCCAGGATCCATTGATTTATCGGGAAAAGTTTGCCTTGTTACTGGTGCAGCTGGTGGGATTGGCCAAAGTACAATTGAACATTTTGAAGAATTAGGCGCTATTGTTTACGCTACAGATAAGGATATGATCTCTTCTATTTCATATAGTTATAAGAAATTTGATTTGTTAGCAGAAGACGAACTTTCGTCTTGTTTAAATTGGATTTCAGAAATCCGTCCAGATGTTTTGTTCAATAATGCAGCTATTTTTGATATGGGCTCTGTTCTTGATGCAAATTTGCAATCTTTCGATAAACTGTTTGGGCTAAATGTCAGAGCTTTTTATGCGATTATGCAAGCCTGTGCAAAATCAATGGTAGCAGAAGAAAAATCAGGATCTATAATTAATGTTGCTAGTCAGGCGGGTCACCGAGGAGAAGCTCTAGTAGCACATTATTGTGCAACAAAAGCAGCAGTAATAAGCTATACTCAATCTGCTGCACTAGCGTTAGCACCAAACAAGATAAGAGTTAATGCGATCAGTCCCGGAGTAATAGATACCCCAATGTGGGAGCATGTTGATAAACTATTTGCAAAATTTGAAAAAAAAGAAATTGGACAAAAAAAACGTGAAGTAGGGAAGGCTGTTCCTTTAGGTTTTATGGGAAGACCAAAAGACGTTGCAAGAGCCGCAGTATTTCTTGCAAGTGATCAATCTGAATATATTACCGCTCAGACTATTTGTGTTGACGGTGGAAATGTACTGAGGTGATTTAATGTCGATTATGCATCCACAATTTGAAGTAGTAGACCGTTCAACTAGATCAATTCGATATCTTGAACATGGATGGCCAACAGATCTATGTAGATGGCATGCTCATGAAGAATATGAATTGCATCTGATTGTTGAAACAAGAGGTAAGGCATTTGTTGGTAACTTTATTGGTAATTTTGAGCCTGGCAGTTTGTTTCTTACAGGTCCAAACCTTCCACATAATTGGGTGACTGACAGCGTTTCATCTGAAAAAATTGAAATTCGAGATATGTTGGTTCAATTCAGCCAGAAAAGCTTCGAAAAATTAGCAGAAGGTTTTCCAGAGTTTTCTGGAATACGAAAAATGTTAGATTTGGCTGCTTCTGGTATTTTATTCAAAGGATTTAATGCAACATTTGCGCGTGGCCATATGGAGGCGATTAGAGACAATACAGGACCTGAGCGAATACTTGCATTTATTAGGTTTTTGGTGCGGTTAAATGAGCATGCTGAAAAGGTCACTTTGTCTGAAACTAAATTAGTTAATGCTGATGGGAATAGTAAGTATGCACGCATTGGAAATATTATTGATCATATATTAGAGAATTTTTCAGCAGATTTACATGCTGTAGATGCAGCTGAAATGGCAGGAATGTCTTTGACAACATTTGGAAGAAATTTTTCAAGTGTTACGGGGCATAGTTTTGTTGAATTTGTTAACCGCGTAAGAATTGGTCAAGCATGTGGAATGTTATATGCCTCTGATGATCAAGTGACGTCTATTTGTTTTGATGTTGGGTTTAAAAATGTAGCTAATTTCAATCGGCATTTTCTAAAAATTAAAGGCATGACCCCATCAATATATAGGGAAACAGCACGTAAACAACTATCAGATAAAATGGATCCAGTTTTATGAATAAAATTAAGTTACCCAAAATTTATAAAACATCCTATGACAAAAATGAATGTAATATTGGAGTTGTTCATCTTGGTTTTGGGGCTTTTCATCGTGCTCATCAGGCTGTCTATCTTGATGATTATATGTCAAAAACTAATGACCTGCGATGGGGTATAGCTGCAGTTAATCTACGAAAAAGTGAATCAGATCATTTTGTAAAAACATCAAATGAAATTAAATCGATTGATGGGTATCTAGTAAAATCTTATTCATCTGACGGTGAAGATACTGTTCGAATGGTTAGGTCGCATTTAGAATTTTATGATTGGACTGTTAACCCAGAAGATTCACAAAATTTACTTTCAATAGAAAGTGTACATTTAATTACAATTACAGTTACTGAAAGTGGATATTATACTGATACAAATGGTAAATTAAATTTAAATGATCCAGTTATTAATGATGAAATAAATAATCTAAATTTTAAAACTATTTATGGTTATTTGCGAAATGCTATTAATGCTCGTATTTTGGTTAATGGAAAGCCTATTACAATTGCTTGCTGTGATAATATCCGACAGAACGGCTTAATGCTCAAACAAAATTTATTGGCATATTTGAATGCTTGTGGCGATCAATTAACATTAGAATGGGTTCAAAATAACGCTTTTTTCCCATGTTCTATGGTAGACAGAATTACTCCACAAACATCTACATTGTTAAAGCAAGAACTTTCATCATTAATGGGATGCAAAGTATACTCACCAATTATGGCAGAAGATTTTTCTCAATGGGTTTTAGAGGATGTAACTTCGGGCGAATTGCCTCAATTAGGTAATGTTGGAGTTACAATAACTAAAGATATCGACCCTTATGAAGAAACTAAGATACGTGTTCTTAATGGTGGCCACACTGCATTAACTTATATGGCGGCTTTAAATAAAATAGTAACATTTGATGAGGCAATGGAGACATCAGATTTATTGGAACATTTTAGAGGTTTTCAAACCCAGGAAGTTTTACCAGCTTTAGTTTTGGATACACCATTTTCAAAAAATGATTATCTAGAAAAAATAGAGGAACGATTTTGCAATAAAGCTATTGGTGATACAATTTCTAGAATTTGTGCTGATGGGATGGCAAAATTTCCAATATTCATTAGGCCAACTTTAGAGGGATGCTTTAAGCAAGGTATAATTCCTCATTTTAGTTTAAAAAGTATTGCTAGTTGGCATCAGTTTTGCATTCACGTTGCTGCAGGAAAAATTGATTTTAAATATGTTGAACCTTCTTGGTTATATTTGAAAACAATCATTGGAACTGATGATTTCATAACCTGTAAACAATTGTGGTCTGACATACCAAACAAATATCCAGATTTTGCAATAAGTCTGCGTAATGAAATTTTTGAAATGGAGAAAAAATGGCCAGTTTAACACTTCGTGGATTGCGAAAAAAATATGAAGAACTTGAAGTTATTCATGGTATTGATTTAGACATTGATGATGGGGAATTTGTAGTTTTTGTTGGGCCTTCTGGATGTGGGAAGTCTACTCTTCTTAGAATGATTGCTGGATTGGAAGACATCAGTAGTGGAACAGCAAAAATTGGTGCAAACATTGTAAACGATGTGGCGGCTTCAAAACGCGGAGTTGCAATGGTTTTCCAAACATATGCTTTGTATCCACATATGACTGTATATCAAAACATGTCATTTGGATTAAAGCAGGCTAAAACTGATCCAAAAGAAATTGATATTCGCGTAAAAGAAGCAGCGGAAATACTTCAAATTACAGATTATTTAGACAGAAGCCCAAAAAACTTATCAGGTGGCCAAAGGCAACGGGTAGCTATTGGTAGGGCCATTGTAAGAGATCCAGAGGTTTTCTTGTTTGATGAACCTTTATCCAATCTTGATGCAGCACTTAGAGTTCAAACTCGACTTGAAATTGCCAGACTGCATGAAAGATTAGGATCAACTATGATTTATGTAACGCACGATCAAGTTGAAGCCATGACACTTGCTGACAAAATTGTAGTGTTGAAGGATGGACATATTGAACAAGTTGGAACACCGATAGATTTATATACGAGACCAAATAATGCATTTGTGGCACAATTTATAGGAAGCCCTAAAATGAATATTTTTCCAAATGAAGATATTCCAATTGCTACAAAAAAATCATTAACTAAATTAAACAAAGAGAATATAGATCTTGGAATACGTCCAGAGCACTTGGAACAGTGCGAAAAAACAGATTCAATTATATCTGGTAAATTAGATCTTGTTGAAAATCTTGGTGAATATGCTTTGGTTCACTTAACTTCTAATACTGGTATGGAATTTATTGCCAAACTTAACAATTCTCCAAAAGAGAAAAAAGGCGAAAGACTATTCTTCAAAGCGAATAATGATTTACTACATTATTTTGATAAAAGTACTGGTGTGAGTATTTAATTTATTAATCATTATTAAGGTATTTAAATGATAATTTGTTGCGGTGAGTCTTTAATAGATATGATTTCTATAGCGAACGCTGGAAATGAATCTGTATTTGCAGGTCTTACTGGTGGTGCGATTTTTAACACTAGTATTGCATTGGGCAGATTGGATGTATCTGTAGGATTAATATCAGGTGTTTCAACAGATTTATTTGGTAAGAAAATAACAAAAGATTTAACTGACTCAAATGTGAATATTAAACTACTGATAAGAAATGAAAAACCAACTACATTAGCGTTTGTTGATGTAAAAGATGGACAAGCAAATTATACATTTTATGATGAAAATTCAGCAGGAAATAGCATTCATTACTCAGATTTCCCTAATATTCCAAAGATAGCTACCACGCTATGTTTTGGCGGAATAAGTTTATGTACAGAACCAGCCGCGTCTGCTTATGAAAAATTGTTTATTCAGGAAATTAAAAATAAAGTTTTATTTTTAGATCCAAATATTAGAAGCACTTTTATTAGTGATGAAATTTCTTATCGAAAAAGATTAAATAAGATGATTTCTTCTAGTGATATACTAAAGGTCTCGGATGAAGATTTGGACTGGATAGTTACTTCAGGTAGTAACATTAATAAAAAAATAGAAAAATTACATAATTTAGGAGCAAAATTAATAATTGTCACAAAGGGCGCTGAAGGAGTGGCCGCATATGTAAAAAATAAAAAAGTAATTAATCTACCTGCTCAAGAAGTTAATGTGATTGATACTGTCGGTGCAGGTGATACTTTTAATGCTGGGTTTTTAGCTAAGTTAAGTAATTTAAAATTATTATCAAAGAGCAATGTAAAAAATCTATCATCAAAACACATATCAATGGCTTTGGAATATGGAATTAAAGCAGCTTCAATAACTGTATCTCGTAAGGGAGCAAACCCACCTTTATTAAGCGAAATCTAAATACTAGTCCCAATATCTACTATTGTTTCTAATTCAATAGTTTTTGCAAGATTTGTTTTTTTCTGTTCATTGCGCTCTAATATTAAATTAGCTGCTAATTTTCCTATTTCAAACCTTAATGAGTCTGTAGTTGCAAGTTTTATAGGTAAGCCTGATGCCATACTTAATTTGTTAAAACCTGCAATTGCTAATTCATTTGGTATTGATATTTTGGCTTCAAGACAGTGCATCACTGCTCCCATTGCGATCACATCGGTTGAACAGTATATGCAATCCAGATTATGATTTCTTTTTAGCATTCGTTGAGTGGAATCTTTACCTTTTTCAACTGTTGAGCCGGATGAATAATTTTCTTGGTCAATAAGTTTAATGCCTTTTGATTGCAGCCCATCAACAAAGCCATTAAAGCGTTTTGATGCCCTAAAGTCAGATGTCATTTTTGTGCCTAAGAAACCTATTTTTGTATGACCTTTTTCCATAATTGCTAATGCCATATTATATCCTGCTGAATAATGAGAAACACCAACGCAAGAGTCAATTGGATCACCGTCTGTATCCATTATCTCGACTAATGGTGTATTGGTGTTCTTTAGTATCTTTTTTGCTATTTCAGAGTGTTCCAATCCAGCAACGATAAGGCCACTAGGGCGCCATTCTAGCATTTCTCTTATAACATCAGCCTCAGTATCAAGATCATAATCAGTAAGCCCAAAAACTGGACGTAATTTTGATGGATTTAGCGAGGCTGATATTCCATCAAGCACTTCTGAGAAAACATAACTTTTTACAGATGGAATAACTACTCCAACCAAGTTTACTTTTTTAGAGGCTAAGCTTCCTGCAATGCGATTTGGCACGTATCCTATCGATGCAGCTGCATCCATTACTTTTTTTCGAGTTGTAATTGAGACATCGTTTGCATTACGCATTGCACGCGATGCAGTCATTTCGCTTACACCGGCTAATAACGCAACATCTTTTAAGGTTAAGTTAGAATTCATAGTTATATTCTTATACTTTACAATGAAGATGTCACGTAAGAATTTTGAAAAATATATTGACTAACTTTAGCATTTCCGTTAGCGCTAACGGTAATGCGGATTTATATATTATTAGGGAAATTAGTATGACTTTAAAGGTAGCAATTAATGGTTTTGGACGAATAGGGAGATCAGTATTAAGATCAGTCTTTGAATATAATCATCATGACATAGATGTTGTTGCCATAAACGATCTATCTGAGATCAATACTATAATACATTTATTAAGATATGACTCAGTTCACGGACGTTTTGATGGCGTTGTTGAAGCTACGGCTGGCGGTATAAAAATAAATGATAAGTTTATAAGGATAACATCAATAAGAGAGCCTGAAAAATTACCTTGGAATGATGTTGACATTGCAATGGAATGCACAGGATTTTTTACAAAAAGAAATGATGCCGAAAAATTATTACTTTCTGGTGCTAATAAAGTTTTAATTTCAGCGCCTGGAACAGACGTAGATAAAACAATTGTTTATGGAGTGAATGAGGACACATTAAGTTCTAAAGATTTAATTGTTTCAAATGGTTCATGTACAACAAATTGTTTGGCGCCAATAGCAAAAGTATTAAATGATCTAGCAGGTATAAAATCTGGATATATGACAACTATTCATGCATATACAGGTGACCAAGCTCTACATGACGGTGATCACAAAGATTTATACCGTGCGCGGGCCGCCTCACTATCTATGATACCAACTTCTACTGGTGCTGCACGTGCAATTTCATTAGTGCTTCCAGAATTAACTGGAAAATTAGAGGGTAGTGCTATTCGAGTGCCAACACCAAACGTATCATTGGTTGATTTGTCTTATATTCCTAATAGATCTGTGAGCGTAGAAGAAATTGATACAGCACTAAAATCAGCATCTGAGGGGAGAATGAATGGTATTCTTAACTTTGAAAATGAACCAAAAGTCTCTATAGATTATAATCATACGACTACTTCTAGTAATTACGCACAACCACAAACAACTGTAACTAAAGGTGGTTTGGTTAGAGTGGTTTCCTGGTATGATAATGAATGGGGTTTTTCTAATAGAATGATTGATACTGCTAAAGTAATGGCAAATTTATAAAAGGTTTTTAAAATGGTTTCTAAGACTATACCGGTACAACCCTTTGATTTGGTTGTATTTGGCGCTACTGGTGATCTGGCAAAACGCAAAATCATTCCAGCGCTATTTAGACGTTTCATAGCTGGACAAATTCCAGATGTGTCTCGAATACTTGGTATCTCTAGACAAGAACTTTCAAGTGAAGAATATAATGTCATGGTGGTGGGTTTTATAAAAGAATTCGTCCCTGCAAATGTTTATGATCAAAATGATGTTGTTAAATTTTGTAAAATGATTACCTTTCTAAGTGTTGATCTAAAATCAGACAAAGGTTGGAAAGAGCTTGAAAAGTTTTTTGCTTCTAAATCCAATCAAATAAGAACATTTTATTTATCTATTAGTCCTTCTTTGATTGATAGTTGTTCAAAAAAGTTAAATGATTATGCATTAATAACTGCTAACACACGCGTCGTAGTGGAAAAACCTTTGGGTACTGACCTTCCATCAGCTAAAATGTTGAATGATACATTGCGTAGAGTTTTTAATGAAAAGCAAATTTTCAGAATTGACCATTACTTAGGTAAAGAAACAGTACAAAATTTAATGGCCTTAAGGTTTGCAAATGTATTATTGGAGCCGTTGTGGAATAATAATTATATTGATCATGTTCAAATAACCGTTGCTGAAACAGGTGATGTTAACGGACGTGGTGAATATTATGAAGACGTTGGGGCTATGCGTGACATGGTTCAAAACCATTTAATGCAATTACTTTGCTTAATTGCAATGGAGCCCCCAGCGCATTTTGATGCAGATGATATTCGAAATGAAAAACTTAAAGTTATAAGAGCTATTCAGCCTGTTGACGTGAAAGATACGGTCAGAGGTCAATATGTTGATGGTGACAACTCATTTAAATCTCATGTAAATAATATAAACTCAAATACTGAAAGTTTTGTTGCCTTAAAAGCTCATATATCTAATTGGAGGTGGGCTGGAGTACCATTTTATTTGCGAACTGGTAAAGGAATGTCAAAAAAAGTATCAGAAATTGTTATTGAATTTAAGCCTTTAGCTCATTCAATCTTTCCTGATTTAGGTGAAAATTATCAAAATAAACTTGTGATAAGACTCCAGCCAGAAGAAGGCATGACACTTCATATTGGAGTAAAAGAACCCGGTCCTGGTGGTATGAGATTAATCAACGCACCATTAGATATGACATTTGCACAGCTTTCAGGACAAGTTGAAGCAATTGAAGCTTATGAAAGACTAATAATGGATACTTGTAGAGGTGACCAAACGTTATTCATGAGGGGTGATGAACTTGAAGCAGCATGGAGTTGGATTGATAATATCATGTCAGATTGGAATAAATCCAACAATGTTCCAATTGATTATAATATTGGAACAAATGGGCCTGCAGAAGCAGCAGAATTATTGACCCGTGATGGTCGTAGTTGGCAATAATAATCAATTTAAACTTTATCAGGCAGTAATAAAAATCAATTTAATAGGAAATTAAATGATGATTAATCCAACAATAAAAATAGTAACTGATAGAATTACAAAACGATCAGAAGCAACACGTTCTCATTATCTCAATAAAATGAATGATGCACGAAAAGAAGGTCCAAAAAGAGCACATTTGTCTTGTGGAAATCAAGCACACGCATATGCACCAGTTCCCGAAGATCAAAAACGATTAATTGATGGAGCAGGTGGAAACATTGGAATTATAAATGCTTATAATGACATGCTTTCAGCTCATCAGCCTTTTGAAAAGTATCCTGATATAATAAAAAAAGCCGCCAGACTTGCTGGTGGTACTGCTCAAGTTGCTGCTGGTGTACCTGCGATGTGTGATGGCATAACACAAGGTCAGACAGGCATGGAATTATCACTTTTTAGCCGTGATGCAATCGCTATGTCAGCTGCGATTGGATTATCGCATAATGTTTTTGATACAACTGTTTATCTGGGCGTTTGTGATAAAATTGTACCTGGTATGATTATATCTGCTGCAACATTTGGTCATTTACCAGCAGTATTTTTGCCAGCGGGCCCTATGACTACTGGTCAAAGTAATGATGAGAAAGCAAAAATTAGACAAGATTTTGCTGAGGGAAAGGCTAACCGCTCTGATTTAATGGCATCAGAAATGGCAAGTTATCACGGTCCTGGAACATGCACATTTTATGGTACAGCTAATACAAACCAAATGCTTATGGAGTTTATGGGTTTACACTTACCTGGATCAAGTTTTGTAAATCCTAATACACCACTGAGGGATGCATTGACTGATTTTGGAGCAAAACATGCTCTCTCCATATCAGATTTAAGTTCAAATTATATTCCAGTATCTAAAATTTTAGATGAAAAAGCTTATGTAAACGGAATAGTCGGATTAATGGCAACTGGAGGCTCTACTAATTTATTGATTCATTTAATCGCTATGGCTCGAGCATCGGGCATTATTATTGATTGGTCTGATTTTGCAGAAATATCAAAAGTAATACCACTTTTAGCTAAGGTTTACCCTAATGGATTGGCTGATGTTAACCATTTCCATGCCGCGGGTGGTCTAGGACTAGTAATTACAGAATTGTTGGGAGCTAATTTATTGCATTCAGACACTCAAACCATAATGGGTAATGGATTGGAAGCATATACAAAAGAACCAAAAATTATAGATGGTGAACTTGATTGGCACTCTGGTGCTTCTTCCAGTCTTAATTCTAAAATTATATCAACAACATTAGATCCTTTTCAAGAAACTGGTGGTTTAGCAGATTTAAATGGAAATTTGGGTAGTGCTGTAATGAAGGTTTCCGCAGTAGAAATTTCCAGACGAAAAATAACAGCTCCTGTGAGGGTTTTTAATGATCAAGAATCTGTTTTAAAGGCTTTTCGTGACGGTGAATTCATTAATGACGTTATTATTGCTGTAAGGTATCAAGGACCACGGGCTAATGGAATGCCAGAATTACACAACTTAACTCCTTGTATGTCTGTTCTACAAACCAGAGGGCTAAATGTAGCTTTAATTACAGATGGAAGAATGTCTGGAGCATCAGGCAAAGTTCCAGCTGCAATTCATATGTCTCCAGAAGCATTAGACGAAGGTCCCATAGCATATCTTCAAGACGGAGATATTGTTACTGTCAATGCACTTAATGGTACAATTGATGTTGATAACAACAAAATTTTCGATAGAAAAGTTAATCATCCTGATTTAATGAACAATAGTTTTGGTGTTGGCAGGGAATTGTTTGATATATTTAGGAATAATGCTGGTCCAGCAAAATCAGGTGCATCAGTATTTAATTTTTAGAAAGAGACTTTAATGAGAAAAATATCATCAAAAGATGCCAGTATCAGAAATTTAGAAATATGTAAAATTGCACCAGTTATACCGGTTCTCATAATCGATGATATATCTACCGCAAGAGATCTTGGTGAAGCACTAGTTGCAGGTGGGCTACCAGTACTAGAAGTCACATTAAGAACAGAATGTGCACTTGATGCAATTCGTGAAATGTCAAAAATTAAAGGTGGTATTGTTGGGGCTGGAACGCTTTTAACTTATACAGATGTTAACAATGCTGTTGAAGCTGGGGCAACCTTTGGCGTTTCTCCAGGTGCAACGGATAATCTAATTAGTGCCTGTGAAGAAGCTGGTTTGCCATTACTTGCTGGAGCAAGTTCGGCAAGTGAAGCAATGGTACTTTTAGAGAAAGGGTATAGTGTTCAAAAATTCTTTCCAGCTGAAGCAGCTGGAGGTGCAAAATTTTTAAAATCACTTTCCTCTCCTTTACCAAACATCACATTTTGTCCTACGGGTGGTGTTTCACAAGAAAATGCAAAGAACTATTTAGATTCACCTAATGTTGAATGTGTTGGCGGATCTTGGGTTGCTCCGAAAGATGTTATCACTAATAAAGATTGGCAATACATAGAAAAATTAGCAAAAGATGCAGTTAGAGAGTTATCATGAGCATTCAAAACGTTGCTTCTTGGAATAATCTTCAAAAAGATTGGAATAGATTAAAAGATGTTCATTTAAACGATTTATTTTTAGAAAATCCAGAAAGATTTGATCAATTTTCATTTAGCAAAGATGATCTTAACATTGATTTTTCAAAAGAATGCATAGATGAATGTGTGTTACGTAATTTGATAAAACTTGCTAAAGAATGCAATTTAGAACAGCAACGTGATGCAATGTTTTCTGGCAAATACATAAATAGCACAGAAAACAGAGCGGTAATGCATGTTGCACTTAGAGCAAATTCAACCGATGCTTATGAAGTAGATGCAATTCCAACATCAGATATGGTGGATGATGTATTAAATAAATTTTTGAATTTTGCAGACTCGATTAGATCAGGTAAGATTTCTAATGCCCATGGACAATCATTTACTGATGTAATTAACATTGGGATAGGCGGGTCTGACTTAGGTCCAGTAATGAGTGTAAATGCATTAAGTGCCTTCTCGAATAGTGGCCCTAATTTACATTTTATTTCGAATGTTGATGGTAATGATTTTTTGGATACAACATCTGGGTTAGATCCAAAAAGAACATTAATTCTTGTGGCTTCAAAAACGTTTACCACAATTGAGACAATGACAAATGCTAAAACAGCAAAAGATTGGCTTTTATCTAAACTCACAGAAAGTGAAATTAGCAACAACATGGTTGCATTATCTAGTAATCTTAAAGCCACAAAGGAATTTGGAATAAAAAATGAAAATGTTTTCGGATTCTGGGATTGGGTTGGAGGCAGATATTCAATGTGCGCTTCAATTGGACTGCCAATAGCACTATCAATAGGATCCAAAAATTTTCGCGAACTTTTGGCAGGTTTTAGAGATATGGATATTCATTTTAAAACTGCTCCATTAGATAAAAATTTACCAGTTTTATTGGGTTTAATTGGTATCTGGCGCCGTAATTTTATGAAGTTACCAACTTTAGCGATAATACCATATGATCAGAGGTTAGATCGTTTTCCTGCATATATCCAACAAATGGATATGGAAAGTAACGGCAAATCTGTTGCAAAAGATGGATCAGATATTTCAATTGAAACTGCTCCAATTGTTTGGGGTGAAGCTGGTACAAATGCTCAGCATTCATTTTTTCAATTATTACATCAGGGAACTAATATAGTCCCTGTAGATTTCATAATTGCTGCTAAAGCTACAAATAATTTACTCAACCATCATGAAAAATTAATAGCGAATTTTTTAGCACAGTCTGAAGCTTTGGCCTTTGGGAAAACAAAAGATAAAGTTCTAGCAGAAATGCTAAAGAATAATATTGACGCTGAAAAAGCAAAAAATCTTACCCCACATAGACATTTTAAGGGTAATAAACCAAGTACATCGATTATATATAAAGAATTATCACCATTTTCATTAGGCAGGCTTATTGCAATGTATGAACATAAAGTATTCGTACAGGGAATTATATGGGGAGTTAACTCATTTGATCAATGGGGAGTTGAGTTGGGTAAGGTTGCTGCCGTTGACATAGGAAATGTTATAGAAGGAAATGAACCAATTTCTAAATTACACGTTGCTACACAACCATTGCTCAAAAAAATCAATGAGTTAAGAAAATAAAATACATCTAAATTATATTTCATAATTAATATTTTTATATGTTTTCTGTACTATTTATCAAAAGATGAATTATTTTGATAGGTTGTTTTACGACAGTGTCGTAAAAGTACTTAATTTTGGGTGAAAGTGTTTGCAAATTTAATGTTAAATTATATAAGCGCATCAGAATTATCAAAATAGCTTCTGTACAGCTCTTAAAGGAAATTAAATATGAAAATGACAACTGAAGAAGCATTTGTAAAAGTATTACAAATGCATGGAATAGAACATGCGTTTGGGATAATCGGATCTGCAATGATGCCAATCTCAGACTTGTTCCCAGCAGCAGGTATCAACTTTTGGGATGCAGCACATGAATGTAACGCAGGCATGATGGCTGATGGTTATACACGAGCATCTGGTAAAATGTCTATGATGGTTGCTCAAAATGGCCCTGGTATTACTAATTTTGTGACACCCGTTAAAACTGCTTACTGGAATCACACACCTCTGTTGCTAGTTACTCCTCAAGCTGCAAATAAAACTATTGGTCAGGGTGGTTTTCAAGAAATGGAGCAAATGAATTTATTTGCTGATTGTGTTGCTTATCAGGAAGAAGTTAGAGACCCTTCTCGAATTGCAGAGACACTCAATAGAGTAATTCTACAGGCCAAAAGAGCTTCTGGTCCTGCACAAATAAATATCCCGCGTGATTTCTGGACACAAGTAATCGATATCGAATTGCCAAAAGTTGTTGAATTTGAACGACCTTCAGGTGGGGCAGATGCATTGAAGCAAGCTGCAGAATTATTATCAAATGCAAAATTCCCAGTTATACTAAATGGTGCTGGTGTAGTGCTTTCAAATGGTATCCCAGCTTCTGCTGCACTTGCAGAAAGATTAGATGCACCTGTTTGTTGTGGATATCAGCACAATGATGCGTTTCCTGGTAATCATCCATTATTTGCGGGTCCTTTGGGATACAATGGTTCTAAGGCAGGAATGGAGTTGATCTCAAAAGCAGATGTTGTTTTAGCATTAGGAACAAGATTAAATCCTTTTTCAACTTTACCAGGTTACGGTATTGATTATTGGCCAAAAGATGCAAAAATTATTCAAGTTGATATAAATGCAGACCGTATCGGTTTAACTAAAGATGTAACAGTTGGTATAGTTGGTGATGCTAAAAAAGTAGCTGAAGAATTATTATCAAGCTTATCTGATCATGCTGGTGAATCTAATAGGGCCGATCGTCAAGCAACAATTGCAAAAACAAAATCAGCTTGGGCTCAAGAATTAACATCGATGGATCATGAAGATGATGATCCAGGCACAACATGGAATGAGCGTGCTCGTTCAGATAAACCTGATCATATGTCACCTAGAATGGCTTGGAGAGCGATACAAGCTGCTATGCCAAATAATGCTATTATTTCATCAGACATAGGTAACAACTGTGCTATTGGTAATGCTTATCCATCGTTTCAAGAAGGCAGAAAATATTTAGCTCCTGGACTATTTGGACCATGTGGTTATGGCTTCCCTGCAATTGCTGGTGCAAAAATTGCACAACCTAAAGTTCCTGTAATTGGCTTTGCTGGTGATGGTGCATTTGGTATTTCTATGAATGAAATGACAGCGGTTGGAAGAGGTGAATGGCCAGCAATAACTATGGTCATATTTAGAAATTACCAATGGGGTGCAGAAAAACGTAATACTACATTATGGTTTGATGATAACTTTGTTGGTACTGAACTTGATGAAGATGTATCATATGCAGCTATTGCGAATGCATGTGGACTTGTAGGCGTACAAGCAACATCTATGGATGATTTAACTGATAAATTAGATGCTGCGATAAAAGCTCAAATGAATGAAGGTAAAACTACATTTATTGAAATTATATTGAATAAAGAGTTAGGCGAACCATTCCGCCGCGACGCAATGAAAGCACCAGTTTCAGTTGCTGGAATTTCAAAAAATGACATGATTCCTCAACAAGGTGCATGATTTGAATAACAATAATAGATTTATCAGCGGGGCAGATCCAATCTGTCCCGCTGATTTTTTGAAACGTGCTCGTATGGGTAAAGCTCCTAAAGTTGCTATTGCAAGGGCAGGTGCATCACTTCCTATGTTAGCAGCACATGAAGCTACAAATGAAGGTATAATGATACCAATTTTTGTAGGAGAAACTGATGACATAATTTTAGAAGCTTCTAAATTATCATGGGATATTTCTAAATACAAAATCATTGATACTAATGGTGAAGCTGAAGCTGCATCCGTTGCTGCTAATCTATGTGGTTTGGGTAAAGCTGATGTCCTTATGAAAGGTCAATTACATACAGATGTATTCATGAAAGCAGCGCTTAATCGAGATTCTGGGTTGAGAATTGGTGCTAAGTTTGTACATTTATTCGCGATGAGCCATCCCAGTGGGGGGACGCCTATCGTCATTTCAGATGCAGCAGTAAATGTTAATCCAGATATTGAAACAAGAAAAGATGCAACTAAGTCAGTTGTAAAATTACTTAAATCACTTGGCGTGGAATTTCCAAAAATTGCATTTCTTAGCGCAACTGAGTCAATCATACCCTCAGTATTAAGTTCAGTCGAAGGTGCTGAATTATCTGAATGGGCGAAAGAAGAAATACCGAATGCACATTTTTCGGGCCCATTAGCCTTAGATTTGATAATTTCTGAGAAATCATCTGTTATCAAGGGATTAAGCAATGATCCTGTTGCAGGATTTGCTGATGGAATAATTGTTCCTGAAATAGTTTCTGGAAATACACTCTTTAAATCAATGGTCTATATGGCCGGTGCATGTGCTGGTGGAATTGTTGTTGGTGGAAAAGTACCAATACTTCTAACTAGTAGAGCTGATAGTGCAGCAGCACGAT
>Ga0209304_1000772_pt1 | contig 21572 bp, 15 predicted proteins | sample COGITO_mtgs_1004_4_FD_184789 | JGI IMG/M metagenome (GOLD analysis project Ga0209304, IMG submission 184789) | Pelagic marine microbial communities from North Sea - COGITO_mtgs_100423 (SPAdes) (version 2) | ecosystem: Environmental > Aquatic > Marine > Epipelagic ...
TGGCGATAACGTACAGATGGAAGTTACGTTGATTCACCCGATTGCGATGGAAGACGGTTTGCGCTTTGCAATCCGTGAAGGCGGCCGTACTGTTGGTGCGGGTGTTGTTGCCAAGATTATCGAGTAAGCAACAAAGATAGTTTGAAGCGCAAAGCCGAGGCATTAATGATGTCTCGGCTTAGCTGTCAGATAGGAAAGCGATAAAACAAGGAAGAAATGTAGAATAGAAGGCCAGTAGTTCAATTGGTAGAGCACCGGTCTCCAAAACCGGCTGTTGGGGGTTCGAGTCCCTCCTGGCCTGCCATTAATTAGTTCGGGACGTGCGAATGAAAGTTGAAGAAGAAAGTAAGCAGTTTCAATTAGATTGGCTGAAGTGGTTGGTTGCATTTTTACTGTTGGGTGGAGCGATCTACGCCAACTGGTATTACGGTGCAGAGTCAGCTTTATATCGCGCACTGGGCATGATTGCGGTAGTTTTGGCGGCGGCGTATGTTGCTGCACAAACTGAAAAAGGTACGGCAGTTGTAGAGTTGGCCATAGGTGCGCGCACAGAGTTGCGTAAAGTTGTATGGCCTACTAAGCAAGAGCGCAACCAAACTACATTGATCGTAGTAGCGGTTATTTTATTGATGTCACTGATTCTTTGGGGAATTGATTCCCTGTTGAGTTGGGGCGCTTCACAGATAATGGGCTAGGAGAAAAGGCATGTCGATGCGTTGGTATGTAGTACATGCTTACTCGGGTTACGAGAAAAAAGTTGCTATTGCACTGCAGGACCGCGTGGAGCTACACGGTTTGCAAGCACGCTTTGGTGAGGTCTTAGTGCCTACCGAAGAAGTTGTTGAAATGCGCAGCGGTGAAAAGCGAACCAGTGAAAGAATGTTCTTCCCTGGTTATGTTCTGGTACAGATGGAGTTAGATGACGATACCTGGCACCTGGTTAAAGAGACACCGCGTGTTATGGGCTTTATTGGTGGTAAAGCAGATAAGCCTGCGCCAATTACCGATAAAGAAGCTGATTTGATCTTGCAGCGAGTGCATGATTCTGAAGAGGCGCCACGTCCCAAGACCATGTTTGAGCCCGGCGAGATGGTACGTGTTACCGATGGTCCGTTTAATGACTTTAACGGAACTGTCGAAGAAGTTAATTACGAAAAGAGCAAACTGCGTGTTGCTGTATCGATCTTTGGTCGCGCTACGCCAGTTGAGCTTGAGTTTACTCAGGTCGAAAAAGCCTGATAAAAATTTGGTGAGTTGCAATTCGGCAGCTTATCGGGGAGCCATTGAAGGGCCGTCACTATTTATAGTGGACGTCTGGAGGCGCTAATACCCATTATTGGAGAACAGAGATGGCTAAGAAAGTAACGGCTTATATCAAGCTGCAAGTGCCTGCAGGTCAGGCCAATCCAAGTCCACCGGTAGGTCCAGCATTGGGTCAGCACGGTGTGAACATTATGGAATTCTGTAAGGGTTTTAACGCCCAGACTCAAGGTACTGAGCCCGGCGCTCCAGTTCCTGTAATTATCACTGTATACGCTGATCGCAGCTTTACTTTTGAAATGAAAACGCCTCCAGCGTCTTTCCTTCTAAAGAAAGCAGCTGGTCTTAAAAGCGGCAGTGGTCGTCCAAATACTGAAAAAGTTGGCAAAGTTACACGCGCCCAGCTTGAAGAAATTGCCACGGCTAAAGAGCCTGATTTAACAGCAGCTGATATGGACGCTGCGGTACGCACCATTGCCGGGTCAGCCCGCTCAATGGGCATTGAAACGGAGGGTGTGTAAATGCCTAAGTTATCTAAACGCCGTCGCGCTATTAACGAAAAAGTAGAAGCTGGCAAATTATATTCTGCATCAGAAGCCCTTGGCCTTCTGAAAGAGCTGTCTACAGTAAAGTTTAATGAAACTGTTGATGTCGCTATTAACCTTGGAATTGACCCGCGTAAATCTGATCAGATCGTTCGTGGGGCAACTACGCTTCCAAATGGTTCTGGTAAAGATGTCCGTGTCTGTGTATTTGCACAGGGCGATGCAGCAGAAGCAGCAAAAGCTGCCGGTGCTGAATTCGTTGGTATGGATGAGCTAGCTAATGATGTTAAAGGCGGCATGATGGACTTTGACGTTGTTGTAGCTGCTCCTGACGCAATGCGCGTTGTGGGTCTGCTCGGTAAGGTTCTTGGTCCTCGCGGTCTGATGCCTAATCCTAAGTCTGGAACTGTTACTCCAGATGTTGCTACAGCAGTTAAAAATGCTAAAGCCGGTCAGGTACGTTTCCGTGCTGACAAGAACGGTATCGTTCACGGTGGTATCGGTGTGGTTGCATTTGATGCAGCGGCACTTCAGCAAAATCTTGAAGCATTGATGTTAGATCTGGCAAAAGCCAAGCCTGCATCAGCTAAGGGTATCTATATTAAGAAGATTACAGTTTCTTCGACTATGGGTCCTGGCTTACTTATTGATCAAGCCTCTTTAGAGAGCGCTGTATAAAAAGACTTTGGGGTCTGAGCTAGCAGTTATCTGTTAGCTCAGGTCGTTAAAGACCGTAGGTTCCCGCGAGGGATTAATGATTAAAGGCGACTAACGTTGCTCAATATCTCCTACGCAAACGGTGAACCCAGTACAGATTATGTGCACTGGTTGCAATTCGCCGAGGTGGTCGAAGACGTTAAGTTTCGACTGAAACTCAGGTAAAAGCAGGAGATTTATTGTGGCATTGAATCTCGAAGGCAAGAAAGCAATTGTTGCTGAAGTAAGTGAAACAGCAGCTAACGCTTTGTCTCTAGTGATTGCCGACGCCCGTGGCGTTGATGTTACCAATATGAATGCTCTTCGTGCTAAAGCGCGTGCAGAGAACGTGGAAATGCGCGTTGTCCGTAACACTTTAGCTAAACGAGCATTCGCAGAAACTGACTACGCTTGCGTAGAAGAAGTTCTGGTTGGTCCATCATTGTTCGCCTTCTCTATGGAGGATCCCGGTGCAGCGGCGCGACTATTCAAAGACTTCGCGAAAGAAAACGAAGAATTTGAAGTAAAAGCGTTGTCGGTCAGTGGTCAGTTACTTGCAAGTGAGCAAATCGATACTCTCGCCAAACTTCCGACCCTACATCAGGCTCTCGGTATGTTGGCTGGCGTTACATTGGCTCCAGTTACTAAGTTGGTTCGTACTCTTAATGAAGTACCAATAAAAGTGACACGTGTAGTAGCTGCAGTTAAAACTCAAAAAGAGGAAGCTGCGTAAGCACTTCCAGTGTAAACATAAAAATTTAGGAGGCCCGAAATGGCTTTATCAAACGAAGATATTTTGAATGCAATCGCAGAAATGAGCGTAATGGACGTTGTTGAGCTTGTAAGCGCGATGGAAGAGAAATTTGGTGTATCAGCTCAGGCTGCAGTTGCAGTTGCAGCTGGCCCAGCTGCAGGCGGCGGTGAAGCTGCTGCTGAAGAGAAGACTGACTTTGACGTTATTCTGACCGCTGTTGGCGATAAGAAAGTAAACGTAATTAAAGCAGTTCGTGCAATTACAGGTCTTGGCCTGAAAGAAGCTAAAGCAATGGTAGATGGCGCGCCATCAGCTATTAAAGAAGCTGCACCTAAAGCTGACGCTGAAGATGCTAAGAAGCAATTGGAAGAAGCTGGCGCAACTGCTGAACTTAAGTAGGTTTGCAGTGCTAGTTGCCTGATTTATCAGGTTGGGCTGAAGGGGCTTTTCCCTTCGGCCCTTTTCTGCTTGTAAGTATGGGAATATGCAAGCAGATATAACTTGAGATTGAACTCAAGATTGGTGATTCCCTATTAGATAATCCCGAGGAATACAGATGGCTTACTCCTTCACTGAGAAGAAACGTATCCGCAAGAACTTTGGCAAGCTGCCAAATGTAATGGATTTGCCCTACTTACTGGCAATCCAACTTGATTCCTATAAAAATTTTACGCAGACAGGTGTTAAGGTCGAAGACCGAATGAACACCGGTCTGCACGCTGCGTTAAATTCGATCTTTCCGATCGTAGGCTACTCTGGCCACGCCGCTTTAGAGTACGTAGATTATGTCCTGGGCAAGCCCGCCTTTGACGTTGAAGAATGTAAACTTCGTGGCATAACCTTTTCGGTGCCCTTGAGAGTTAGAGTTCGTCTGGTTATTTACGACAAAGAATCTACAAACAAAGCAATTAAAGATATCCGTGAGCAGGAAGTCTATCTTGGTGAAATTCCCCTGATGACTGATAATGGAACTTTCATTATCAATGGAACCGAGCGAGTAATCGTCTCCCAGTTGCATAGATCTCCTGGCGTTATCTTCGATCACGATAAAGGTAAGACGCACTCATCCGGTAAGCTGTTGTACACCGCCCGTGTGATTCCCTACCGTGGTTCTTGGTTGGACTTCGAGTTCGACCCAAAAGATGTACTCTACGTGCGTATCGATCGCCGCCGTAAATTGCCGGCGACTATTTTGATGCGTGCATTGGGTTACAGCTCTGAAGAAATCCTCGGGCAGTTCTTTGACACCAGTGTTTTCCATCAGAAAAAAGACAGTTACACCCTTGAGCTGGATCCAGAGAGACTGCGTGGTGAAATTACTGTCTTTGATATTAAAGATAAAAAAGGTGCGGTTGTTGTTGAGAAAGGTCGCCGTGTGACCGCTCGACATATCCGTGATCTTGAAAAAGGCAAGGTCACTTCTTTGGAAGTGCCTGCTGAGTACCTGCTCGGACGTGCAATGGCTAAAGATATCGCCGATCCTAAAACTGGCGAACTGCTGATTGAGTGTAATACAGAGATCACAGAAGAACTTTTAGCTCAGCTGTCTGAGTCAGGTATCAAAGATATTGAAACTTTGTACACCAACGATTTGGACTGTGGTCCATTTATCTCTGACACCTTGCGTGCAGACCCATCGCGCACTCAGTTAGAAGCGCTGGTAGAAATCTACCGCATGATGCGTCCTGGTGAGCCACCGACTAAAGAGTCAGCAGAAAATCTTTTCTACAATCTGTTCTTTAACCTTGAGCGTTATGACCTCTCAGCTGTAGGTCGCATGAAGTTCAACCGTCGACTCACTCGCGAAGAAGAGCAGGGCTGTGGCGTATTGTACGATCAGCGCTACTTCTCACTGCAAAAGACTGAAGAAGCTCAGGAATTGCATGAACAGTACGGTGAAGGTTCAGATATCGCCGATGTGATGAAGACTCTGATCAATATCCGAAACGGTAAAGGCTCAGTCGATGATATCGACCACTTGGGCAACCGTCGTATTCGATCTGTGGGTGAAATGGCAGAAAATCAATTCCGTGTTGGTCTTGTTCGTGTTGAGCGCGCCGTTAAAGAGCGTCTCTCAATGGCTGAATCTGAAGAGCTAATGCCTCAGGATCTGGTGAATGCCAAGCCTGTTGCTGCGGCCATGAAAGAATTCTTTGGTTCAAGTCAGCTGTCTCAGTTTATGGATCAGAACAACCCGCTTTCAGAAGTTACTCACAAGCGTCGTGTTTCAGCCCTAGGGCCCGGTGGTCTTACCCGTGAACGCGCAGGCTTTGAGGTGCGAGATGTACATCCGACTCACTACGGTCGCGTATGTCCAATTGAGACACCTGAAGGACCAAACATTGGTCTGATTAACTCTTTGGCAACCTATGCGCGGACTAACAGCTATGGCTTTATTGAAACGCCCTACCGCAAAGTAGTAAACAATAAGGTTACAGACCAGATTGAGTATTTGTCGGCTATCAACGAGTCGCAATATGTCATCGCACAGGCATCTGCCAAGCTAAATGGCAAGGGTCAGTTTGTTGAAGAGGTGGTCAATGTTCGTCACCAAAATGAATTTACTGTTAAGTTGCCTGAAGATGTCGACTATATGGACGTTTCACCACGTCAGGTTGTCTCTGTAGCAGCCTCGCTAATTCCATTCCTTGAGCACGATGATGCTAACCGTGCATTGATGGGCTCGAACATGCAGCGTCAAGCAGTGCCGACACTCCGTGCAGAAGCGCCATTAGTGGGAACGGGTATTGAGCGTGTTGTTGCCAGTGACTCCGGTGTTTGTAAAGTTGCAAAGCGCGGCGGCATTATCGAAAGTGTTGATGCCAGTCGAGTGGTTGTGCGTGCCAGTGATTCTGAAGTTGAGGCTGGCGATGCTGGTGTCGATATTTACAACCTCACCAAGTACACCAGATCGAACCAAAATACCTGTATTAATCAGCGCCCAATCGTTAAGCAGGGTGATCTAGTTGCTCGCGGCGACGTGTTGGCTGATGGTCCATCGGTTGATTTGGGTGAGCTGGCTCTGGGGCAGAATATGCGAATCGCATTTATGCCTTGGAACGGTTACAACTTTGAAGATTCGATCCTTATCTCCGAGCGCGTAGTTAAGGAAGATCGTTTCACCACTATTCATATTCAGGAGCTAACCTGTGTTGCACGTGACACTAAGTTGGGTTCAGAAGAGATCACAGCCGATATTCCAAATGTTGGTGAAGTAGCCCTGTCTCGACTTGATGAGTCGGGCATTGTTCACATCGGTGCAGAAGTATCTGCAGGCGATATTCTGGTCGGCAAGGTAACACCTAAGGGTGAAACCCAACTGACTCCGGAAGAAAAGCTACTACGTGCCATTTTCGGCGAGAAGGCCTCTGATGTTAAGGACACGTCTCTACGTGTACCGACAAGCATCAAGGGAACGGTAATCAATGTTCAGGTGTTTACCCGCGATGGTCTCGATAAAGATCAGCGTTCACTGGATATTGAGCGCGCCGAACTTGAGCAGTACCGCAAAGATTTAAACGACGAGTTCCGCATTGTTGAAAATGCCACACTCGGACGTCTGTTTACCGGATTGATTGGCAACAAAGTATTCAAGGCAGAGGGTCTTAAAAAAGGCGCTCTTTTGACCGAAGAATCAATTGCCGAATACACACCGGAAGACTGGTTTAATATTCGCATGGAAAATGCTGAACTCAACGATCTGATTGCCGCTGCAAATACCCAGTTGGGTGAGCGCCGCGTCGATCTAGATGCACGTTTCGAAGAGAAGCGTGGCAAGTTGCAGAGCGGTGATGATCTTGCTCCTGGCGTATTGAAGACCGTAAAAGTTTATCTCGCTGTTAAGCGTCGCATTCAGCCTGGTGACAAGATGGCTGGTCGTCACGGTAACAAAGGTGTTATCTCTGTAATCAAGCCAATCGAAGATATGCCTTACGATGAGAAAGGTGAGCCGGTAGATATCGTGCTCAACCCCCTCGGTGTTCCATCGCGTATGAACGTGGGACAGATTCTCGAGACTCATATGGGTATGGCCGCTAAAGGTCTCGGTGTGAAAATTGATCAGATGATCAAGGTTCAGGCCAAAGCTGCAGAGATTCGCAAGTTCTTGCAAGAGATCTATGACGTAGGCGATACCGTTTACGGCACAGACCTCAAAGAGTTAAGCGATGCTGAAGTTATCGAGTTAGCGTCTAACCTGCGCAAAGGTGTACCGATTGCGACACCAGTATTTGACGGTGCCAATGAAGTTGAGTTGAAGAAGCTTCTCGAACTGGCTGACTTGCATGAAAGTGGTCAAACGACACTTTATGATGGCCGTAGTGGTGACAAGTTTGATCGTCCTGTAACGGTTGGTTACATGTACATGCTCAAACTCAACCACTTGGTTGACGATAAGATGCACGCTCGTTCAACTGGCTCATACAGCTTGGTTACTCAGCAGCCGCTGGGTGGTAAGGCACAGTTTGGTGGTCAGCGATTTGGTGAGATGGAAGTATGGGCGTTGGAGGCATATGGTGCCGCTTACACGTTGCAGGAAATGCTTACCGTTAAGTCAGATGATGTTGCCGGTCGTACTAAGATGTATAAAAACATCGTCGACGGCGATCACCGAATGGAGCCTGGCATGCCAGAGTCATTCAACGTGTTGGTCAAAGAAGTCCGATCACTCGGCATCAACATGGAATTGGAAAACGACTAAGCGCTGTATTGCTTACTAATGGCCGGGGCGAAAAATCGCCTCGGCAAACCCAGTTACTGGAGGAAAAGCCTTGAAGGATTTAATCAACCTACTCAAGCAGCAAGAACAAAATACTGAATTCGACAATATTCGAATTAGTCTCGCATCACCTGAAATGATCCGCTCTTGGTCATTTGGTGAAGTTAAAAAGCCCGAGACAATTAACTACCGTACCTTCAAGCCAGAGCGCGAAGGTCTTTTCTGTGCCAAAATTTTTGGACCAGTAAAAGATTACGAATGCCTCTGCGGCAAGTATAAACGCATGAAGCATCGCGGTATTGTCTGTGAGAAATGTGGCGTAGAAGTGACACTTACCAAAGTTCGTCGTGAGCGCATGGGTCACATTGAACTGGCCTGTCCAGTTGCTCACATCTGGTTCCTTAAGTCTCTGCCGTCGCGCATTGGTTTAATGCTGGATATGACGCTGCGTGAAATTGAGCGCGTACTTTATTTCGAATCCTATGTAGTGACAGACCCAGGTCTGACTACATTGGAAAAAGGTCAGCTGCTGACCGACGATGAATACTTTGAGTCTCTCGAAGAGTTCGGCGATGAATTCAGCGCTACTATGGGTGCTGAAGCAATTCAGGCACTGCTGAAAGAGCTGGTTCTCGAAGACGAGATTGCGGATATCCGTGAGGAAATCCCCAACACCAAATCAGAGACCAAGATTAAGAAGTTCTCCAAGCGCCTCAAGTTACTTGAAGCCTTCCACGGTTCTGGCAACAAGCCAGAGTGGATGGTCCTTGAAGCACTGCCGGTTCTTCCGCCAGATCTACGTCCATTAGTCCCTCTGGACGGTGGTCGTTTCGCGACTTCTGATCTCAACGATCTGTACCGTCGTGTTATCAACCGTAACAACCGTCTCAAGCGACTGCTTGAGCTGAGTGCTCCAGATATTATCGTGCGCAACGAAAAGCGTATGTTGCAAGAATCTGTCGATGCGCTGCTGGATAATGGTCGACGTGGTCGCGCCATTACCGGTTCTAACAAGCGTCCATTGAAGTCACTTGCCGATATGATTAAAGGTAAGCAGGGTCGTTTCCGTCAGAACCTGCTGGGTAAGCGAGTTGATTACTCAGGCCGTTCGGTAATTGTGGTTGGTCCTACTCTTAGACTGCACCAATGTGGTCTGCCTAAGCGTATGGCACTGGAATTATTTAAGCCGTTTATCTTCAGCAAGTTAGAGTTGCGCGGTCTGGCTACTACTATTAAAGCTGCCAAGAAAATGGTTGAGCGTGAAGAGCCAGTCGTTTGGGATATTCTCGAAGATGTTATTCGCGAGCACCCAGTGCTGCTTAACCGAGCGCCTACACTTCACCGTCTCGGTATCCAGGCATTTGAGCCGGTACTGATCGAAGGTAAAGCGATCAATCTACACCCATTGGTTTGTGCGGCCTACAACGCCGACTTCGATGGTGACCAGATGGCAGTACACGTTCCGCTGACAATCGAAGCGCAGATGGAATCTCGTGCATTGATGATGTCGACCAACAATATTCTGTCGCCCGCCTCTGGTGAGCCAATTATTGTTCCGTCTCAGGATGTTGTATTGGGTCTGTACTACATGACTCGCGACAAGGTTAATGGCACTGGTGAAGGCATGGTATTTGCCAACGGCAGTGAAGTTTCTCGCGCCTATTATTCAGATAAAGTGGAACTTCAATCGCGAATCAAATTGCGCATCACCGAAGTACTGGTCGATGAAGTTACTGGCGAGAAAACCGAAGAGACAAAAATTGTTGATACCACCGTTGGTCGCGCTCTGCTCTGGGAAGTTGTTCCTGCAGGCCTGCCATTTTCGCTGGTCAACAAGCCGATGGTTAAGAAAGCGATCTCAACAGTGATCAACGAATGCTACCGTCGCGTTGGACTGAAAGACACGGTTATCTTTGCCGATCAGCTGATGTATACAGGATTTGACTTCTCGACTCGTTCCGGCGCATCTATTGGTGTTAACGATTTCGTTATCCCCGATGACAAGCACGAAATTATTGCTGCTGCCGATGATCAGGTTCGTGAAATTGAAGGTCAGTTTGCCTCTGGTCTTGTGACCCAAGGTGAAAAATATAACAAGGTTATCGATATCTGGTCTCAGGCCAACGATCGCGTAGCCAAGTCGATGATGAAAGGTATTAGTACCGAGAGCGTGATTAATAAAGATGGTGAGGAAGAGCAGCAAGATTCCTTTAACTCTGTGTTTATCATGGCCGACTCTGGCGCTCGTGGTTCCCCAGCGCAGATTCGTCAGCTAGCCGGTATGCGTGGTTTGATGGCGCGACCAGATGGCTCGATCATCGAGACACCAATTACTGCAAACTTCCGTGAAGGACTAAATGTACTTCAGTACTTTATCTCTACCCACGGTGCTCGTAAGGGTCTTGCAGATACGGCACTTAAAACAGCTAACTCCGGTTACCTAACCCGTCGTCTGGTAGACGTCTCACAAGACGTTGTAGTAACAGAAGTTGACTGTGGTACCACCGGAGGTCTGTTGATGACGCCGGTAATTGAAGGCGGCGACATCATCGAATCCTTGGGTGATCGAATCCTTGGTCGAATTGTAGCTAAAGATGTGCTCAAGCCAAACAGCGATGAGATTGCAGTTCCAGCTGGCACTATGATCGATGAGCAGTGGGTCGTTCACATTGAAACGATGGGTGTCGATGAAGTTATCGTTCGCTCACCGATCACCTGTGAAGTGAGACACGGTATCTGTTCTGCCTGTTACGGGCGTGATCTGGCTCGTGGGCACCGTGTTAACCAAGGTGAGGCAGTCGGTGTTATTGCTGCTCAGTCTATTGGTGAGCCGGGTACACAGCTTACTATGCGTACCTTCCACATTGGTGGTGCTGCATCGCGTGCCTCAGCGGTTGATAGCGTAAAAGTTAAGCAAGACGGTGTTGTTCGTCTGGTTAATCTAAAGACAGTTGAGAATAAGTCCGGCAACCTAGTTGCTGTATCTCGTTCTGGTGAACTGGCGATTGCCGATGAAAACGGTCGTGAGCGCGAGCGCTACAAACTGCCATACGGCGCCCTAATCAAGATTAAAGATGGCTCTAAAGTCGCTGCTGGCGATGTGATTGCCAACTGGGATCCACACACTCATCCAATCGTGACAGAAGTTGCCGGTAAGGTAGCCTTCTCAGGAATGGAAGAGGGACTGAGCGTACGTCAGCAAACTGACGATATGACGGGTCTGACCAGTATTTCTGTAATTGATCCGAATGAGCGTCCAGCGGCGGGTAAAGATCTTAAGCCAATGATCAGCTTGACTGATAAGAAGGGCAAAGAGTTAATCTTCCCCAACTCAACAGTTCCGGCTCACTACCCACTGCCGGCTAACGCAAGTATCAATATTGCCGATAGCGATACCATTGATATCGGTGAGATTATCGCAAGAATTCCACAGGAATCTGGAGGTACTAAGGATATTACCGGTGGTCTGCCACGTGTTGCCGACCTGTTTGAAGCACGTAAGCCGAAAGATCCAGCCATCTTGGCCGAGATCACCGGTACCGTCACTCTGGGTAAAGAGACCAAGGGCAAATTGCGCCTGGTTATCACTCCAGATGATGGGCAGCCATTGCCAAACGGTAAGATGCATTACGAAGAGCTGATACCAAAGTGGCGCACCCTGAGTGTATTTGAAGGTGAGCACGTCGAGAAGGGTGAAGTTATCTCTGACGGACCACCAACGCCTCACGACATTCTGCGTCTCAAGGGCATCAGCGAGTTGGCTAAGTACATCGTCAACGAAATTCAGGAAGTTTACCGCCTGCAGGGTGTGAAGATTAATGACAAGCACGTTGAAGTTATTATTCGTCAGATGCTGCGCAAGGTTGAAATCACCGATATGGGTGATTCAGCCACGATGATCCGCGGTGAGCAGCTTGAATATCGCCGTGTTCTCGAAGAGAACGAGCGTCTGCGTCAAGAAGGTCTGCAGCCTGTTAAGTTTGAGCGTCAGCTACTGGGTATTACCAAAGCGTCACTGGCCACCGAAAGCTTTATCTCGGCGGCATCGTTCCAGGAAACCACGCGAGTGCTTACTGAAGCGGCAGTTACCGGTAAAGCCGATCCGCTGCGCGGGCTGAAAGAGAACGTTGTTGTAGGTCGTCTGATTCCTGCGGGAACCGGTTTGGCTTATCACGCACAGCGTCGCAAAGCGCGTGAAGCTGATGTTGTTGCTGAATCATCACTGACAGCAGCAGATGTTGAAGCGGCATTGAGTGAAGCGCTCAGTGCAGATTTAAGCGAAGAATAAGGAAAATTGCGGGTACCCAGACAGCTCATCTTAACGATAGCTTGTCAGGTAATGGGAATGCCCGCTTGACTCCCTGTAGTGCGGTAATTAGAATGCCGCTCCCTTTTGCGTCTTGATACCAGTTTGGTAGACAGATTCAAGGAATGTATGGCCTTCACAAGAAGGCATTTTATAAATTTGGAGAAAAATTGCATGGCAACGATCAACCAGTTGGTTCGTAAGCCGAGAAAGCGCAAAGTTAGTAAAAGTGACGTACCAGCACTGCAGGCCTGTCCGCAGCGTCGAGGTGTATGTACCCGCGTTTACACAACTACTCCCAAGAAGCCAAACTCTGCATTGCGTAAAGTATGTCGTGTTCGTCTCACCAGTGGTTTTGAAGTTACTTCATACATTGGTGGTGAAGGCCACAACCTACAAGAGCACAGCGTTGTTTTGATTCGTGGTGGTCGTGTAAAAGATCTTCCAGGTGTTCGTTACCATACGGTACGCGGCACATTGGATACAGCGGGTGTAAACGGTCGTACGAAGCGTCGTTCTAAGTATGGTACTAAGCGCCCTAAGTAAGGGTCAGTGCTCACTAGAACAACGAATTGCGTAACATCGGTAATACAACCAAGTAAGGCTAGGGCCTATCCCTAGAAGAAACCTGAAGAGAAGGGCAAAACGATGCCAAGAAGAAGAGTAGCGGCGAAACGTGACATCCTACCAGATCCCAAATTCGGTAACGTCACTCTAGCTAAGTTTATGAACATGGTTATGGTCAGCGGCAAGAAATCCGTTGCTGAGCGAATTGTGTACGGTGCACTAGATCTAGTTGAGCAGCGTCTCAAGAAAGATCCAGTTGAAGTATTCCAGGAAGCGTTAGATAACGTTGCCCCAATGGTGGAAGTAAAATCCCGTCGTGTTGGTGGTGCAACCTATCAGGTGCCAGTTGAAGTACGTCCCTCGCGACGCACTGCATTGGCAATGCGTTGGTTGGTGGAATACGCCCGTAACCGTGGTGAAAAATCAATGCCACAGCGTCTTGCTGGCGAACTGATTGATGCAGTTCAAAGCAAGGGTGGGGCAGTTAAGAAACGTGAAGATGTACACCGTATGGCAGAAGCCAACAAGGCGTTCTCGCACTTCCGTTTCTAATAAAGGTTATACTTATTTAATCTTTTCGCGAAAAGGTGGCTCTATAGCCGCCTTTTTTCGATTTTAAAACAAGGAAAACATTGTGGCCCGCAAGACCCCTATCAGTCGTTACCGCAACATCGGCATCTGTGCCCACGTAGATGCAGGCAAAACCACCACCACAGAGCGGGTGCTGTTTTATACCGGTATGTCTCACAAGATTGGTGAAGTGCATGACGGTGCCGCAACGATGGACTGGATGGAGCAGGAGCAGGAGCGTGGTATTACCATTACCTCCGCAGCAACTACCTGTTTTTGGAAGGGAATGAATGGCCAGTTCGAAGATCATCGCGTCAATATAATCGACACCCCAGGGCACGTAGATTTCACCATTGAAGTAGAGCGTTCACTGCGAGTGCTCGACGGCGCAGTCATTGTGCTCTGCGGTTCCTCCGGCGTTCAGCCGCAAACTGAAACGGTTTGGCGACAGGCCAACAAATATGAAGTGCCGCGCATGGTATTCGTCAATAAGATGGATCGCGCCGGAGCTGACTATATGATGGTAATCGAACAGCTCAAAGAGCGTCTTGGTGCTGATCCAGTGCCACTGCAGCTTACCATTGGTGCCGAAGAAGAATTTAAAGGCGTGGTCGACCTAGTCAAGATGAAGGCCATTTACTGGAATGAAGCTGATCAGGGCATGACCTTTGAGTATGCAGAGATACCTGCCGATATGCTCGATGAATGTCAGGCCATGCACGAATATATTATCGAGTGCGCCGCTGAAGCCAGCGAAGAGTTTATGGAAAAGTACCTCGAAGAAGAGGCCTTAACCGAAGCTGAAATCAAACAGGGGCTGCGTATTCGCACCCTATCCAATGAGATTGTCCCAGTACTTGGTGGCTCAGCCTTCAAGAATAAAGGCGTTCAAGCCATGCTTGATGCCGTTGTTGATTATCTGCCGTCACCCACCGAAGTAAAAGCCATTGAAGGTGAGTTGGAGAATGGCGAACAGGGCACCCGTCTAGCTGACGACAATGCACCCTTTGCCGCGCTGGCCTTTAAGATTGCCACCGACCCCTTTGTGGGAACCCTGACCTTTATGCGCGTTTACTCCGGCACATTGCAGAGTGGTACCGCCGTTTATAACTCAGTGAAAATGAAGCGCGAGCGAATTGGCCGCATGGTGCAGATGCATGCCAACAGCCGTGACGAAATTAAAGAAGTGCTGGCTGGCGATATCGCCGCCGCAATCGGTCTTAAAGATACCACCACGGGTGACACCCTCTGTGCCGAGAGTGACAAAATTGTTCTCGAGCGAATGGAGTTCCCTGAGCCGGTGATCTCGGTGGCCGTAGAGCCTCGCACCCAAGCTGATCAGGAAAAGATGGGCGTAGCGTTGGGCAAGCTAGCGCAGGAAGATCCCTCATTTAGGGTCAAGACCGATGAAGAGAGTGGTCAGACCATTATCTCCGGTATGGGTGAATTGCATCTGGACATTCTGGTTGATCGCATGCGTCGCGAGTTTGATGTCGAAGCCAATATTGGTCAGCCTCAGGTTGCCTATCGGGAAACGATTAAGAACAGCTGTGAGATCGAAGGTAAATTTATTCGACAGTCCGGTGGCCGCGGCCAATATGGCCATGTCTGTCTGAAGTTTGAGCCCGCCGAAGATCCCGGGGCTGAAGGCCTAGAATTTATCAATGAAATAGTTGGCGGCACAGTCCCTCGTGAATATATTCCCGCCGTGGAAAAAGGCATTGAAGAACAGATGCAGAACGGCGTGCTCGCCGGTTACCCGCTCCTGGGTATTAAAGCGACATTGTTTGATGGCTCCTATCACGACGTAGACTCCTCGGAGATGGCCTTTAAAATCGCCGGCTCACTGGCCACAAGAGATCTTAAGGATGACGGTGGTGCAGTATTGTTGGAACCGCTGATGAAAGTCGAAGTGGTTACCCCGGAAGCAAATATGGGCGATGTTGTCGGTGACCTGAATCGTCGTCGTGGCATGATCTTAGGTATGGAAGACAGTCCGATGGGCAAAGTTATTACTGCCGAAGTTCCGCTGGCGGAAATGTTCGGTTATGCCACTGATTTGCGCTCGGCTACTCAAGGTCGTGCAACCTTCACCATGGAGTTTGATAAATACTTTGAAGCGCCAAAGAACGTTGCTCAAGCGATAATGACTAAAAATATGGGTTAAGGATAAATTATCTCTGACGACCCTATTTATACGGAGGAGGTTATTTTTACATCTAATTCCTGTGAAGAGCCTCCCCCGTGTCTAGCCGCTATACAGACATTCCTTCCAATACTCTCATCGAGTCAACTATCCCTTAAGTTGCTGAAGTAGTTAGCTAATCCTAATAATAGAAATAGTAATTTAATTATTCTGGCATTTCGTAAAACTAGCAGCTAGTGTTTATACAACCATACGGAAATGGTCTCTCAGTTAAAGGATTATTATGAGCACAAAAGTCTTATTGGTACTTTCTGGCGTATTGAATTTAGTTTTCATAGCTAATTTTTTACTCGGCGTTAATCAAACCTTAAATTACAATTCTGGCGGACCCGCCAATGATGTCATTGAGCCTATAAAAATCCATGCTCTTAATGATGTAAAAAACATTGCTTTGAGTGATCTTCAAATCGAAATATTAAGTTATGGAGAATTAAGATATAAGCAAAGCCAGCAGCAACGCCATGTGCCAAATAAATATTGGCAAGCCGATGACTTTTCCAGCAAGGTAGCCTTTTTTAACAAAAGGCTATTGGATGACCAAAATATAAGGGCAGCGCTCTTAGAGCGATTTGGAGAGTTAGCTCTCCAAAACCCTGTTTTCAAGGACGCCTTTTATCCTTTATCGCGCCACGCTGATTTTCTGACATCTGCACAGCAAATAGCTCTTAATGAACAGCGTGTGCAGGAACAGATAAACCAGCTTGAAAAACCACCGGTTAAAAGACAGGCCAACAATCCTCCTAGCCTAAGAGCCAACAGGTCTCACGATAGAGATATTAGCAGTATTGTCGGAGAGCAGGCTGCTTTCGAATATAATCTTCGGCATTCCTATTTGTCAGACAAACTGCGTCTAAGCGGTGTAGATTTCACTGAAGCTAAGTTCCGTGACACCTTTGCAATTATGTCAACCTCATTTGCTACCACTAATGTTGGCCACATTAGTTCTCAGACCTTAATAATTCAACGCAATGAACTTAAACAAGTATTGGGAGATGAAGACGCTTTAAGAGTGCTGGCCAATCTTGATGGACGCTTTGATAAGTTAAATCGTATGGCACAGGAAAATGACCTCACGGAAGAGCAGGTACTTTTCGTTTACGAGATAATTTCCCAGAGTGAAATGGAAATGGTCGAGGCTTATGAGCTCCGCAAGACCAATCCACAAATAAGTGCACAATTAATGCGAGATGCCGCACTTAACAAACAGCAGCAACTTTATAGTTATCTAGGCGAAGACCTCGCCAGATTGGTCACTCGTGAATTTAATAAAGCAATGCAAGACAGCAGAGCTCCAGCAGGTGTCATATTAAGGAAGTAAGGATATCTAGTGGATGTTCAACTACCCATTTACCAATGATAAGGAAGTCATTATGAAGCACTCGTTAGATAGGCCATTTTATATATCGTTTCTACTTATAATTTCATCAGTAATTTTTTCTGTGCATGCAAATGCAATATCTTCATCAGCATCCGTGGTGCAAGCTGGCGAAAGTTACTCAATCAACTATGAGTACTACGACTTTTTGGAGGAAAAGATTGGTGAAAATGGCTCCTGGTCCTTTGTGAGTGGTGCCAATGGAACCGCAGAAATCTCTGGAAGGCCGGAAGGTGTTTATTACTATCGAGCTGTTGTTATTGATTTTAACTCAGGATTTCCTCAGTTTTATTACAGCAACGAAATTTCAGTCAATGTTTATAGTGGGCCGCCGATCGAAGTCGATGGCATATGGGACCAAAAAGACTATATCTACCAAGTTAGAAAAGGTGATGTTAATGGTGACGGAAAGCAAGACTTATTTGTAAATCGTATTTCTGGCGGAAATTCCAATAATGGTGTTTTAAATAAGACAATCCTGCAGCAACAGGCCGATAAAACTTTCTCGGTGTTGACTGCCACACCAGCCCAACTGAACGCAGCAGCTAGCTGGGCGACTGCAAGTGTAGAGGTTGTTTTAAGTGACTTTAATATGGATGGCTATGTCGACCTAATGCTCAAAGGAATCGGCAATCATATTACAGGCGCCAACAACCAAATGGTGTTCTCTAAAGGCCAGCTATTCAGTGGGCAGGCTAGCTCAGTTAGAGATATTGATGAAGATTTTTTTAAGACCTTTAGCAGCATTGCGCACTGGCTTGGAGACAGTAATTATTTTGAGGATAATATTATTACTGTTACCGGACATACCTACGTACTGACTTATGGCTGTGGGTTTGACTGGTTTTATGGTGAGTATGTATGTGGGTTCTATTACGTTTTAGTCCCCTATACGGTAACTGGGTATGATGCTTCATTAATTTCACAAGACGCGTTAGACCTGCGAGATGCAATGGAGCCAGTGTTATCTGTTGGAGAAATCACTTCAGGATCAACAATAGCAATTGAACTTGCTGAGATATTTGAAAATATAATAGGAGACGTTCTTATGGCTGATGTATATCGCGAGCCAAATACGGTGCTCTCCCATGAATCGGGTATTCCAAGTCAAGTGTTACCAGAATACCGTTTAGGTGCATTGTTGTCGGCTTTCACAAGCTGCGAAAGTGAGGGGGCTGTATATTTGGGTATGTCATTCTCAGGCGCCGCTTGCGCTGCAGGAGTTATTCTCGAGCCTGGCCCGTTCAGTGAGATTACATGCGCATGCTACTATATTTACAGAGCTGGTCGAATACTCACCGAAGTATTTGGGGATGAAGCTGCTAATGATGATAATGATTGCGAAACCTGGAGAGAACTGCTTCAAGAGCAGAAGGCTAATGCTAATCAACTCTTTATAGCTGGTGCAATAACTCTTGCGGAATATAATAAAATTGTCGATACACATAATCAGTCGGTTCAATTATTTGAAGAGCTCTGTGGAGCGGCTCCTGAATTGTACCTTTAGGCAGAGATAAAGGGTGGCTTGATATAATCTCGTAAAGCCACCCGACTTTGCATTCTAGCGAGAAGATTAAATACATAGGTGGTAAATGAAAGACGAAACGATTTATAAGAAGCTAGCCGCGCGTATTATGGGCGCACGTAGTAGGGAAGCTGTTTCAGTTTTGGTTAGAGATCTTTCTGCTAAAGATATTATTATATTAAAAGAACAGTATGGAGTTGTTCTTAATGCGGATGAAGAAGATCAAACACGGCTAGAAAAATTTCAGATAACGAAGCAAAAAATAGAAAAAATAGAAAAAAAAGCTCTGCACAAAAAGAACTCTCGAGACTCTGATAAATGACACTTACTATAGGCTATCAATCAAATTCCAATATTGAGGATTGAGTAAGTCACCATATGGCTTGCATCCATTTTTCTGGGTGTCTCTGAAAGTGAGCTAATCTTGTTAGTAATAAAAACCCCCGCTGGTTTTCACCAGCGGGGGTTTTTTATAGCACTTAAAGAAACAGCTTACTTAGCTTCTTTAAGTGCCTTGGCCGCAGCAATTACTTCCGTAGAAATATTTTGTGGGCAAGGCATGTAGTGCGAGAACTCCATAGAGAACTGACCGCGACCAGAAGTCATGGTACGCAGGTGGCCGATATAACCAAACATTTCCGACAGTGGAACGTCTGCTTTAATACGAACACCAGTAACACCAGCTTCCTGATCCTTGATCATGCCACGACGACGGTTCAGGTCACCGATAACATCACCAACGTGATCTTCAGGTGTGTATACATCCACCTTCATGATCGGCTCAATGATCTGCGGGCCAGACTTAGGCATTGACTGACGGAATGCGCCCTTAGCAGCGATTTCGAAAGCAACTGCCGAGGAGTCAACGGCGTGGAAACCACCGTCGTAAAGCTCAACTTCAACATCCAGAACAGGATATCCAGCCAGAGGGCCCTCTTCCATCATGCCTCTAAAGCCTTTTTCAATCGCCGGGAAGAATTCCTTAGGAACGTTACCACCAACAACTGTTGAGCTAAATACAAAACCAGTACCTGGCTCGCCAGGCTTGATGCGGTAATCGATTTTACCGAACTGACCAGAACCGCCAGACTGCTTCTTGTGCGTGTAGCTATCTTCACAAGGAGTAGTAATTGTTTCACGGTAAGCAACCTGCGGCTGACCTACGTCCAAATCAACACCATAAGTACGCTTGAGGATATCTACCTTAATATCGAGGTGAAGCTCACCCATACCTTTAAGAATTGTCTCACCAGAATCTTCGTCTGTTTCAACACGGAAAAAGGATCTTCAGCAATCAATCTTGCCGATCGCAACACCCATCTTCTCAGAACCGCCTTTATCCTTAGGCTTAACAGCAATCGAGATTACTGGCTGCGGGAAGATCATCGGCTCTAGAGTAACCGGTTCTTTAACACTACAAAGAGTGTGACCGGTCTGAACGTTCTTCATGCCAACAATAGCGATGATGTCACCAGCCTGAGCGCGATCAATTTCGTTGCGGTCATCAGCGTGCATTTCAACCATACGGCCGATGCGCTCGGACTTGCCAGTGAAAGAGTTAAGGATGGTGTCGCCTTTGTTCAGAACACCGGAGTAGATGCGAACAAAGGTCAGAGCGCCAAAGCGGTCATCCATAATTTTAAAGGCCAATGCTTTTAACGATGCATCGGTAGTTACAATTGCGTGATTGCCTGTTTCTGTACCCTCTTCATCAGTCAGCGGCTGTGGCTTAACATCTGTTGGGCAAGGTAGGTAATCAACAACCGCATCCAGAACCATCTGAACACCTTTGTTCTTAAAGGCAGAACCACAGTAAGTTGGGAAGAAGTCCAGAGCAATAGTACCTTTGCGGATGCAGTACTTGACCTCTTCAATTGAAGGTTGTTCACCTTCCATATAAGCCATCAATAAATCGTCATCTTGCTCAAGAGCAGTTTCGATCATCTGCTCGCGATACATTTCAACTTCGTCAACCATATCGGTTGGGATATCGACTATCTCATAGTTTTCTGGAAGACCTGAGTCATCCCATACATAGGCTTTGCGCTCGAGAAGATCGACGAGACCAACAAAGTCTTCCTCGATACCGATTGGCAGGCACATAACCAGCGGATTAGCACCAAGCACATCTTTAACCTGGCCAACAACGCGCAAAAAGTCAGCGCCCATACGGTCAAGCTTGTTAACAAAGATAATACGAGCAACTTCAGACTCGTTGGCGTAGCGCCAGTTTGTCTCTGACTGAGGTTCAACACCGCCAGAACCGCAGAATACGCCAACACCACCGTCGAGTACTTTAAGCGAACGATAAACTTCAACAGTGAAGTCAACGTGCCCGGGAGTATCAATAATATTGAAACGGTGGTCTCTCCAGTAACAGGTAGTAGCTGCCGACTGAATAGTAATGCCGCGCTCCTGTTCCTGTTCCATAAAGTCAGTAGTAGCTGCACCATCGTGAACTTCACCGGTCTTGTGGATCTTGCCGGTAAGCTTAAGGATACGCTCGGTAGTGGTAGTCTTACCCGCATCAACGTGGGCGAAGATACCGATATTTCTGTAGTGAGATAATTCAGTCATTGGTCTGCTCGTTATATTCAGTTACAAATTTGGTTATAAAACCTGGTATAGAATCTGGTATAGAATCTGGTAAAAGCCATGTTATATCTTGCTATATTTAGGCACTAAAAACGCGCGCGAGTATACAGGATATTGTCCCCAGTACAGAGAAAAAAATACCCAAAGAGCCATGATTTATCCAAAATAGGGCTATTAGCTAGTCGAAAAACCCCGAAATGGCAAAAAATTTAGTAATTAAGACTCAAAGGACGTTGACTCTGACGATTCGATGTATAAGATGGCGTGCCTTGTGTGCTGCATGAGTTATTCGAGCAGTATTGCGACTAAATAAAGGTTTAAACGTGAAGTACCTGCTGAGGAGATACTGAGATGGGCAAAGAAAAATTTGAAAGAAATAAGCCGCACGTAAACGTAGGCACAATTGGTCACGTTGACCACGGCAAAACAACATTGACTGCAGCGATGACACGCGTC
>Ga0209304_1000783_pt1 | contig 21354 bp, 16 predicted proteins | sample COGITO_mtgs_1004_4_FD_184789 | JGI IMG/M metagenome (GOLD analysis project Ga0209304, IMG submission 184789) | Pelagic marine microbial communities from North Sea - COGITO_mtgs_100423 (SPAdes) (version 2) | ecosystem: Environmental > Aquatic > Marine > Epipelagic ...
GCTGCACGCTCAATCTCGATAAGCTGTGCGGGTGTCCTGCTTTTTAGCCAGCTGGAACTATAGCTGTTTAACTCCTCGCCAGTATCGTTGATCTTGCCACCGGTTAAGACGTAAAGATACTTAGCAATTGATTGCGCTTGAGTGGCTTCTATATCGCAATCCCAGTTCACTAACCTAAGATCACTGGTCAGCGACAAATGCTGCCAATCAATGCCGTAACATCGAAAATAAGCATGCATTATCGACGCATCAAACATATAGGTTAGTACAGTAATCGACTTCAAGGCTTTCAATTGGGCTACGGGCAACTCCCAGAAGAACATGTCAGCCTGCATGCTGGTCTGGGCGTTTGCAGTAGGCTTGACCCTGATACGTCGGCTATCACAATCTTTCTTTAGCTGACTAAATGCACTCTTGTGATCCACTTTTCCATGATCCTCCCATACTAGATATCCGTCATCATTCTCAGTGACCACTTTTCTCTGAACTAGCAGCGCCAAATCTGGGCTAGACAGTTCATCCTTGTTAGGTCCATATTGCCTAGCACACTCGAATGCTTCGTCGATAATAACCTCGTAACCTTTCGTCGCGAGCAGCGTTAGCGTAGAGGCTGGCACCATGCCGAACAGGCTATGGGTGATCAGAATGTTTTGGTCCTCGATAATGAGTTTAAGGAGTGACTTCGACTTCGACCTCTTCTTCGTTTTAGCACTAGTCGTGGGGTCATCCTCTTTTGGTGATTTAAAGCATAATCTGGGGATCGCCTCATTCAGACGATCAATTTCTTTCAGGTATGGCGTTATAATTAAGAAGCGTTTGTTCAGGTCCTTTTCGTCATTTAGTTGGTTAATGATATAGGTGGTCTTACCAGACCCCATAATTGCGTCGATGACGCGGACTTTAGGTTGGTGGTTCACAGGAAAATCCTTATTAGCTTAGGAAAAAGGAAGCAAAAAACTTCCTAAATTGAGCTAAGAAACCAGCAACCACGCACCTTACAGGCCGTTTCCCTTAAAGATATATAACTACAGGACTAACACTGTAAGCGGACATCCCTTATAGGGGGACTTTAAGACTACTTTAGTCTGTCTTTAGTGAGGAGAATATTCTCCTTCTCTTAAGGAAGTCCTTGAGTCTGTCTTTGGTAAGAGGGGTTTCCCCTTCTTTAAAGAGTGTCTTTAATTATGTCTTTAAGTTATCTAACTTATACCCTTATCAAGAGCACCCCCAATTGACATATGGTCCGACCATACTTAAAGCTACCACCCTTTGAGAGTAGTATTTAGGTCGGCATATAATTGTGGAAAGAGGATAAGTCGGAGTTAGTTATTCAAGATGCTTAAAGCACCAACTCCAGATCCATAGTCATATAAGGTCTTGAGTTGCTTTTGATGGTTTCTTAGCAAGAGGGCCGCCTATTGACATATGGTCCAACCATACTTAAAGCTACCACCCTTTGAGAGTAGTATTTAGGTCGGCATATAATTGTGGAAAGCGGATAGAGCCAAAGAGTTGGCTATATAATTGCGGTATCAAATTCATATGTTGACGCTATCTTCATACAGGTACTTCTGAAACCCAACAAAGGTATCCCGAATCACCTTAACCGAGCCAAGCTCTTCGTGGACATACTTGTCGCGTTTCCCGATATCGTGACGTTCCTTCCAAACATGTTCGCAAGGTAAATTCAATTGTTTTGCGCGCTGCTGAAATCAGCACGAGAACATTTGTGCTCGTGCATGTTTGTGCAAAAAGAACATCCTTAGGCGCGATGATTCTTCCTGCCGTCTCTTGAAACGAGTCGCATATTCACCTGCATATGCCACCTAGGGATTTACATCTGAGAAGCTTTCGTTGTAACGAAGGCCAACTAAATCTGAGCTTGTATTCAACTATTCATTGGTAAGAATTTGTATACGATCCAAAATTTTTTTCAGTTCTTTTCTCACCAGTTTGTCAGTATCGTTTATTGCTCATACAATGCGAATTTTGGCTTGGAGCATTTATCCACACCTGATTTGCCGATAATAAGGAGAAAAAATATGTTCAAGACTTCAGTAGGACTCGGGTGTGTATTTGCTGCGGCAATTACCGCCTCGGCGGTCCAAGCAGAAGAACGGATGAATTTTGCTTATGGCTTTCCAGCCACCTCAGCAGTAGGCCTAGCTGTCGAAGACTATATTTCCGCTGCCGCCGAGCGCTCTGATGGCGAGATCGTGATCACGGGCTTTCCCATGACACTTCTAAGTATTCCCGAGACTAATGCCGGTGTTCGTGACCGTCTCGCCGATATCGGTTTTGTCCTTACTCCCTATCATCCGGCCGAATACAGCACAAACCTGTTCCTTCACGAGTTGAATACGTTGATCAACTTACGTGATAAACCCACCGGCAAGGAGCCTTTGGCGTTTGCTGGCGCGATGCTTGAATACACATTCAACATGTGTCCTGAATGCATGGAAGAGTTCAGCGCCCAAAACCAAGTTTATACTGGAGGAGGGGTGACCCCGCTCTATAATATGCTGTGCAAGGACGTTTCCATCACCTCGATTGAAGACTTTGCGGGGTTAAGGCTACGCGCCGGAGGTGCAGGTTTTATTAGATTTGCAGATCACTTTCGCGCGCAGGGTGTGAGTCTGCCCTTGAATGAAGTGTACGAGGCGCTCGACCAAGGCATAGTAGAATGCGCTATGCTGAGCGCGCCGGAACTCATTAATTATAATCTGAACGAGGTCGTCACTGATATAACCCTAGCCGTTCCAGGGGGGGCGTTTGCTGGTGTTGCATCGGCAAACATCAACGCGGATCGCTGGAAGGCAATGGGCGATGCAGAACGCGAGGCGTTGCTTTGGGCAGGAACGCAGCTGACTGCAAGCGCCACTTGGAATTTCTACACGGACGACAATCAAGCGATCGAAGATGCGCAAGCCAGGGGCATAAGACTTCACGAAGCTTCGTCGGAACTCATTGCTGAAGTGCAGGAGTTCAGTGGGCAAGACCTGCAAACAGTGGCTGGTCTTTTCATGGAGGACTATGGTGTTGCAAGGGCCAAAGTGATCATTGAAGAATTTCGCCCCGTATTGGAAAAGTGGTATGATTTGGTCAATAACGTAGAAACCAGAGACCAATTGCACCAGCTTTATTGGGATCAGGTGTCTTCCAAAGTCGACCCAGCGAACTACGCAAACTGAATTGATAAGGGGGGCATTCGTGTTAGCCCCCCTTAACTTTTGTACTTTTATTTTGGGGTAGAAGCTTATGAAAGCTTTGGGAAGAACCGTTTCTTTGATGACTGCGGGAGCATCAGGCATTGCCGGTATACTGGTTGTATTAATGGTGATCCATATTTTTCTGGATGTGTTGATGCGTTTCATTTTTCAAACGCCTATCGATGCCACAATCCTTTACGTCTCCGTCTTCTACATGACCGGAGTGGCTTTTTTGCCATTGGGGTCGTTGGAAGTCAAGGACAACCATATTTCTGTTGAGCTTTTAGTCGAAAAACTTTCTGGCAGGCTCCAGAAAATTCTATCCGTATTTGCACTTCTGGTTACCAGTGTTGTAGCCGCAACGGTTGCCGTGCGTACGGGTCAGGAGGCCTTATTGAAATACTCGATTGGGGCTTATTCTATCGAAGCGAGCGGACGGATAATCACATGGCCAAGCTATTTCTATTTGCCAATTGGATTTGGTCTGATGGCTCTTGTTTCGGCGTGGAAAATGATCGCTACAGTGATGGGCCGCGACAGTGGGCTGCGTGTCTTACAAATTGAAGACCCCTATCTAGTCGGAGGCAATCGCGATGTCTGAATTTCAGATTGCAGCCCTCTTCATTGCGGTTCTCGTCGGCCTTCTCCTGATTCGAATTCCTATTGGTATTGCGCTGATCGCCGTATCGTTCGGCGGTTTGTGGTCAATGTTCAACTGGGACATTGCTTGGGGATCGCTTGGAATAGTTCCCTATAGTTTTGCAAACAGCTGGGTTCTGAGTTCGATCCCGGCATTCCTGTTGATGGGCTATATCTGTTACCATGCGCGTCTTACCCAAGGGCTGTTCCATGCCGCACAATTATGGCTGTCTGAGTTACCTGGAGGGCTTGCAATCGCATCAGCATTCGGTTGCGCAGGTTTCGCTGCGGTAACCGGTTCGTCGGTGGCCTGTTCTGCTGCTATGGGGAAAATCGCGGTTCCAGAAATGATGCGTCATCGCTACGCCCCCGAATTGGCGACTGGAATCGTTGCGGCAGGAGGCACAATCGGTGCGCTCATTCCACCATCCATACTAATGATCCTGTATGGTATCATTTCACGCCAACCCGTTAGCCAGTTATTCCTTGGTGGGCTGGTTGTGGGACTGATCACCCTGTTTGCATATGTCTTGCTGATCTTTGTAAGAGTAAAGCTGGATCCTAACCTCGCTCCGCCAGTCGTAGCCAGCGCCAAGCCGCAAGAAAAGTTTCGTGCTTTGGGCGAAACTGCACCGGTTTTACTGATCGTAGTTGGCGTTTTTGCGGGTCTGTTTGGCGGAGCATTTACGCCTACAGAAGCTGGTGCCATAGGCGCGGTGTTAACTGCGATTGTCGCCGCTGTTTACCGGACGTTGAGCTTCAAGGCCCTGCGAATGGCAGTGCTCGAAACCATCATGACGACTTCGGCTTTACTGATAATTGCTGTGGGTGCCAGCCTTCTCACACGCTTTCTAGCGCTGTCTGGAATAGGTGATGCTTTGTCATCGTCGATCCTTTCTCTGGGCGCTTCGCCGGTCCTCGTGATCCTAGGACTCGTGATGGTTTACTTGGCGCTTGGCACCATTCTGGAACCCATTGGCGCGATGTTGCTAACCCTGCCGGTTGTTCTACCACTGGTGGATGGGACGGGGTTCAGTCTGCTGTGGTTCGGTGTGGTGCTGGTGAAGCTCTTGGAGATCGGTATGGTTACCCCACCCATGGGTATGAATGTATTTGTGATTAAAAGTGTGGTCGGCAATCTTGCATCATTGACGCAGGTCTTCCGCGGTGTATTTTGGTTTGTTGTCGTGGATCTGCTCATCGTGGCCACACTTGTGGCGTTTCCCGATATCGTGACGTTCCTTCCAAACATGTTCGCAAGGTAAATTCAATTGTTTTGCGCGCTGCTGAAATCAGCACGAGAACATTTGTGCTCGTGCATGTTTGTGCAAAAAGAACATCCTTAGGCGCGATGATTCTTCCTGCCGTCTCTTGAAACGAGTCGCATATTCACCTGCATATGCCACCTAGGGATTTACATCTGAGAAGCTTTCGTTGTAACGAAGGCCAACTAAATCTGAGCTTGTATTCAACTATTCATTGGTAAGAATTTGTATACGATCCAAAATTTTTTTCAGTTCTTTTCTCACCAGTTTGTCAGTATCGTTTATTGCTCATACAATGCGAATTTTGGCTTGGAGCATTTATCCACACCTGATTTGCCGATAATAAGGAGAAAAAATATGTTCAAGACTTCAGTAGGACTCGGGTGTGTATTTGCTGCGGCAATTACCGCATCTGCGGCCCAAGCAGACGACTGCGGTGAAGTATCACTCATGCAGGCCGATTGGGGTTCAGCTCAAATTGTGACCGCGGTCTCGAAGTTCCTGATGGAACAAGGTTACGGTTGTGAAGTGTCCACAGTCCCACTCTCAACCAACCCCGCTTTGGTATCAGTGTCGGAGACTGGCGAGCCAGACGTTTTGACAGAGATCTGGACAAACGGCGCGCCAGCTTACGAAGGATTGGTTGAATCCGGCGCGATCATTCCGGTGACCGAAGTCCTGTCAGATGGTGGTGTCGAAGGATTCTTTGTTCCGAACTACCTTGTGGAGGAACATCCAGAATTGGCAACAATTGAAGGTATCGCAGCCAACCCCGAACTTGTCGGAAACCGCTTTCACAATTGCCCAGAGGGGTGGACCTGTCTGAATATCAGTACCAACCTGCTGAAGGCAGGCGGACTGATTGATGCAGGCATTGAAAACTTCGTGCATGGATCAGGCGAAACTCTTGCGGCTTCGATCGCTGCCGCCTACGAAAACAAGGAGCCGTGGTTCGGCTTTTATTGGGCACCGACATCGGTACTGGGTAAATACCCGATGACCCTGGTCGATATGGCCCCGCATGACCGTGAAAAGCACGCCTGCAACATCACGGCGGAATGCGAGACACCAGAAATGAGTGCCTTTCCCCGCAGTGTCGTGGTCACAGTTCTTTCCAAGGAATTCATGGCCGAAAATGCAGAAGTCTCTGACCTGATGACAAATCTGTCCTTCACCAACGCACAGATGGGCGCAACGCTGGCTTGGGTTGAAGACAACAATGCTTCCTACGATGAAGGGGCTGCACATTTCCTGACGACCTACAAGGATGTTTGGGGGCCGTGGCTTAATGATGCGGCTCGCGACAATCTTTCCGCATTGCTGCAGTAAAACGCATGGTCAGGGGCACCCTCAACGATGCCCCTGACGCACTGAATTGAATTGGGAAATAGTATTAATGGCCTTATATGACAAGTTATTCAGCGCTTTGGGTTTGAGCGACTGGTGCGGCGACTCTGGCGATGGAGCGCCTCTTTCGCTGTCGGACCTTTCGGTACGAGCTGGGGGAGAGGAGGTCTCTGGGCCGTTCTTTCCGATTCCTTCATTGGATAATCTGCATGAAAGCTGCAACCGCGTGTGGCAGTCGCGCGATGTAACCAACGGGATCGAAGAAGGGTTTCTGGCAGCCAAACCTGCTTTAAAAACTGTTCTGGACCCGATCACACAGCCGCTGAGCTGGATGTTGGATGGCTCACTTTGGCTTTTTGAAGCGACGCCATGGTTCATCATGGTCCCATTTCTGGTGGCGATTTCCTGGTACGCGTCGCGTTCGCGCCCTGTGACGATCTTCGTGGCCGCCTCGATTATGCTGCTGGCCGTAGTAGACCACTACGATGTGGCTATGCAAACCCTGTCGATCATCTTTGTGTGTACGACGATATCGGTACTTTTCGGTGTGCCCATTGGAATTGCCATGTCTAAATCCGACCGATTGCAAAAAGGCGTCGTTCCGATACTCGACCTGCTGCAGACCCTGCCGACTTTCGTGTACCTGATCCCTCTAATTTTCTTGTTCTCGGTCACGGAATCCAAACTTTACGGGATCGCGATCATCCTTTACGCTATTGTTCCGGTAATTCGCCTGACCGATCTGGGCATCCGTCTTGTAGATCAGGACGTTATCGAGGCGGCCAATGCCTTTGGCATGAATGACCGCCAGAAACTGATGCGAGTACAACTCCCTTTGGCGCTGCCCAATATCATGGCCGGAATCAACCAGACCATCATGATGAGCCTTGCCATGGTCGTAATCGCCTCCCTGGTGTCTGCTCCCGGTCTGGGCGTGAACGTGTTGCGCGGTATCCGAAACCTTGAACTGGGTGTGGGCATCGTTGCTGGTATCGGCATCGTGCTGCTAGCCGTGATCCTTGATCGCGTGTCCAAAGCGGCTCTCACACGGGTCGATAAAACCCAAGTTAAACACTAAGGAGCCAGTTCGATGACACAACCAATGGTCAGCCTTCGCGGGCTCTATAAAATCTTTGGCGTCCGCGACAAGGAAATGCTTCACCATGTCCAGGGTGGCATGTGCAAGGAAGAGTTGCTGGCGCACCACAAGCACGTGCTGGGCCTCAACAACATCAACATTGATATGCAGGCGGGGGAAATCACAGTGGTCATGGGCCTGTCCGGCTCGGGCAAATCCACGCTGATCCGCCACCTGAACCGGTTGATCGAACCCACTGCGGGCGAGATCATCGTGCAGGGCGAGGACGTGATGGGCCTGCCTGAAGACCGGCTGCGTCATGCCCGTCAGGAAAAAATGTCGATGGTGTTCCAGAAGTTCGCGCTTTTACCCCACAAGACCGTGCTGAAGAACGCAGGTATGCCCCTCTCTGTGCGCGGCGAAGACGAGGCCACTTGCGACCGCGAAGCCTTGAAGTGGCTGAATCGTGTGGGTCTGAGCGGGTTCGAGAACCAATATCCGGCGCAGCTGTCTGGTGGGATGCAACAGCGTGTGGGCATTGCTCGGGCGCTGACCGCAAACACGCCGATCATGCTGATGGACGAGGCCTTCTCGGCCCTTGATCCGCTGATCCGGACGGATATGCAGGACCTGCTGCTAGAGCTGCAAAAAGAGCTTCATAAAACCATCGTATTCATCTCTCACGACCTTGATGAGGCGCTAAAGCTGGCTGATCACCTTGTGATTCTGAAAGACGGCCTTGTAGTGCAACAGGACGAGCCGCAGCATATCCTGCTGAACCCCAACGATCCCTACATCGAAGACTTCGTGAGCGACATCAACCGCGCACGGGTTCTGCGGGTTCGCTCGATTATGACCCCGCTTGACGACGGCAAAGTTCCGAAAGACGCGCATGGCGAAGTGGAAGTCAGCGACACGCTCGAAAGCATGATCACGCGATCCGGCGGGGATACGTCCCACGCTTATGTTGTCAAGGATGGGGAAAAGACAGTCGGCACGCTGGATATGACCGAACTGGTTCGCGCTCTCGTCCCTCGCGTTGCATCCGAAGCAGGTGCGCGTCAGTCCTGACGCGCGCTAATGCCAGAGCTGGATTTCAACAGATCAGGCCCGAAAGAGCCGCATGGTCGGGTCGGCCTCGATCTGTTCGAACAGCCAGTTAACAAACATATCGAGCTTTGGATTGGGTGCACGTTCTTTTTGCGTCGCTAGATACCAGCGGCCTGACTCTGGCACCGAAATGTCGAACGGCCTGACCAGACGCCCCCTTTCAAGATCACGCGCGCAAAACGGTGCCCTTGCGATGCTGATACCGTGATTGTTCAGAACAACCCCGCGGACAAGAGGGTAGTTGTCGAAAATCGAGCCAAATTTCATAGTGCCGCGGTCTAAGCCCGCCGCATCCAACCAACAGTCCCAGTCATCCGGCTCATTCCATGTGTTTGGGACGCTCAGCAGTAGGAAATTTCTTAGCTCTTCCAGCGGCATTCCACCGCTTGCGGAATTCAAGGCCTCAGGCGCGCAAACCGGGTAGATATCTGTTTCGAACAAGGGTCTATAGTCAAATCTCTTATCAAAAGGTGGTGCATTGAACATACCCACATCGAACCGGTGTATGTCATAATCACCGTCTTCGAAGGTAGAGACAATGCGCACGCGTGTGTCTGGATTATCCTGAAGAAAGTCTGCCAATCTGGGCTGGAGCCACATTGTGTTGAAACTTGCGTAGGACTGAACGAGCAACACGTCCGGTTCCTCAGGTGTCTGGATACGCCGCGTGGCTTTGATAATGCCCTGAATATGCTCGCGGATCGGCAGGTAATATTGCTCCCCGGCCGGTGTCAGTTTGACCGAACGGCTTGTGCGTTCCAGCAGTTTAACGCCGATTGATGTTTCCAGTGCTTTGACTTGGTGGCTGACTGCGGCATGCGTCACACAAATCTCGTCAGCTGCCTTTCGGAAACTCTTGTGACGCGCCACCGCCTCAAAGGCGCGAAGTGAAACCAGACTGGGCATGTGAGTGCTCATTGCAACACCTCCTTGGTGAAACGAAACTTACTTATTCCTGAACGAAATTAACCGACTACTCCACGTTATTGGAAGAGTTTTTATACTCTTTATCATAGCTTTTCAAAGGTTGACACGCAATTCGTGGTGCGATGTGATCGATTAGAAAATCTTTATGAAGGGAAATTATTTTCAGTTTTACAAGTGGGTAGAAAATGCTAGATTGGAAGGTAAAGAAACTCAGTGATTACACCTTTATGCCACAACTATTACCTTCTTCAAATGCATATGGCTACCCGTTGCTGATCAAACACTTGTTGGCCAGATCGAATATTGCATCCGCCAGCCAAGAGATTGTCAGTGGCACAGATATACGTCTAGGCTATGCGGACTTGGGCAAACGTGTGGGCCAACTTGCCAATTCTCTAAATGCCAGTGGGATACGTGAGGGCATGCGTGTCGGTGTTATGGATTGGGATACACACCGCTATCTTGAGTGTTTTTTCGCAGTCCCAATGATGGGTGCGATCCTTTTTACGATCAACGTGCGGTTATCTCCTAAGCAGGTCCTCTACACTATCAATCACGGCAAACCTGACCTGATTATCGTGCATAAAGATTTCATACCGCTCATTGACGAAATCAAATCAGACTTTGATAGGGACATAATCATCGTCCCGATTGGAGACGGCGCAGGATATGAAAAGTGGATCAGCGAAGCCGCAATAAACTTTGATTTTCCAGAATTTGATGAAAATCAAACCGCAACGCTATTTTATACGACCGGAACCACCTGTACCCCCAAAGGGGTAAGCTATTCACATCGGCAGTTGGTGCTTCACACATTGGGTCTGATCGCTAGTTTCGGCGCGTGGCCCGGGAATGCAGGACTTCATCGCGGCGATGTCTACATGCCGCTTACGCCCTTGTTTCACGTCCACGGCTGGGGGTTTCCATATGCGGCTACGATGCTGGGGCTACGTCAGGTCTATCCCGGTCGATACACGCCTGAAACAATTTTGCAATTGATTGCAGACGAAAACGTCACCTTTTCCCACTGCGTACCCACGGTTCTGTCAATGGTGCTCGACCATCCCAACTGCCCGCAAACTGACCTAAGCCAATGGAAGGTCATCATTGGTGGGGCCGCTTTGCCGCGCAGTCTGCAAGACCGTGCCGCGGAGGCAGGCATATCTTTGCATGCGGCCTATGGGATGTCCGAAACCTGTCCATTTCTGACGGTGGCAGATTTGTCCAGTGATGATCCAGAGGATCAGGCGCAGACCGGCTATCCCGGCCTGCTTGTCGACCTTCGTGTTGTGACACCGGATATGAAAGACGTCCCACATGACGGTCAGACAACCGGTGAAGTTGTTGCGCGGGCTCCCTGGTTGACACAAGGCTATCTGGATAACGCGCAAGCCTCGGATGAGCTTTGGGACGGTGGGTATCTGCATACAGGGGATGTTGGGTATATCCGCGAGAATGGGTCGTTGCAGATTACTGACCGCCTTAAGGACGTGATCAAGACTGGCGGTGAATGGATTTCCTCGCTGGCACTGGAAAACATAGCTTCGTCTTGTAGCGGCGTTGAGGACGTCGCCGCGATCGGGCTGCCGCACGCGAAGTGGGGCGAAAGGCCAGTGTTGGTCGCTCAAGCCGCAAAGGATGCCGACCTTGACCTTGTGCGCTTGAGTGTCATGGCAGAAATCCAGTCGCGTGTCGACGCAGGCGAGCTTTCGAAGTGGGCAGTTCCAGACGAATTAAGCTTTGTCGACCGCCTTCCTAAAACCAGCGTCGGAAAACTCGACAAAAAACTCTTGCGGCAAGACATTTCAACTCGCGTGGGCCTAAAATCATGACAGACAAGCAACGTCGTATTCAGGCGCTTATCCAATCCATTGTCACCTATCTGCAGACTCACAGAGCCGCCATGCCTGGCGTTGATTTGACGTTAGACAAGCTGGCAGCCATGGACCTGTCCAACGAGCGGCTCATTGATATACCGCCCCAAGGAACCCGGCATGATGAGGTTCTGAAGAACGCCATCGACGGGGTTGTCGCCCCCGAATTGCAGGAAATCGCAACTTGTCTGAAAGCGGCCAAAGATGATCTTGTCTGGCGCGAAGACAACAGCCAATTCTATCTATCTAATGCCGATTTGGGAGAGGGATACAAAAAGTGCAACCTCCATACTCTGCTGATTGGGCCAGATGCATGTGGGCATCACCATCCCGATTTTAGCCTTGGCATATTTATGCTGGGTCCACGGACGTTGTATCGAGATCATAACCACGACGCGCCAGAGCTTTATCTGAATTTGTCCGAAAAATCGGGTTGGCGGTTTGGCACCCATGAATGGAAAGATTTGCCAGCCGGGTCGTTTATTTGGAACGCAGCGGGAAAGACTCACGCCACCCGGGTGTATGACCAGCCGTTCATCTCGGTTTTTGTCTGGCTCGAGAATGTGGATTCGCATTGCAACGTGATTCATTTCGACGACTGGACAGAGGTCGAACAGGATCTTGCCAAATAGGTTAATTGAGGTTTCTGAACATGATTTACATTGAACACACCCAGGGTGTTGCTTTCATTGAGCTGAGTGCCCCGCCAGTGAACCCCTTGGCCTGAAGATGTGACATGCGCTTTCTTCGGTTATACAAGAACTGGAAGCTGTTGATCTGATCAAAACACAACTATTATTTCTCCGCTAAATTTAGGATATACATATGCAGCTACCTGTATTTAATTTTAAGAACATTATTGTCGAAACCGACACAAATATCGCTATTGTGAGTCTCAACCGACCAGACAAGCGGAACGCGCTCAATGCTGAAACGATTGAAGAATTAATTTCATTTTTTTCAGCGATCCCCACCCTTGGACTCAAAGCTGTTGTGTTGCGAGCAGAAGGGGAACATTTTTCTGCAGGTCTAGATTTGATTGAACACCAAAAGCAGCAGCGCTCGGCTTCAGAGTTCATGCAGATATGTCTTCGCTGGCATGAAGCGTTCAACAAGATAGAATATAGCGGGGTACCTGTAGTTGCAGCTTTGAAAGGTGCAACCGTTGGTGGCGGCCTCGAATTGGCTTCGGCCGCCCATATTCGAGTGGCGGATCAAACCACCTATTTTGCCCTGCCAGAAGGACAGCGCGGTCTTTTTACCGGTGGAGGGGCAACAATTCGGGTTTCCGAGCTTATCGGCCGAGCACGCATGATAGACATGATGCTGACAGGGCGTCGCTATAAAGCTGCTGAAGCGGTAAGGGTAGGTCTTTGCCAATACCTTGATGAGAACAACAGCGATGCTAGAGCGATCGAAATTGCAAAAGCTGCTGCAGAAATACCCTCACTTTCAAACTTCGCAATCTGCTCAACGATTTCTCACACGCGAAACATGTCTGCTCTTGATGCATCCTACATGGAAGCTTTTGTTGCTGGAGTAGTTAATACACAACCCGAAGCAAACGACAGGTTAATTGCCTTTGCTGATAAAACTGCAGCGCGCGTGAGAGCTGACTGACATGGGCGATAATACGAGTATAATTAATTACGAAGTTACTGATAGCATTCTTGTAATAACAATGACGTCTAAGCCGATCAATGCGCTCGGCCTGACTATGCGTAGAGCGCTAGCCGAATATTTACAGAAGGCGGTTGATGATGATCAGGTAAAAGCCGTTATCATTGCATCAAACCTATCACTCTTTTCTGGCGGGGCTGATATTGTAGAGTTTCATACTGGGCGTTTGTGGGAACAGCCAGATCTGCCAGAAGTGTGCGTGATGATTGAAGCTTGTAGTAAACCGGTTATCGCAGCGATAGCCGGCCCTGCGATGGGTGGCGCTCTGGAAATCGCTCTTGCCTGTGACTACCGTGTTGCCACTCCGGATACATTGATGGGTCTGCCTGAAATCAAGCTGGGGCTGTTGCCCGGTGCTGGGGGCACCCAAAGGCTGCCACGGATTGCCGGACTGGAGGCGGCGACGCGGATGATCCTTTCAGGTGATCCCGTGAAAGGCGATTATGCCATGTCTTGCGGGCTGGTCGACGCGCTATTTGAAAATGACAAGGATTTTCGTGCGCATGTGTTGGACTTCGCCACGAGGATTATCCATGAGGATGATCCTAAACGCAGTTGTGTGGATATGACCGTCACATACCCTGATATGGAAAGTTTTTTTGCGGGTTTCAGGCACGAGATTGCGCCAAAATCCAAAAACCTTATCGCCCCTGAGCGCTGCCTAAAATCCATCGAGGCTGCATGCGTTTTGCCGCTTTCCGAGGGGTTGGCACAAGAGAAGGCAGGCTTTGCCGAACTGCTGGACACACCGCAGTCGCGCGCTGGTCGTCACCTGTTCTTTGGGGAGCGTGAATGCCTCAAGGTTCCGGGAGTCGCACGCGGGCAGCAGCCACGTGGCATTGCCAAAGTCGCCGTGATCGGTGCCGGAACAATGGGGCGCGGCATTGCTATCGCCTTTCTGCAGGCGGGGTATCCGGTCACGCTTCTTGAAACTACGCAAAGCGCGCTCGAACTGGGACTGGAAAAGGTCCGGGAGCATTTCCAGCGCGCGGCCCAAAAAGGGCGGCTCAGTGCCGATCGGGCAGAGGCAATCGCCGCCAACGCCACCGGGACGCTCAGCTACGCCGACCTTGCAGAGGCCGACCTGATCATCGAAGCGGCGTTTGAAAGCATGAATGTCAAACACCAGATTTTTGAAGCCCTGGACCGACACGCAAAACCTGGCGCGATACTGGCCTCAAACACATCGACGTTGGATGTTGATGAAATCGCCGCGGTCACATCCCGTCCGGAGGATGTGATTGGTCTCCATTTCTTCAGCCCGGCCAATATCATGCGCTTGCTGGAGGTGGTGCGCGGCGCCAAGACCGCTCCCGATGTCATTGCAACGGCAATCACGGTCGCAAAGAAGATCCGCAAGCTCCCTGTCACGGTTGGCGTGTGCTACGGCTTTGTTGGAAACCGGATGCTAGAGCCATACTTCCGCGAAGGGTCCCGTCTGCTTCTTGAGGGGGCGACGCCGAAACAGGTGGATGACGTCCTTGAGAACTTCGGCATGGCCATGGGCATTCACGCGATGGCAGATCTGGCTGGGGTCGATGTGGGCGCCCGCGTGCGTCAGGAACGGCGTAGTGAAATCGCACATGACCGGACATACCAAGCAGTGCAGGATAAATTGTTTGAACTGGGCCGATTGGGTCAGAAAACCGGGCGTGGAAGTTATGTCTATGAGGGGCGAACGCTGGTTGAAGACCCCGAGATAGTTAAAATCAGTTCTGATCTGGCGGATCTTCATGGCGTGACGCGCAGGGAGATCGACGATCAGGAAATTATTGAACGGTGTCTGTTTCCCCTGATCAATGAGGGCTTTCTACTCCTTGAAGAGGGCATTGCAACGCGCCCGGGTGATTGCGACCTAATCTGGGTCAATGGCTATGGCTTCCCGAATTGGCGCGGCGGCCCGATGCACTATGCCGATGAGATTGGATTGAACCAGATCCTGGAACGTATGAACCACTATCGGCAGTCGCTTGGCGCCTATGGTGAGATGTGGTTCACGCCTGCGCCTTTATTGGAAGAACTCGCAACCTCAGGCGTGACACTTGCCGCGCATTTTGATGCTAAAAAGGAAAAATCATGAGAGAAGCCGTTATCGTCTCAACCGCACGAACCCCAATTGGGGTTGCCTTCAAAGGTGCGCTGAACAACATCAAATCACCAACCATGATGGGTCACGCCATACAGTGCGCGGTTGAACGTGCAGGTTTGGACCCCGGTACGATCGAAGATGTTGTCATCGGATCGGTCCTCACTGCTGGAACAGGAGGCATGAATGTTGCGCGGTTATCTGCGCTGGCGGCTGGCCTCCCTAATACGGTGGCAGGACAGACGATCGACAGGCAATGTTCATCAGGATTGATGGCTATTACGACGGCCGCAAAACAGATCATCGTGGACGGTCAGAACGTCGCTGTTGCTGGCGGGCAGGAAAATATTTCCGCGGTGCAGAATACCTATCTGAAATGGGCAGGCGACGAGAAAGATCCAAACGTTATCGCCCAAGCTGAGCATGCCTATATGCCGATGCTGATGACGGCGGAAAATGTGGCGCAGGTATATGGGATCAGTCGTGACGCCCAGGATGAATACGCTGCACTTTCCCAAGGTCGGACGGCACGGGCTCAGGCTGCTGGCACCTTTGATGACGAGATCGTCCCGATCACTGCGATAAAGCGGGTCAAGAACCGCGAAACCGGAGAGGAAATTCTGGAAGAGGTCACCTTATCAAAAGACGAAGGCAATCGTCCAGGTACGACGACTGCAACACTTGGCCAGCTTAACCCGGTTGTTGAAGGAGGCCTGATCACTGCCGGAAACGCAAGCCAGCTCTCCGATGGTGCTTCTGCTTGCGTGCTTATGGAACGCAAATTGGCTGAGCAGCAGGGCCTCACACCGCTAGGTATCTATCGCGGTATGGCAGTGGCAGGAAACGCACCGGAAGAGATGGGTGTCGGCCCGATCTATGCCATTCCAAAGCTGCTGAAGACTGCAGGTCTTCGTATTGAAGATATTGGCCTTTGGGAACTTAACGAAGCCTTCGCCTGCCAGGTTCTATATTGCCGCGACCATCTTGGTATCGATCCCGAAATCTACAACGTGAACGGTGGTGCCATCTCGATTGGCCACCCCTATGGCATGACGGGCGCGAGGCAAGTCGGGCATGCTCTACTTGAGGGTAAGCGCCGTGGCGTAAAATACGTGGTTACGTCCATGTGTGTTGGCGGAGGCATGGGGGCCGCAGCGTTGTTCGAAGTCGCCTGACATTCGAAATCAAGTGGTGGCCAAACTAAGTCTTAGTGTGGAGGAAAACATGAGATTATTTCGCACGTCCAAATTTACACCCGCGGGGTTAGGATTTGCAGTCGGCGCAGGAGCCGGGGCAGGTATTGGCGCCTTGGTGGGTAATATGGGTACAGGTTTTGCCGTCGGCGTTGGCGTTGTTGTAGTAATAAATTTATTAAGGAACTATCATGAGTAACACTGTATTGCTTACAGGAATATCTGGGTATATTGGCCTTCACTGCGCCAAGGAACTACTTGAAACAGGCTATGCCGTGCGCGGCACCGTGCGCAGTCAAGCCAAGGGTCAAGAAGTGCGCGAAACACTTGCCCAGGCTTCTGTCGACACCAGCCAACTGACGCTTGTTGAGCTCGACCTGACCTCTGATCGCGGTTGGAACGACGCAGCGACAGGCTGTAATTTTGTCATGCATGTGGCTTCACCATTTATCGCTGCGAATCCGAAAGACCCTCAGGAAGTGATCTCTCCAGCAGTTGATGGCACCTTGCAAGTCCTGCGTGCTGCGAAGAAGGTGGGAGCAAAGCGCATTGTTCTGACCAGCTCTATAATGTCAATGATGGGTAGCATGAAGACCGGCACATTCACCTCAAACGACTGGACTGATGTCAATGCCGCTGATGTTAGCATCTACACCAAAAGCAAAACCCTGGCGGAAAAGGCGGCATGGAAATTCATCGACAATCAAGGTGGTGAGATGCCAATGGAGCTAACAATCATCGCCCCAGGTGGGGTACTAGGCCCACCTTTGGGTCGCAATATTAGCGGTCAATCCATGTCAATGATGGATCAAATGCTGAGTGGGAATTTACCCATGGTACTAAAGAGCGCCTTCCCAATGGTGGACGTGCGCGACGTTGCTAAATTGCACGTGCAGGCCCTGACACTGCCCGAGGCTAACGGCAAAAGAGTGATCGCAGCTAGCAAAGAACCTAATGGATTTCTAAGCGCTGCGCAGATTCTAAAGGAAGAAGGCTACAAGGGGCCCAGTACGCGTATAGCACCTAACTTCTTAATGCGCTTAATGGCGAAGTTTAACCGCGAAGCTGCAGGAGCGGTCGGCATCTTGGGAATGCACCTGAGTTGTGATAATTCTGAAACACGTAATCTGTTTAACTGGACGCCGATCCCTTTCAAACAGTCAGTTTTAGATAGTGCAGCTGCAATAAAATCCATTCAGAGTAAGGTAATATAATTATTAATCTTTTAGATTTTACAAGATATCAATCATTAATTTTAAAAGAATAGAAAATGTTTAAATTTTTCAAAGGAAAAGAATCAAATACTTCCGTAATGACCGCTTCACTTTCTCAATTTTACAAATGCACAAAGCAGGAGATGGACTTGCAGCCCTGACACTTGCTGACGCTGCTGTTATGTCAGCAAACGAGAAGCGTGAAGTTAGTGCGTCAGAAGTCTTAAAACTTTAATTTACATTAATATTAGCTCCTTATTTACTTATTGCGAACGTTGCTGATTGATCTTTAGCAGGTGTATCTTAGAATGTGCCTGCTTTTTATCCCCGTCGGGCGCTTTTTCAATGTTAATTGTGCGCCTTTTTTCGATGACTGTGCCGTTGGCGACGCGATGCTTTCAGACGACAGTTGACTGTAATCACAATAAGTACTCCCCCCCCCACCCAGTTATTTTAAGAGTTGGCTAGGGGTAACTTATGGATACACTAAAAACTTTACTCAGTACCAAGCTCACGCAAAAAATTAATAACGGAGCGAATTCGAGGAATTTTCTCGGTACTTTGGTGATATACCAAATAAAAATTTCTCTTTAATTGTATCTCTGGTAACACAGGCACCAATACATCATCGTTTTGCAATAAAAATTTATGCAACACGCCTATTCCCGCACCTGATTTCACTGCCTCTATTTGTCCCACCGGTGAATAGATAGAAACTTGTGAGCGCCATTGATTCCATACAGCTTTTGGCGTATTCAACTTTTCTGAATACAATAGATCATCAACGTAGCCTACTAAGCGATGATTACCCAAATCTTCAATCTGCGTTGGGCATTCTTTATTTTCTAAGTATGCTTTGGTGGTATACAAGCCCAAGTAATAATGCCCTAACAGCACGTAGCCCAAATTAGACTCCACCGGTTTACTCACCATGACGGCCAAATCAGCTTCGCGTTTGGTCAGAGAAAAGCCTGGCGATTGCGGCACGATCTCTATATTGAGAGCGGGATGCTGCGCCAATAATTTGGTCATACTTCCACTTAATATTCTTACCGCGAAGCCCTCTGGCGCGGCAATTCGGACGGTGCCGCTAGCTGAACTTTGATCAACACTAAAAATATCTGCAGCAGCCTCTATTTCCGCCTCTGCACGCTCTAAAAATTCCATCAAACGATGGCCTTCATCACTTAACTTAAACCCTTTGCTGTGCCTTATTAGTAACTGTGACCGCGTCCTGGACTGCAAGTGAGCTAAATGCCTTGATAAGGTTATATTTGAAACGCCTAGACTTTGGGCAGCCTTACCTACAGTACCCACCCTAGCCACGGCTAAAAAATAACGCGCATCTTCCCAGTTAAATTTTGGTTTTTGCATTTACTCAGGCCTCATTGATATATCATTTATGATATATCTTATACTAATTATTTTCTATTGTTATATCAATGTTGGTGTATTTAAATATGATCCTATTCAAGAAAAGGATCTGATTATGACTTTATTAGGTAACTACATAGATGGCGCAAGAGTCTCCTCTAACTCAAACCGCACATCAGCTTGCTACAACCCTGCGACAGGTGAAAAGCGACTAGACGTTTCACTATCTACTGCCGATGAAACTCGTGCAGCTGTAGAAAAAGCGCAAGAAGCATTTAAAACTTGGAGCAAAGTAACCCCGCTTAACCGTGCTCGTATTATGTTCAAGTTTAAAGAACTGATCGAAAAGCATGCCGATGAAATTGCTGAATTAATCACGGCAGAACACGGTAAAGTATTTTCTGATGCCAAGGGCGAACTTACTCGTGGTTTAGAAGTTGTAGAATTTGCTTGCGGTATTCCTCACCTTCAAAAAGGCGAACATAGCCTTAACGTAGGTCGAAGTGTAGATAGCTACAGCCAAATGATGCCGATGGGCGTTTGTGCAGGCATCAGCCCATTTAATTTCCCTGCTATGGTACCTATGTGGATGTTCCCTGTGTCCATTGCATGCGGCAACACCTTTGTTATGAAGCCTTCGGAAAAAGACCCATCTGTACCAATGCGTCTTGCTGAGTTACTCACTGAAGCAGGCCTACCAGATGGCGTTTTCAATGTTGTTAACGGTGACAAAGAAGCCGTAGATGTACTGCTCACTGATGAACGCGTTCAAGCTGTAAGTTTTGTTGGTTCAACACCAATTGCAGAATACATTTACTCTACTGCTAGTGCCCATGGTAAGCGTGTACAAGCACTCGGTGGCGCAAAGAATCACATGATCGTTATGCCAGATGCTGAGCCTTCTCAGGTAATTAGCTCACTAATGGGTGCAGCTTACGGTTCTGCAGGTGAACGCTGCATGGCCATTTCCGTCGCCGTATGTGTGGGCGATGAAGTCGCCGACCATCTTATCAAAGACATGGAAGCAGAAATCTCAGGCATGTCCGTTGGTAATGGACTAATTTCTCCAGAACCTCACATGGGTCCACTAGTTAGCCGTGAACATGCTGACAAGGTACTAAGCTACATTGACTCTGGCGTTGAAGAAGGTGCAACATTGGTTGTTGATGGCCGCAACTTTGTTGTTACCGATCATGAGAATGGCTACTTTGTAGGCCCTACTCTGTTTGATAATGTGAAGTCTGGTATGCGTATTTATAACGAAGAAATCTTCGGACCAGTATTGGCTGTGGTACGCGTAGATAGCTACGAAGAGGCCTTGCAATTAATTAACGATCACGAGTATGGAAATGGTACAGCTATCTTCACTCGTGATGGTGATACAGCTCGTAACTTCACAGAAAACGTACAAGTTGGTATGGTTGGTGTTAACGTGCCAATCCCAGTACCAATGGCATTCCACAGCTTTGGTGGCTGGAAACGTTCTCTATTTGGCCCATTACACATGCACGGTCCAGATGGCGTACGATTCTACACTCGCATGAAGACGATCACTGCACGCTGGCCAACAGGCCTAAGCGCGGGTCCAGAGTTCTCTATGCCAACCATGAAATAAGTCATTTTTGATAACACAATAAAAAAGCGATGCATGTTTGCATCGCTTGTATTTAGCTTAAATACATAGCGAAATAACGTTGCGTGCGAAGTAAATAGAATTTGAATCTCATTATAAACGTGCATGGGAAAGGGTTAGGATCTATGATGAATATTCAACAAAAGTGATCATTGAATTAACGGTGTGTTGTCACTTAATAATAATCAATACTATCGATCGAATCGTTCAAGCTTTACCTAATTTCACGTAAAACAGGCCTAAATTGCCTATTTTAGCTCTGAATATTGCCGTTTTGGCATGTTTTGGGCGCGCTTAACCTGTTAAGTTCATAATTGAGGCTATAGTTAAAGCATTGCTATTACAATACCTAAGTCTTTTATGGAGGGATTACCGTTTACGCTGGTTGGAGGAGCTGCCGAATTTTTGCCGGAGTTAGTTGTGCTTAGTTATGCTCACTTAGGACAGTCGATTACTGTACTAACCTATATGTTTGATGCGTCGATAATGCATGCTTATTTTCGATGTTACGGCATTGATTGGCAGCATTTGTCGCTGACCAGTGATCTTAGGTTAGTGAACTGGGATTGCGATATAGAAGCCACTCAAGCGCAATCAATTGCTAAGTATCTTTACGTCTTAACCGGTGGCAAGATCAACGATACTGGCGAGGAGTTAAACAGCTATAGTTCCAGCTGGCTAAAAAGCAGGACACCCGCACAGCTTATCGAGATTGAGCGTGCAGC
>Ga0209304_1000798_pt1 | contig 20991 bp, 12 predicted proteins | sample COGITO_mtgs_1004_4_FD_184789 | JGI IMG/M metagenome (GOLD analysis project Ga0209304, IMG submission 184789) | Pelagic marine microbial communities from North Sea - COGITO_mtgs_100423 (SPAdes) (version 2) | ecosystem: Environmental > Aquatic > Marine > Epipelagic ...
CAATGTTTCGGGTCAATAGCGTCGCCATAGCACACCTCTTCTTTGGTATATATCTTTTAATATACACTATAATATATATTTAAACAGCTATCAGCTGTAAAGCTAAAGCAATTGATAAACCTATTTACAACTCATTAGTCATGTTGCATTAAATGCGGTGGACACATGCTCTTGTTTTATGCGACTAATCATTTCTATCCTAAACAATCAACGCGGTGATTTTTATCCATTTCAATTCCTACCAACATAGTGACTAGAACCGTAATTATAACCATCGCCACTGATCCAATCTCTCATTCTAGAACAGAGTGGCTAATCATAGATATTCTCACAAAAGGGAGGAGATAGCTGACATTCTACTTCTCGGTAAATATAGTCTCAGACCCCCTGACTAGCGGTGATAACAGATATGCTAGCACTGAACGCTGACCGGCCTTTACACTAATCTCAGCCAACTGACCGATGTCTTGTAAATGCACCGCATCTGCTCTATTTTTCTGACCTGCATCAAGTGCTATTTTACTACTAAAGAATAAATTCCCCTCCTCATCTTCTTCAGCTGCCGCACTCACATAAACAACCTTGCCTTTAAAGGGTTGAACCTCATAGCGGTTAACACTCATCAATGAAATGCTTGCGTCGCTACCCACTTTAACCGAGGAAATATCGGACACTGGAACTTTTGCCTCAAACAGTAATTCACCATGATCAGGCACAACAATCATCAAGGGCTCTGCTATCTGAACAACCTCACCGGGTGTTTTCTTCATAATATTTAATACACGCCCTGGCTGAGATGCTTTTAACAAATATTTTTTCCGTTGATTTAGTAACCTTTGCTTTTGTGCGGATAACACCTTTAGCTTGCCTTGCAAGGCAATAACTTCAGCTTCTACTATAGTGAATGCACGCTCAGAATCTCTTAATTCACCCGCTGAAATAAGCTGACTATTGAACAGATCCTGAAGCACTGAGAACTCATCTAAATATAGACCTTTCAATATCAATTTGCTCTGCAAAATGTCTTGTTGACCAATCATCTCTTGAGCTAGCGCAGCTAATTCATCATCGATATCCGCCGCACTTAAGGCCATCAGAGACTGACCAATATGAATTGCATCACCTTCTGCAACAAAACGTTCAGCAATCGTCGCCACTACTTCACTGCTGACAATATAATTACCGCTTCCCATAACAGATTTAGCTACTAGAGAAACCGCTACATCAGCCTGCAGTCGAGAAAGACCAAAGCCAGAAAACCCTAATAAAATAATAAGGGCCCAAAGTAACTTACTTTGATTTTCTGAATAAATCATGACTTCATCTCAGTGATTTTACTATCACGAATGATCGTACCCTCGTCAAACACCAAACCACGATCCATAAATTTTAATAGTGACATGCGATGAGTGATTAACAAAATAGTAGATGAGGCATACTGTTGCAGAATCGCCTGCATCACTCTTGCTTCCGTCTCTTCATCAAGAAAATTGGTCGGTTCATCCAATATAAGAAATGGGGTTTGTCTCGTTAAGCATCGCAATAGACCAAATAGCTGTAATTGCCCAGCTGAAAAGCCAATACCGTCTTTAATATCCAACTGCTCAAAGACATCCTGCAGATTCAGTTCAGCCATCTTTTCAGCAATTACATTATCAGTAACAGTATCCTCGCCCAGTTTAATCTGATCGAATAGCGAGCCGTTTAACATCCATGGAGTTTGGGGCACATAGGTGCAGAATTGGCCCCATGCATCATCATCCATTTTGGAAAGAGGTATACCATTGATAACTAACTCACCACTACTCACCTGCACCATTCGACAGAGCGCTTTTGCAAAGGTACTTTTGCCTGAACCAGAGCGACCGAGTATCGCGACTCTCTCTCCAGTATGAATAGTTACCGCATCAATTGCTAAAGCCTCTTTCTGTTTAGCAGGATAGGTAAACTTGGCATTCTTAAAACTAATAGACCAATCAACGTCGGGAGGAAGTAACGTCCCTAGAGACATACTTGGCTGTTGCTGTTGCTCGGCGGCATCCCGCTTAGTAGTAAGCACCTGTGCAATACTGCCAATCGGAGAGAGGCAGCGACTGGTTAGCAGCGTTGTGGCAATGATCTGACCGAAAGTAATATCGCCAGTCTGATACAAAAAGAAGCCAAAAACGACCACGCTAATAGAAACTATTTGAGTTACTGATTGATAGACTACTTGACGGATACTGGAAAGACCGGCCAGCATAGCCGCCTTTTCTGAAACTGAGCCACGAAGATCTGCATCTTTCTGAGCAAACCAACGCCAAGCATTTAGCCCAAAAAACCATTCAGCACCCCGAGCAAACTGTGACGACTGCTCAATCGCTTGGCGCCTGACATCCTCATGTTGTAAAGAAAGTGCTTGATACTTTTGGTGACTAACACCAGTAAAGATTAATAAAAAAGCAATTGCACTGATTGCAATCCACACGAGATCACCTGCGATAAGATAGATAACCAGTAACAGTACAAATATAAAGGGTAAATCAACCATCAAAGTCGCCGTTCTAATGTCGGCAGGTTTGAGGTCATTCAACTTTTCAATAGCTGCTTTTAAATACCCGACTACAGGGCGCCTTCCAGACTCTTTTGAATAAATAGTAAAACGCTGCCTGATGGCATCCGGCATTTCGACTGATTCCGTAGCAAACAACGCTTGGTTAATCACTCGACCGCGTAATACTCGAATAGTGATATCGACCACCAATAGCACGGCAACACCAAGAGTCATAACCAGTAAGGTAGCACCACTGTTATGTGGGTAAACTTTATCGTATACCAATAATGTAAATAACGAGGTTAAGACAGTGATAATATTCGCCACGAAACCAGAGGCTAGAAGCAACCCCATAGATGGGCGCAGCGACTTTCTCAAGGTCTTCGGTGCAACACCCTGCAAAATGTCCTTGAAAAAAGTGCTCAGCATTAAAACTCGCCTTCTATAAATGCCATTAATGTACCATTTATCGTTGCCATCCTTACCATGCCATGCCATCTTTCTAATTGTTTTGAAAGCAAACTCATCTCACATTGGTCAACCGAGCTATTGGTGATAAAAAGATCGGCAAGCTCAGTGCGATTTTGTTTGAAGAGCAAATTAAGCCGGCGTTGATCTTTTGATAGTTTGCTACAATGTTCTTGGGCATTACTGATGAGTTGGTTTTTATTTTCGAGCCATTGCCGGAGCGTTGCACGCTCACTCTCATTTTTCATTGACGCCACTCGTAGCATATTTTCCTTGGTAATTTTACGTAATTTATGGCGCTTGATAATAGTTCTTTGCATCCCGCCGTCAAATAGTGGCATATTGGCCGAGACTGACCAAATCGTGTGATTGCTTAGCTGACTGGTACCATCGTATTGGCGCACCAAGTGGGAGGCATTGAGATCAATATTAATACCGTCTTCGCGTTCAGCGAGTGACTGTCGGCCAGCCTCGATACGCACCTCTTCCTGAAGTCTCCTAATCGATGCCGGCTCCATCTGTTTAGGTATCTCGTCAGAAAGAGTCTGCCACTGTTTTGGTTTTTCCGCGCCCGAAAGAGCCCACTGATTGGTTGCTTGATCACGTAGCATACGCATATCTAAAATTAAGTTCCGTAATTCAAGCTGGTATTGTTCGATTGGCATTCGCTCGACTGGGCTGAATTCGGCTTGCACACCCTCCCCATTCATTCTTTTTAGTAAATCATCGACCCGGCGCTTAGCTAGGATAAGGAGGTCTAGTGCGTTTGCGGCATGCCATAGATCAAGATAGGCAAACGCTAACTCGGCCATAATCTCTTCCAGGCGCTCAGCAGCCGTTAATTGTTCAAAGCGTCCCTCTGACTCGGCAATACCATCTCTTGCACGTTGACGCTTGTTGTCAAATAAGGGATATTTTAGCTGCAGGCCCGTTTGCCACGCTGAAGGGGTGTTGGCCAGGCTAGATTCACCATCCATACGCGACAAAACCCCTGACACCACAGGGTATCTACGTGCCTTCTCGATCGCCAAATTAACCGACGCCGCGTCAGTAGAGGCCCTGAAAGCACTGAATTCTGGATGGCCCTTGGCGGCTAGCCAAATTTCGCGCCAAAACGGGTCATCCTCAACTCCAAAGGATGCAACAGAGACAAAAAGCGTTAGACACGCGATGCTTTTACTAAGTAGTTTTAATTGTTGGGTCATTATAAAGTTTCGATAGGTGTGAAGTCAGCCTCATCAAATTGATTAATACCAATCCCCTCAAGAATCACCAGATACTTGCCATCGACCATAACAACTGAAGAATCGCTGCCATAGGCCTGTATCGCCAGATCGGTAAACTCGAAGTCAACGCCGCCAAGATAGTCGTAACCATCTTGGAAATCGACGATAATATCAGCATCGTCAGGATTGTCGACAGCATGTTGACGAGAGAAACTAAACATATCGTAACCGAAGTTAGAGCTGTCCTCACCATAGTAGTTGTAGTTACTCTCGCCCAGGTCACCATACAGAGTATCCTTACCTGCACCACCAACTAAGATATCATCGCCGGAACCACCATACAGGCTGTCATTACCCGCATCACCCGACAAGTAATCCTGACCCTGATCACCCAACAGCACATCATTACCATCACCACCATACAGGGTGTCATGGTCGCGCTCATCACTGCCTTCCTGCCAGTACCAGTTGTTATTATTGACCTTATCACCCACCAACCGGTCATCACCCGCCAGGCCATACAACGTATCATCGCCAGTATTGCCGCTAAGGATATTATCCGCACTATCACCCGTTAGAACATCCGCATAGCTAGTACCGGTAATATTTTCAAAGCCTTCAGCAACACCATCATTCACTGTGTATGTGATACCTTGATATGTGGCCTCATTAGGGTTATCCGTTATGGCAACTTCAATATCTTGTGAGCCAACCTCTAGATAGGAGCCTGTAGTACTATCGTACTGTTTATACGTCAGCGTAATCTCATAAACATTATCGCCGTCACTATCTTTAGGCGATTCAAAATCAGGTTGTTCCTTAAATGTCAATTCCCAATTATAAGACTGGAACGCCGCAGCATCTGTGCCTGAAATTTCAATCTCTGTACCACGCCCACCACTGATTAGCGGCAATGGAACATTCGTATGCCAAGTTCTAGGCTCCTGCACCTCAACACGTGTTGCGCCATTCGCTAGTGCCGCACCCACAATTGAGTCATCTTGATCCGTCACTTCTACGGTAATATCCAACTCTGAGATATAGCCCTTCTCATCCGACACACTGACTTGTAATTCATAAATATTATCTGCATCCGCATCGACAGGATTTTCATAATCAGGCGTGATACCTGAATAACTTAGGTTACCACTAGAATTCAAGCTAAAGAGCGCTTTATCAGCACCACCAATTAACTTAAAAGAACCGTAGGACTGATCATCGATTATGTATCTAGACAGGTTAATAAAGTCATACGTACTAAATGTTAGCTCTTCTGGTAACTCAAAGTTACTCTGACTCAGTGTAGGCGCAGTACTATTAAAGTAACTGGAAGAAGTATCTCCCCAGTAATTATTGCTTCCTGAGAAATCTAACGTATCGCTGCCCGACCCACCAACCAGTGATGATTTGCTCGATAGGTAACCTGTAAGTACATCATCCAAATACACTTTAACGCTGTCATCGCCAGCGCCAAGATCAATACTATGCGCTAATCCACCAAGTGCTTCGACCTGATCATCACCACCTTCAGTACTAATGGATAATGTGCCAAGCGAAAACTTGGCCGTACTTGAATCATAATAGGTGTTAGCGTTGATCTCGTCCCGCTGTGAACTACCGATAATGGTTAAATCTGTCGCTGCACCACCGTGATATGTCTCTTGCAAAGAATTCACATCAAGGCGAGAGGTGCCACTGCCATCAATAAGATCGCCGTTTGACTCCTGACGATGGCTATACATCAAGGCAGCTTTATCCGTGGCAGAGTAAAGCACGCTGGTCAGTGAACTATTGATTTCACCATAGTTAATGCTGAACGATTGACCATTAATATCCACATCTTCAAAATTGCGGAACCTTAAGATACCACCCGATTGATCGACCAGAATAAATTGACCGCCTGATTTACTAGGTGAAGACCCATTACTATAAAGTAATGTTTCAATGTCACTCAATGAAGACAAGGCATCGTAAGACAATGACAGTTTGTCATCGCCTAAACCACCATCGACTAACATGCCATCGATTGTGCTCTTGTTGTCCACAAGGTTAATCGCAAAGTCTTGAGCAAAGGCATTGCCATTGTTGTCTGTGGTGCTGAGGGTAAACTCAAAGATACCATCGCCATCAGCATCCGTTAGTTTGCTCGCCGATGCTGGCTCTTCGCGGAAACTAATCTGCCCATAATCCAACCGGAATAAGCCTGCATCTTCACCGCTTAAGCTGGTATTCCACTCACTGAGATCCATACCACGGTACGTCAGCGGAATCTGTTGATTCTGCCCAACAACATAGGTAACCGTACTATCACTAAACAACTCGCCGGCATAACCCCACCCCTCTTGATCTGCAGGCTTACCATCATCCACCAATGCAATGGTGATATCTGAGTCAGTATAGTTACCATCGGCGGTATAGGCGCGGACAGTGACCTCATAGACACCATCAGCATTAGCATCACGGGGGTCTTCGTAGTTCCTCGACTCCCAATTTAACTCGATCGATGACGAACCCCAGCTGTTATAGACCGCACTAGAATCAGCACCGCCAATCACTTCAATCCTAGATATCGGGTCATAATCTGGGTCGGTAATATCAAGCTTAATAGAGCCCATACCGTTAGCATTTTCGTGCCAAGAGTATGAGGTCTCATTAAAGACAGGGCCGCCTATATCGGCACCGTATTGACCACTATCGGGATTACCATCAACGGTCACCGAATCATCGCCACGACTGGTCAAGACAATATCGCTACCATTAATCCCCGTAACAGTATCGTTGCCAAAACCGCCCAGAATAATATCATCTGCTGATGGAACACCTTCCAATATCAACGGGTCGGTAGTTGATAAAGCAAAATCTAGGAAATTTAATTCAGAAGCGGCAACGCCCTGGACCACACCTAAATAATATGTATCTCCATCTTTTTCATAGGAAATAACCGAGTCACCTTCAAAACCGGCAATATCATCAGTCACTGAAATTTCAGTGACTGATATATCATCACCCACCGAAATCGTATCGTAGGTATCTTGGAAATCGACAATAATGTCGGCCTGAGTAATATCCTTTGTGGCATGCTCAGCATCGATAACAAATAAATCGTAACCGAAGTTAGAGCTGTCTTCACCGTAGTAGTTATAGTTACTCTCACCCAAATCACCGTACAGAGTATCCTTGCCTGCACCACCAACTAAGATGTCATCACCGGAACCACCGTAAAGGCTGTCATTACCCGCATCACCCGATAAGTAATCCTGACCCTGATCACCCAACAGCACATCATTACCATCACCACCATATAAGGTGTCATGGTCGCGCTCATCACTGCCTTCCTGCCAGTACCAGTTGTTATTATTGACCTTATCACCCACCAACCGGTCATCACCCGCCAGGCCATACAACGTATCATCGCCAGTGTTGCCGCTAAGGATATTATCCGCACTATCACCCGTTAGAACATCTGCATAGCTAGTACCGGTAATATTTTCGAAGCCTTCAGCAACGCCTTCATTTACCGTGTATGTGATACCTTGATATGTGGCCTCATTAGGGTTATCCGTTATGGCAACTTCAATATCTTGTGAGCCAACCTCTAGATAGGAGCCTGTAGTACTATCGTACTGTTTATACGTCAGCGTAATCTCATAAACATTATCGCCGTCACTATCTTTAGGCGATTCAAAATCAGGTTGTTCCTTAAATGTCAATTCCCAATTATAAGACTGGAACGCCGCAGCATCTGTGCCTGAAATTTCAATCTCTGTACCACGCCCACCACTGATTAGCGGCAATGGAACATTCGTATGCCAAGTTCTAGGCTCCTGCACCTCAACACGTGTTGCGCCATTCGCTAGTGCCGCACCCACAATTGAGTCATCTTGATCCGTCACTTCTACGGTAATATCCAACTCTGAGATATAGCCCTTCTCATCCGACACACTGACTTGTAATTCATAAATATTATCTGCATCCGCATCGACAGGATTTTCATAATCAGGCGTGATACCTGAATAACTTAGGTTACCACTAGAATTCAAGCTAAAGAGCGCTTTATCAGCACCACCAATTAACTTAAAAGAACCGTAGGACTGATCATCGATTATGTATCTAGACAGGTTAATAAAGTCATACGTACTAAATGTTAGCTCTTCTGGTAACTCAAAGTTACTCTGACTCAGTGTAGGCGCAGTACTATTAAAGTAACTGGAAGAAGTATCTCCCCAGTAATTATTGCTTCCTGAGAAATCTAACGTATCGCTGCCCGACCCACCAACCAGTGATGATTTGCTCGATAGGTAACCTGTAAGTACATCATCCAAATACACTTTAACGCTGTCATCGCCAGCGCCAAGATCAATACTATGCGCTAATCCACCAAGTGCTTCGACCTGATCATCACCACCTTCAGTACTAATGGATAATGTGCCAAGCGAAAACTTGGCCGTACTTGAATCATAATAGGTGTTAGCGTTGATCTCGTCCCGCTGTGAACTACCGATAATGGTTAAATCTGTCGCTGCACCACCGTGATATGTCTCTTGCAAAGAATTCACATCAAGGCGAGAGGTGCCACTGCCATCAATAAGATCGCCGTTTGACTCCTGACGATGGCTATACATCAAGGCAGCTTTATCCGTGGCAGAGTAAAGCACGCTGGTCAGTGAACTATTGATTTCACCATAGTTAATGCTGAACGATTGACCATTAATATCCACATCTTCAAAATTGCGGAACCTTAAGATACCACCCGATTGATCGACCAGAATAAATTGACCGCCTGATTTACTAGGTGAAGACCCATTACTATAAAGTAATGTTTCAATGTCACTCAATGAAGACAAGGCATCGTAAGACAATGACAGTTTGTCATCGCCTAAACCACCATCGACTAACATGCCATCGATTGTGCTCTTGTTGTCCACAAGGTTAATCGCAAAGTCTTGAGCAAAGGCATTGCCATTGTAGTCTGTGGTGCTGAGGGTAAACTCAAAGATACCATCGCCATCCGCATCCGTTAGCTTACTCGCCGATGCTGGCTCTTCGCGGAAGCTAATCTGCCCATAATCCAACCGGAATAAGCCTGCATCTTCACCGCTTAAGCTGGCGTTCCACTCACCGAGATCCATACCACGGTACGTCAGCGGAATCTGTTGATTCTGCCCAACCACATAGGTAACCGTGCTATCACTAAACAACTCGCCGGCATAACCCCACCCCTCTTGATCTGCAGGCTTACCATCATCCACCAATGCAATGGTGATATCTGAGTCGGTATAGTTACCATCGGCGGTATAGGCGCGGACAGTGACCTCATAGACACCATCAGCATTAGCATCACGGGGGTCTTCGTAGTTCCTCGACTCCCAATTTAACTCGATCGATGACGAGCCCCAGCTGTTATAGACCGCACTAGAATCAGCACCACCAATCACGTCAATACGAGTTATCGGGTCATAATCTGGATCAGTAATATCAAGCTTAATGCTGCCCATACCGTTAGCATTTTCATGCCAAGAGTATGCGGTCTCATTAAAGACTGGGCCGCCTATATCGGCACCGTAGAAACCACCGCCAGGATTGCCATCTACATACACGATATCATTGCCAAGACCGGCTAAGGCAAAGTCGCTACCAGCACCGGTATAGATAATATCGTTACCGGTTTGGGCAAGAATATAATCATCGCCATCACCACCAATAATGGTATCGTCTCCGAGCCCGCCTACAATACGGTTATTACCTGAACCGCCATCGAGGTAGTCGTCACCGCGGTAACCATACAGATGGTCATCACCAGACTGGCCGTAGAGGCTATCTTTATCTACACCACCTAAGATCTTGTCGTTACCGCCGCCTGCGTAGATCGTGTCGATACCATCGAAAGTCGCGATAATCTCGGATGCGTCAGTAGTTGTCTCATTATCATCGCCATCGGTAAAAATTTTCACCGAGGCATTGGCAAAATTTGAGCCATTATCACTACCAAATATATCGCCAATCGTTTCTTGCGAAAGACCGATATACAGCTGATATTGATCACTCACTGCTTGCAACAAAGTCGATGCGTCCTTACCAGATGGATAAGTGCCGTCGGCATTAATCTCTGAGCCAATAAAGATCGATGGATCAAAGGATTTAGTGGCAGCGTTTGCTGTCATCAAGTTGCGCGCGTAAGACTCGGGACTTAGAGTACTGACAACCGATGTAATTTCTTGCCTAGCAACATCAATCAGCGCCTTATAAATAGCAGATAAAGCAGGCGTGATCTCTGCCACAGAAGAGGCAATAATGGCATCAATATCGACGCCACTCGTATTTAACTGGCTGTAATTTGAGGCTAACTGGGTCGAGATATCATCAAGTACTTCTTGCAGTACATTATCTAAGATGGAATCTAAAGTGGACTGATTGGCAATTGAGTCTGAACTATCGTAAATCGTAATGTCTGCATCGCTTTGTGTCACAATGCCAGCAGTGTTGCCAAGAATGCGAATACTCACTGTTTCTTGGTCTTCAATATTGACGTCTTCGACTAATGACAAGTCAATCGTCTCTGAAGTTAAACCTGCCAAAATGGTAACCTGACCAGTACCAAGCGTCACATCGTCTGCCGATGCGCTATCACCAGACGCCAAGTAAATTTCATAATCGACGACAATATCTTCTGGGGCTGATTGATTCAGCGAAACCACCACCGTGGGGTTGGCATCACCCTCAAATACCTCGCTGTCAGCAATCGATAGATGCAGGGGTATATTATTGCTCAGCACAACACTGGTAGAAAAGCCTGAGATACTTTGACCATCACTACTCTCGATAGGTAGATCAGTATCGATCGCGAGATGATAGTTACCTTCAGCCAGCAACTCTTGCAGATCAATACCAGGCAACTTTTCAATCAGGCTAGCAAGCTTAAGATCTAAAGAAGCAGGCATTTGTGCGCGGTGATTAACCAGAGCTAGGACATCAGCATCGGCATTTTCTACGGTAAGAGATGCACTCACACCCGTACCGGTTACTATCGATGCTGTAATCGTTTGTTCAGGCAATATGATTTGCGCATCTCGTCCATCACCAACCCATTCAATCTCGACGGTTAGGCTGATTTGTTTTTCGCCATTATTTACCTCTGCATCACTTCCATCAGTTAGGATAAAAGTAAATGTTCCGCTACCTGACCCATTGGGTACATTTACCAACGGCAGGCTGAGCATGGGCATATGGCTTGAATCGCCCTCAAGAATATTCTGCAAATTAGTAAGGTTCAAATAAGCCGTCTCATTGAGACTTGCTTGCCCACTATTGACTAACAGGCCATAACTTTGATTTACATTTTGCTGTTGTGCAACATTGTAATCAGTCCATGTCACGTTGTCGGATTGCAGGACAAAGGAGTTACTGTTATTGCTAATTGGGGACTTGATATTGTGGGCGATAATTTCCAAAAGGGAATCGGCTGACATTTTCTGAAAATCTGCTTCGCTGCGGCCTGCTAATGTGGGCAACGAATCACCCTCTTCTGCCAGCGCGGCTTGAACTTCAGCATCGAGATAATTCGCGAGAAAGCCACCAACTGCTTCCGTTGTATGGGCATAGGCCATGGCTAACTGATTGACCTGAAATACTTCCTTTGCAGCACCACTTACTGCCTCATCGACGCTGAGCATCTTCGACAGAGCATCATCGCTCAAAATATCCAGTGATGCTTGGGACTCAGAGCTGATACCCATAAAAGTGGCTACACGGTCAAGCGTAGCGGCCAAACCAACATCGGGATTTTCCGCTTGAAGCACAGAGGCGATAGATCCCAAGGGTGAGGCAATAATCGACCCTGAACCGGTGCTAGGCGCACCCAAGGTGGTAATAATCGGCTCGTTGGTACCAATATCAAAACCGCTTATCATTTTGAGCGGAGCAGTAGAGAGTGCTACAACACTAGGCAGAGTGAATTCACCCGTCGACGAGGTTACGGTGAAAGGCTCATCGGGATCAAGTACACCATTATTATTAATATCTTGGAAAATAGTGGCACCGGCCACATAACCATCAACAATGGCGCCACTAACACTCTCAGCTACATCGTTAATATTAAATTCAATATTTTTTACAACAGATTTGCCGGCTGCATCTGTTGCTTGTACTTGCGCACGGTAACTCGACTGCGCTTCATAGTCAGGCGTACCGTCGAAATACAATTGATTGTCAATAATTTTAAAGGATGCGTCATCCCTACCGTTGCCTGTCAACGTCAGGCTAATCTCCGTATTCTCAGGGTCACTCGCAATCAAATTGGCCACTAAAGGATCAACCTGATTTTCATCTATGCCATCCGATACCGCCTCAATAGATAGCGTCGGATTAGAATTTACTACCGCCAATGCCTCATTAATAGTATCAGCGTCACTAAGCTCAATCGTCACAACTTCGCCCGCCAAAGCGGATTCAGTAGCCGATAAAACCTGATCACTCAACGTTTGCATAGCTAGCTCAATAACCAGCAAACTAGCATCGCCCTCGAGATCTTGTAACGTTTCAATGGCATCATTGACATTAATAATAGCATCTACAAGACCGTCTTTAATTAGCTCAAATGCGTCCTGTGAAATATCTTCCGCCAACGTGTCAGTAAAATTTGTCAGCAGAAGTTCAACACTATCCGTTGAATTAAAACTAAAGGCCCCACCATCATTGATTTTTTCTTGAACTGTGATTACCAAGGTAGAAAATGCGGCATTTTGCGCGTCAGCTAATGAAACTCCATTACCCGAAGCCAGCGAGGCAAGGGCTGTCACTGTAGAAAATACGGTCAACGCTGCCTTTTCGTAGGCCAAGGCTTGATCGGCATCCACACCTTCCGCAAATGGATTAAAGGAAGCTAGATCTATATCAGCAGGTAGGTTAAGTAGGGTTTTAATTTGGTCATCGTTAAGACCATAGGTTGCTAATGTTGTTGCAGGTGAAACTACGCCGTAGCCGCTGGGCGCTTTAAACGTGAGGCCCGCCCCAATAGCTTGGGCAGTTAAGGTGTCAATCGTCTGCTCATCAGTCAGCGCCACAATGGTAGAGGACTGGCTGGCAAGCAGAGAAAAACTTCCATCTTCTGCCGTTCTAGTGAAAGGCTCATTATCGTCTAGTATGCCATCTCCATCGTAATCGGCAAATACAATGGCATTACTCAGAGGGCCTTTGGTAACGTGGCCTTCAACACTAATATCTGATGATGACTGCGATGCACCACTATCAGTTGTAGCACCGCCGGCTGCATCACCACTGGCATCATCGGCTCCAGCATTGCCCCCATCGCCACCGGAAACATCTCCTCCAGCATTGCTCCCATCGCCACCGGAAACATCTCCTCCAGCATTGCCCCCATCGCCACCGGAAACATCTCCTCCAGCATTGCTCCCATCGCCACCGGAAACATCTCCTCCAGCATTGCCCCCATCGCCACCGGAAACATCTCCTCCAGCACTATCGCTACCATCGGTATCACCGCCACCATCCGGTCTGTTTGTTGCCGCGATATCTGGTTTAACAGCGGCACCGCCACCACATGCTTGGATTAATAGCGCTAAAAGAGGAAACGTTATCTTTACACTTTTAAGCGGCTTAAATTTAGAGTCCATAACCACAATCCCCATTGAATTTAGTAATCAGGCGCACTGTAAAATGCAAGGCAGTGATAGCCCAGCCAAATCTCACAGGGGCTAAATCCTTGGTCATGCATCCTTATAAACATATAAAGCTAAATTTCTCGCGCTAATAATCGACAATTTCCTAGGTGAGCAGGCCCTCTGCTGAGCGCGTCATCTGCAATCTTAAGGCTTAGCCTCACTGCAGCATTTTCCGAATCCGGAGCACCACAGGCATTTGCAAGCTGCACATCTTTCAATATTTGCAACTTTTCGTCATTCTACTGGATTGCCCTTCAAACAATACCAGAGATTATCCATATATGCATAAATTTTGTCTACATTGGGGCAAGGATTAATGCTGATAGAACGCACACGTGATGATTACGGTACGCTAAACCTCAAAGTATGGCTACCACAGTGAGCCACAGCTATTGGAGAACTATAGCCTATGCAACTCCGGCTGTAACCTACTCACAAGAGAGAGAAAGGCGTTTGGCATTGTCAAAGAGACAGCAAGACTATTTGGGCCATTCATGCTCACAAGGGATGTTTTAATTCCAGATGAACTTCAATGCCAGAATATCCGTAATTTTAAGGGCTTGGTTCCGGTTTAGCTAAATGGCGATAAACCTATTTATCGCATACCATGATTTGGATTTGGATTTGGCTTCGTTTTGTTACTTTTTTAATCTAGCCCTGCCGAACCGCTCTGGATAACCGAGCGATGCCGTTGCGCTGGTAACGTATCAGCTTATGGGTATCCGCAGAGCGACGGGACACCGGACCACCCTTTCGCCGTTCTTGCCTTTGCATATCGGCAAAAAAAGATGCCATCTCTCGCACATCTTGGGGCTCACTGCCCGACGGACTAAGAAGCTCGCTAAAGATAGGGTTCGAAGTCTTCATATTCGCATCACGCAAAAACTCATCAACTGGCTCGGGGCTGGTATAAGTATCGTAATAGGCATCCATCACCCGTCGATAATTGAGAAGCCCCGCGGCGATATCGGCACAGGCAAAGGCAGAGAACCCCTCCTCCGAAATTAGATCGACAAGCGCCCTGTACTCAGACGAAGACTCAAAGTCGGGGGCACTGTTTAGGCCATGCTTGCGGGAATTTTGGCTGCTAGTCCGCTTCCCAGCCACCGATCTTGGGCCCGTTGATTTAAGTGCATTGTGGCGATTTGTAAGGTTTCTAGGATGGTTTGGCATCGAGAGTCAGCGCCCCCTTCACCGGCTGCTTTGACTCAAGTGCTGCCAGTTCAAGGTCCATACGCTTAATCAGGCGTGACTTATAGTCTATGGAATCGATACTCCGCTGAAGATGCCTCATCGTTTGGTGCTGACGATGAATCAGATCATCCACCATCTTGATGTGCTTGGACGCATCCTTAAAGGCCCTAACACGAAGATCAGATAGGGTCAGCTTCGACTCGGCGAGGATTTCATCAATCCATTCCGCTTCATCCTTGCCCGCGCTCCCATCCAAATAATTTTCAAGGGCCTCTGATACCTTACGGTTGTCATAAGTCTCAGTGTAGATTCCCCCCTTAGACAAAATCCTCGCCATCGCCTCAAGGAGCAGTAGCTCTTTATCGACAGTGTGCCTCCTAATCCACCAGAGACACTCATTAAGCTGACTGACCAGTGCAAACGCCAAGGGTGAGGGATTGTCTAGCTCGGATAAAAGACTTTGCAAACCAGACTGAAACTCAGCCTCAGATTCATCAGGCAAAAGTTTTGGGCTTGATAGGAAGGGTAAAAGAGACTTAGATTTATCTTCAACAGGCATAGCGACATCCACATCAATACTCAAGTGAATAGTATAAAGCATAAGCTAAAAGATAAAACAGATGGAATTTAGTCGTCGCGCTTGATACGCAGGGTCACGCCTGGGTTAACCAAGGGATCGCCAGTGAATTCAATACCTGCCTCTTCAAATGTACTTCTTATCACCATCAAATTTTTGGTATTCGCAATAGGGATACCCGGCTGCACCTCATAGCGCTTAATAGAAGCGCTACCAACCCCACTTCGGTTTGCGAGCTCAATCGCGCTCCAACCTAACATAGCGCGCGCTGCTTTTATTTGAAAAGACGATACCATTGACTCTACTTTATGATTCTATTAGAATCATTATGATTGTTTACCTATGAGTAGAATAACATGATTGACGATATCTTAGCCAAGTTTGATGGCGCCTTTGCAGAAAATACCATAAGGGCCTACAGGTCTGATTTTATTCAATACCAGACCTGGTGTTCACACAATAATATCGACTCTATACCGGCAACTGCCGACGCCATGGCGCAGTATGTTGACTACCTTGCCACCGTCAAAAAAAGCGCGACCATCCGCAGAAGAATAAATAGCCTAGGAACGGTACTAAAGCTCTCCAAACACTATGACCCCACCAACCAGCCAGAGGTCATACTCGCCATCAAGCGAATGCATCGCAAAATTGGACGGGCACAACAGCAGGCTACTCCACTCACCAAGCCGCTACTCGACCAGCTAATTAGCAACTGCGATAACAGTCTCAGAGGTTTAAGAAATCAAGTCCTACTAAGACTCGGCTACGAAACAATGCGCCGCCGGTCGGAACTCTGCGCCTTTAAGTTTGAGGACATCTGCCAAGCACCGAGCGGCAAACCGGCTATCCGACTTAACTTCTCAAAGACAGACCAATTCGGAACTGGAAAGATACTACCCATCAGCCAAGAACTGTTCGACTTATTAGAAAAATGGAGGACTATGATCAGCGCTGAAGGCTTTATTCTGAGATCAATTAGTAGGCATGGGCATTTTGGGAACAAACTACACCCAGCAAGTGTAAGCACCCTATTAAAAGCACTACAAAAGGACTTGAAAATAGACTCCGATCAACAACCGCTAAGCGGCCATTCCTTTAGAGTAGGTGCAGCACTAGATCTAATAGACCAAGGCGAACCCTTGGAAAAGATAATGCTTAGAGGTGGATGGCAGACAGATTCGACTGCCATGAAATATTTACGGAATTGGCAACTATATTGATTGCAGTTAGCTATAGATCCCAAAGAACTGCAAAACAGTCTCATGAATCTTGGATACATGACTACCTTGAGGAGGAGCAAACTCTGATACGCCCTCAGAAAAATAAGCAAAACCTTTACTCTGGTGTTCTCCATTTTTAATTGCCACGAAGGTAACTAGATCACCTAGCGGCGATTCTTTTCCTAAATTAGAAATCATGGTTTTATCTGTAATCTCTGATGGATAGGTCAACACCACAAAAATATCTTTACCCCTATTATCTATCTCTTCAAATAACCGCACTTCGTTATTGACAAGAATTTCGGATAACTGCTGCTCTGCTTTGAATGCCTGCTCTGTAGTATCAAATGAAACCAGAAAATCTCGAGTCATCCTGGGCACCACATCAGCAAATTCTAGCCCAATATTTTTTAAAAACGACGCATGATCTTTCAAGCGATAATAGAACTTTAATTGGTCATAGGGTTTTTGCGACAATCCCGTAGCAACTATGATTTCAGTATCTGGGAATTCAAGAAGATCCATCAGCATCTCGTCATAAACTTTGAGCATTTCTAAAAATGGATCATCGGCTTGGCCAATATACCAAGCTGGATTTTTTAATTCCGGCGAATCAATATATGGTGAATTAAAAAAGTAATGGTGCTGAATATGGGCGCCCGAATTTAGAAACAATGTTGAGAAATTTGGACTTTTTCTATTATATAAATTCTTATGAATTTCATACAACAACATATCCAAGAATAAGGCCTTTCTCCATGGCTTTCCAATAGCATTCAGAGCATATTTTGCCATTGGGAGATATCGAGATGGTCTTACAAGGGCAACAAAAACTAAGCCCAAGTTAAAGATGGTTTTAAATGTTAACTTTGACTGCGAGTTATCATTTACAGCCTGAACAATCGCATCGGTAATACTTTTACTAGCGAAACTATTATCGCAAGGAGTTTTTGTCCAGGGATCAGGTATAAAATATGCTGGGCTATTTAGTTTGTTGGAGGCATTCATAGGGCTCACAGCCCCAACAGAGAAACCTGCTTTTTCAACCTGTTCGAAAAACTGCTCATCAGATGACTTAATGAAATCACCCAATCTAAATACTTTGTGCTCCTTAAAGGCCTTTCCTGTATGCACAGATGGCCATTGAATCCAAGGTTCTAGGTTTTCATATTCAGGTTCCGATTCAGTATGTACGATACCTCTTTCAATAAGCTTTTTGAACCCCGGTAAATACTCACCTCTTTCAATATAGGTGGTTGCTGTATCAAAGTTGATTTCATTAAGCTCTATTAAAATAAGTCTACTATGCATTTTCTTTACCTCTAGTAAAGTTTGCCAAAATTTCAGGCAATTGCTGACAACTTCTTGATGAGTAAGTCTCTGTATCTATATCTTCACAATTAACGTGACTGTAAGAAGTATCACTAAACAACTTAACAACTCTATTTGGTGTAAGCTTTAAATCAACTCTTCCAAAAAAACCCAATACATATAGGGAATGAGCAATAATTTTCAAAATAACTGATAAAAATGGTATCCGAACTAACTTGATAGAACGCCCAGAAATAATTTGAATCATTTTTGATACGGTCAAAGACGGTTTTTCAATCGTTAAGTACTTCCCAGAAGGAATTTCACAATTTACAGCATCAATGATAAATTGTGTAAAATTTGGTAAGTATGTAAGGCTTTTAATGACATTAATTTTTGGGATAAAAGGAATAAATTTAGAGATTGTTTGAAGCTTTCCGATATTAGTATCTGATCTTGGATCGTCAGAAAAAATAGCAGATGGATATAGTATAGTTAGCTCTACGTCATGTTCATCACACCATTTTTGAATTATAACTTCTTGAAAATATTTGGTGGCCCTATAGGCATCGTCACAACTAAGGTTATCGGAGTAAGGTATATTTTGACCATCCAATGCAGCAACTGAACTTACATGTATAAATTTTTTAACACTTAGACTATTTAAAGCTTGCGTGAAAATCTGGTGACACTCAACATTTAGCCTGTAATAATCCCTGGCAGTCGCTCCAAAATCAAAGCGAGCTGCTGCTAGATTAATAATGACTATTTCCTCACCCCTGAATTGACCCATGAAATCCTTAAATTTAGAGCTTTCGATACTGCCTTGCAAATCGCTGTGCTTTGAAAGAGACTGATCAACACCAAAAATAGTTGCATTTTGTTTCAAATATGGCACTAAATTAGATGCCACATAGCCAGATGAACCTGTTACTAAAACATTCATAATGCCACCTTAATGAATTGACAATATAATAATCATCATTAAATCACCATGCTAATATTTTGGATGCTGCTTAATTTAGACGTTCGATAGACTTTATGATTCCTTCATGCCAGTCAGAAGCATTAACCATAAAATCAGATTCAATTAGACCAGAATCCAAAACCGAATATTGCGGTCTTCTCGCTTTTGTTGGAAAAGAATTCGAATCTATCGCATTAATTTTCCTAGGAAATGGCATTCGTCTTATTTTTGCTTCCCTAAAAATTATTCTTGCAAAATCATACCAAGAGCAAGGCTGATCCCCGCAATAATGATATAGACCAAAAATCACTTGAGAATTTAGATAGGGTATTATCTGAACAATTACTTTCGCAATGTCCTGTGCGTAAGTAGGACAACCAATTTGATCACTAACAATGCTTAATTCATCTCTTTCAGATCCGAGTCGCATCATTGTTTTTAAAAAATTGTTACCATACTCACTAAATAGCCAAGCTGTTCTAATGATTATATGTTTGCATTCAGAGGACTGAATCGCCAACTCACCCTTTAGCTTGGTGTCTCCATAAATACTCTGAGGATTAGTTTTGTCATCCTCTTTATAAGGAATTTTAGAGTTACCATCAAATACATAATCAGTTGATACATGAATCAAGCAACAAGCCAGTTTCTTGCAAACTTTTGCAATATTGGCAACAGCGAGATGATTTATTAGGTTAGCAGTTTTTTGATCTTCTTCAGCTTCATCAACTGCCGTGTAGGCCGTAGCATTGATAATTACGTCTGGAGCCATGTCTAAAAGTGTGATTTTAGTAGCCTTAAAATTGGTAATATTTATTTTCTCTCGAGACGTGAACACAACTTCATAACCTGAATTTTCAAACTGATCATACAGACACATGCCGAGTTGGCCATTGCAACCCAAAACAACAACTTTCATAGCTTTAAATCAACTAGTCTTGGAGCCTTTGAGTCTTTATCAGATAACTTGGGATACTTAATCGGCCAAGAGATATTTAGATCTGGATCGTCCCACATAATACTTCCCTCGTCAGAGGGGTAGTAATAGTCGGTGCATTTGTATTCAAAATCAGCTGTGTCTGATAAAACTAAAAAGCCATGGGCAAAGCCTGGTGGAACCCAAAACTGAGTTTTATTTTCCTCTGATAGAATTACGCCCTCCCATTGACCAAAAGTTGGTGAACCTTGCCTGATGTCCACAGCAACATCATAAACTTCACCCCTAACTACCCTAACTAACTTACCTTGAGGCTTGGTTTTCTGATAGTGCAGTCCACGCAATACTGCTTTTGATGAGCGAGAATGATTATCTTGTACAAACGGCAATGTTATCCCCGCGAGCTCAGCGTATCGGTCAGTCTGAAAGGTTTCCAAGAAGAACCCACGCTCATCCCCGAAGACTTGCGGTTCAATGATTACGCAATCATTCAATTTGGTCCTAACCACATTCATTTGTAGCCACCTGCAACTTTTAGTAAATATTCACCATAACTAGTGTTTTTAAGTGCCTCTGCTTGACTAAGCAATAACTCTTTGGGTATCCAACCCTTGTGAAAGGCTATTTCCTCTAAGCAGGCGACTTTCAGACCCTGCCGATGCTCAACTGTTTGCACAAACTGACCAGCTTCCATCAAAGCGTTATGAGTACCTGTATCCAACCAAGCAAAACCACGTCCAAGCAATACAACTTTGAGATCTCCTCTAGTCTGATAGGCTTTATTGACATCAGTAATTTCAAACTCACCTCGAGGTGACCGCATAATTGACTTGGCGATTTGTATGACGTCATTGTCATAGAAGTATAAGCCTGTGACA
>Ga0209304_1000817_pt1 | contig 20749 bp, 19 predicted proteins | sample COGITO_mtgs_1004_4_FD_184789 | JGI IMG/M metagenome (GOLD analysis project Ga0209304, IMG submission 184789) | Pelagic marine microbial communities from North Sea - COGITO_mtgs_100423 (SPAdes) (version 2) | ecosystem: Environmental > Aquatic > Marine > Epipelagic ...
GGCGGCGGCGACGGCGGCGGCGGCGACGGCCGCGGCGGCCAGGGAGGGGACACCGGCGGCGAGAGCGGGGGCGGTGCAGTTGGTGGCAGAAGTGGCGGTGTCTTGGGAGGCGGCGGCGACGGCGGTGGCGGAAAAGATGGGGGGGGTGATGGCGACACGGGCGGTGTTCCGGGAGGTGGTGTTGGGGAGGATGACGATGGAGTCTGTGGGGGGGCGGTTGGTGGCCATACCGGCGGTGCAGTTGGTGGCCGAAGTGGCGGTGAGGAAGGCGGCGGCGGATCCGGTGGAGAGACGCGGGGGGGGCGATAAAGCGGCGGCGGAAGCGGCGGCGGTGTTAATACCGTGTAGGTGATATTTTGCTCGGTGGTTAGTATAGGAACAATGTCCTGAATTCCAATGGGCGTTGCATCGCCGGTAAATACAATACTCAATTGTGTTGCATTGGGGGTTTCAAAATCCGCGGACCATGTTTTTGCCACAGACATAACAGCAGATGCGATTTTGATGTCAGACGCTGGAGGCTGCGCCGTGTCGTTTTGGTACTCTCGATCGTACAAAATCACGCTGTATATCCAAGTTTGGACGACAGCGGAGCTGATACCATGTGAGACTGCCAGTGACAAAAATAATCTCTTGTCGGATTCAAATGTGTTCCGGGGAGTGGACATCATGACCTCCACGGTGGGCACATTATCGTTAGCATGTAGATCCAGTCGTCGTGCAACGTGCTTGCGTTCGGCAATATTGGTCATCACTGCCCACGGAGCCGCGCGGGTTAGCAGATCGGTGAATTCTAGCACGTCGTAGCCTGCACTTGGTAACAGTGAAAAGACTGTGATGATTCTGGCGTGCGACGCGCGTTCGCACGTATCCAGGCTTACATTTGACAGCAAACGTGCCAAATTGGAGATGTTACCATCAGAAGCTCCTGTGCCGACTCTAGTTATCGCGTGTAGCCCCATACACTGGTAAGCCGTCGCGTTCCAGGAGTTGGAAATTGTTCGCGCGAGACCCAACCCCGTTGACTCGATGGACAACAACACCGCACCGCAGAGTATCAAGGTTGCACAAAGACAGGCAGCAAGCAAATGCACGATGCGGGTTTTGTTTGCCTTCGAGAACGAGGTCGCTTTTGTTTTTGCGAAACCGACCCTGTCTTCGGAATGACCTTCGGCCACCGCATGCTGAAATAACGACCTTAATTTTAGAGGCGCTTTTTTTTTCATCACGACGTCCGTGACCAAGGCAGTGTTTATTGGGCACACAGGTGTGCGCACAAAGACGACGCACGCGAGAACGGTGAGTTGGCTAGCGTAAAGTGGTCACGTGAAGTGCGGTGTTTAAGATCGCGACGCTCGAACGAGGACGCCTGTTTTGCCTTGTGTTGGGCGCTAATAAAAACCGCGAATGTGCATGTACACGGAGTGTGTGCAAATGGACGACGGGTACGTACACGCGGAAGACGGCCGGCCACGCGGGTCGGTATGCATCTGTTCGATCCTAGAACAAAGCGAAGACGTATTGCCTCTGATCCCCAAGCGCGAGGTCAACCACTTTCTGTCGTTCACAACTGGAGATCACGCAGATGCATACAAATATGTATGCGATTTATTTACTAACTTACATTGCGCAAATTCGTCGCCAGAGAGGCGTGTGGTAGTTTCAAAAATATTAGGGAAAAAAAAGGTTGCCGTGTGCGTGGCCCAAATGGAAAAGTGCATGTTTGCGCAAGACAAAACATCCCGGTCCAGGTGGATGGACCCATACGTGCAACTGGCGTGTTACGTCGCTCTCTACTGCGGCCAACATCGAGACGGTCTGATAGCTTCTGCCATGGATGCGGCTCTCGTGAGTTGGGACAAGCGGAAACTGTCGTCCATTTCAACGATGGTGGGCGGCAAGACCTCTCCGTTTCGGTTCACGTCCTGCCTGTTGGAATCATTCTCGCTACTAACCAACACGTGATCGATTCCGTTTGAGTTGGCTTCGTTGGCGCTTATCCGCACACACGCCACACCACAATTAAAACAAACCGAGAGCTGAAACTCTGGTCAAACACGGAAAACTTGATGAGGTAGTCGGGTCTGCGGTGTGCAGAGCACGACACCACGACTGGAACTCCATCTGAATTTGCCCACCAATTCAGTGGGTTGAAAAATATGCCATAGACGGGACCCGGCACCGTCAGTTTGCAACTCGCGAAAAAGCTCGAGCTGCCGCAAAAGCCACCAAACACGCGGGCTCGGGCGGAGCCCTCATTCGCCAACGCTCGCCAGGGCTTTTACCAGGTCCAGCACTGCCTCTGACGTGCGCATCACCCTCGACCCGTCTGCCCGAGTTCTAAACCACCGTGGGAACTTTGCGGCCAACGCGCTTGTGTTGACAGTTCCGTCTTCGCGTAGAACGTCTAGTAGGTGATTCGATGTCAGTTTTTTTAACGGAACGGACCATCTGGTCTTCGCGACCATATCGGGCGATTTGTCATGCGGCGCGTCTGTTGGTTCTTGGTGGTTAACTTGCAATTCCCTTAAATATATGTGATATGCAAATAAAGCAAAATTGGTCGACCAGAAACCCATCACTAGTATGCAAACGACGGTAAGGCATCTAAGTATACACGAGTTACTCGATTCTAATTTTACAGGCCCATTTTCGTAATCTGGAAGTTGCCCTCTGTGTAGATAGTTTAAATCGTCCCTGTAGTCTTTGTCGAAGCGGTATCCCCTGTAAGACATGTGGCAACACTGAACATGTATCTCTCGTGGTAGCTAGCGATGCGAGCGTTCGATGCTGCTCGGTCGATAAAGTGTCTGCGTAGTTTTAGTCCCACAGAACCGACCGTTCGTTCCAGAACACGAGCCGTTCTTCCGTCCAGTCCGACTCACTCGGGAATGTGGACATTCCGCCCACACTTGCTAGGTGTAATTCTCCAGCGGTGATTTGCGGAAACGCCTGCATGAGCTCGTCGTAGTAGTCGGAGTCGAGTTCCACATCTCGATCCCTGCGCGTCCGCTCGTAAAAAAACAAATCCGTTGCTTCGTCGAGTGGCACATCTGCGGCGTAAGCCGTCCTCGCACCGCCGCTGCTATGGTAGTCGACCAACCCGGGCGCGTTCGCGCTACGCCGCGTGTCCACCTTCACGCCCATCACCGCGGGGGGGGTCTGGCGTTCGCTCCCCAACGGCCGTACACGCTTCACTCGACTCGATCATCGTGTTATCAACGCTGGCCCCAAGGGACGAACACCCGGCGCTATGATGGACCAACGAGCGAAATATATCGCGGGCTCGCCCTCGCGAGCCCGCCGCGCCCTCGCGAGCCCGCCGCGCCCTCGCGGGAAATGACGGACGCGGAACAGGCACTGGAACTTCTGCGATGCGATGTACTCGATAGCTGCACGCTCGATAAATACATAGGCAATAAGCGCCCCAGGTCACGCTCGGAACGCGTAAAAAATAACTACGATGTATCAGAGGAAATGGTATGCAAAACGCTGCAGCGGGCGGTCGGGCGCCTTCTGCAGCGGTGCCGAAGAGCACAGGCGTCACTAGACTCCGCGAACACCGCGCGCCAAAGGGACGTTGTGCAGCATACGCAGACACACTTGCAGAGGTTCGGCAGACGACTGGACCTAGGTCCGTATTTGGACATGCAGATGCTATACATCGTTCCCAAGACGGTGAACGTTGTCACTGTGAGCGCGCTTCTTTGAGCACTGCAAAGCACCTTCTGACCCTGCAGTGAAATATGCCCTTCCGTTGCAGTTGGCTGAAGTCTTCCCGACCCCGGGATTTCCGACCAAGTTGCCACTGGATTTGAGGCTGATCGCGTCGAAGTGCGACGCAGCGTACTACGCCCCTGATCGATTCGCGGCGGTGCAACTGGCGTTTCAGACACCAAAGAGCAGAGTCCTCGTATTTCGTGAGTGTCTTGCGAAGCAGCCACAAGCCAATTTGCTAACCCAACCCACATCACTTCCCTTGCGGCGTCGCAGACACCGGAAGAGTCGTTGGAACTGGCTCATCTGGGCACATGGGTGCGAGACTTTCCATTGCACAAGCCCTGCACCAGATGGCGAGTCAAGCGGGTGTGTTCCTGACGCTCAAATCTTTCAAGGTGAGTCGCTGTAGTTCCGGCGAACCCGAAGCGACCGTCGTTCTCGCGTTGAGCGCACGGATGCCGTCCCTGCGTGCTAGGTCATCAACCAGGTCGGCGCGGTGGATTTGCAAGCTACCGTGAACTGCGAGCGTTTCGCGTCGGCACACAAAGCAGAAAGCCACTTTGACAGGCGAGGTGCCCGACGCCCGCGTCCGCCGAGCATGGACACCGACACGTCTGCCGTCGCGTTCAGGTCTAGCTTCGTCGGGCTGGCATGGAGGCCTCCAAGCGAGCCGATTTGCTGCGGTGTGTGTGCGCACACGAACCCGCCGCCCTGCCTGCATAGCCGAGACCTTTTCTGACCCGCGGCGTTTCCCGTTCGCAGAAATCTATGCGACAGGCACGCTGCTGTAGTTGCGGCGTTGTGTGAGTGTGTGTTAGCCACCCGATCGTCGGTCGATCGAGCATGTTGCGGGCTGTGATGCAACATCGACCGCTACTGCAGGAAAGGCCAACATCCCGGGCTCCGTGAGCAACCGACAGTTGCTAGCTTCGTTTGCGAGAGTGGCTCCTCAAATCCTCAAATTTTCGTCATCCGACGCCACGGGCTGCGGTGTACCCGAAAACGCGCCCGTGCAAACGACGTGAAGTGTGGGTTGAGCGGCGCTGTCCGCATTCGCAATCTCCGACCAACGGCCCGGCTGTGCGCATTGGCGCCAGCCGCGCGTAGGCACTGCAGCTGTCGATCGACCTGGCAAATAAACAGCGCCCCCGGTTGATGATGAACGAGCTGTGACGATCGACTCGACGTGCAATGGGCGACGACAGTGGCCAAGCGTCGCGGGGCGTGACGCCGCTGCTCGCTCTACGCTCGTCCGAATACTGCCCTTTGCGCCTCAAGACCGAGGCAACATTCGCTCTCCCGGAAGTCGGGGCCATGGATAAGGAAGGCAGCGAGCAAGTCCACCCCCAACCCCGGTTCACCGCTCCGCAGCTTGCTCCGATGGCATTGGGTAGCCCCGCCGGATCATTTGCAACCACCGCGCTGATAATCATAAAGATATCACAATTTTGCATAGCGTCGTCTTGCATAGTTTCCGCGTTGATCGCGCTTTCCTACCCCAAAGCGCCTTCTAGATACCGGTTTCAGCTGATCCTGTGCGCTGTGTCATCCGTCCCTCTCCTGATGTACTACAAAGAACTGATATCGGTCCAGTTGTCAAAGAAGTGGCAGACGAACACTTTGAACTTGCAAATCACGAGATACTCGTCGTGGATTGTTGTGAGTGGAGTGCTTTCTGTTTTACTCGTCCTGTTCAGAGGACCGTTCGACAACGAGTCGAAAATGGTGGTTGGAATGTCGTACGAGTCGTGGATAGTGGCAGCCCCCATTATGTCGGCCGCCTCCACGCTGTCGTCCAGCTTGTTTTCGTTTTGCATCAGAAAAACATTACTCCACCGCCACGCTGGGATGCGGCTGATTTTCCTGGCGTGCGGCGTTTTTTTTCTTGTGGTCTGCATGACTTCCGGCTCGCTCTTCAACTACTGTGTGTACGAACGAACAAAGTACGGTCCCGAAGAATCGGGCGGTCGCAGCCCAGATGAACGACAGATCTCCATACTCATGAGTTTCACCTGGACGCTCTATAATTTTTTCAGTCTCACGCACATGATCAGCAACATCACCCGGGACGTCCAAAAGATAGCTCCCGCGCATCCCGTGATCAGGAAGCTACGTGCTTGGACCCAGCTCGACACAGACCGATCCATAGCGTCAAAACTCCGTCTCGGCGAACAAGCCGCCCTCTCGATAGTCGACTGCCTGAGTATAACGCTGCCGTCGGTGGCGTCCTGTGTGCTACTATTGGAAAGCATTGATTGAAATGCAGGTGTTTGTCGTCCCGACCGCGAAAAATCCGCAATTTTTAGAAAAGCCGGAACGGAAAAAGTTCCCGCCGGAACTGCACCGGCGCCAGGATGAAAACCCAGGAACTGCACCCATGGATGTTCGCGCGCGCCATTCGCAATCGTTGAGGGTGTTTCATGACTGTAACATCGTAGCGTGTGTGATAAAACAAAAACGTATCGGCATTCCAAACGCGGGATGCGTCGAGTATCGATGTGAAAACAACTGGCAGCAGCTGTTGCATGCTCTTTAGGATCTGCAAGAGTGCGTTTCACTCCTCGCCGCTGGAGAAGCTGGACCTGGGCGTGCGCGATTATCCTATACGCATAGGCAGCAGCGCTTTTGCCTCGTCGGATCTTGCCTCCCAGCAAATAGCCAACCTTGCGCGCGGCGGCCACGCTGATTAGTACTTGCAGCGCTGTTCCTGCGTGGATTTCGAATTCAACCATGTTGAATGAATTTCTAATATTTTACAAAACACAACCTTTCCATCGCCCACGTCTTTCACCCCCGCGCCGCTACGAAATAAGCCACGACCCTGGAGATCGGGAAAGTAGTGGCGGGACCCGTACACCACAAAACTCGCCGGGGTTCGCAACGATGGACTACAGCGAGACGTGCCGCCTCGACTGCAAATGGTACGCGCGTTCGTCGGAGTGGGAATTTATTTCAGCAGAAAATCACTGCGGTGGACAGGAATGCGCAAACGCGCCGAGTGGGATGGACGACAGCGCCTCTGCGATTGTTTTATCGTCTATGACCAGCGACGCTTCACTCGGCCCGCCTCGCCTGTGAGATACGGAACCAGGAGCGAGCTGCTTGGCCGGAATGGTGAATGTGGATGTCCGGCGAGCCTGGACATCCATGGAGTGCGTCGGCAGTCGAGCGTCATCGCTGCACACCGGCACGTTCCCGGCCTCCGCAGCGTTGACGTCGCTGTCCGAAGCGCTCTGGACGGCACAGAAACTGTCGTACTCGTCGGAGCCATTAGATCCGCATAAACTTCGACTGCTGCGCAATCGAACCCACACCGCTGTCACGAACTGCACCGGCGCCAGGATGAAAACCCAGGGACTGCACACCAGCACCCAAACAGAACCACACGACGCATGCAGACAACAGCTGCAAATGGCACCGAAACTGGTCTCCTGCGGCGGTCTGCTGTACACGAAAGCGGAGTACGCACACGCGAAAAAAACTGCCCTTGCGCATCTCTCGAATGCCACTGAAAAGGACGCTGGCGCACACAGCGGCCCGACGTTGATGAACACCGGCGTGGGCAAGACCGCCATCAACACCATCAAAGTGAGCACAACCGTGAAGAATCCAACGTCGTGCGAATAGGAGTACACTGCGCGCCAAATACCGCAGAGAGCAAGCGAAAGTCCGAGTGCGTTGAACACGAAGAGCTGGATGAATCCGTCTTCCCTGGAGCCGTCGGACAGACACGTGTGTCCAAGTTGCTCTACTACCAAACTGAACAGGTATATCCAAGGACAAGGTCGCAGAGCGTTAAAAATGAGGCCGGCTCCCCGCGCGCCTTGGATCTTGAACGCGTGCACCGTTCCGGAGAAAGCAACCGCAGTACACACGGCAAGGGTTCTGACAGACGTGACGTACGAGCTTGGCAGCAGCCAGCACGCCAGCACGGAGGATGCCGCGGTCAAGCAAGTGACGAGCGTCGACTGTATGCCGCAGAGGTAAAGCTCAACATTGTCGTACTCTATCCTCTGGTGCGCGACTTGTTTCTTTTCGACGAAGCACTGCTCCGTCGAGTCGGGACCACGCCGATGCGGATGTCTACGAGGGTGCATGGAGTGACGCCGGTTCATGCGGAGCCTCGGTGTCGATGAGTCGTCTGTCCGATAGCGGCTCTCCCCTGTGTCTAGGTTTATTGAGGCTAGTAGCGCAGCGGCACAAAGCGGGCCACGAAATCACGCGAACGGGTCGTCGAATTCGTCCAAGGAGCCCGCAGTCAAAAACTCGTGCACGACCTGTCGGACAAAATTGGGAGGGGCATCGATCTGCTTTGGGTGGATATTTATCAACTGTGCGACCGAGTTCTTTTTTTGTACAAACTCTGAGTTCGAACGCACTGAATTGTCACACACCAAAAGATGAACAAGGAAATACGCGATGTGCACACTGGGCTGCGAATTTTCGTATGAGCGGTCGGTCATCAAGGGCACGGGGCGAGAATGCAACAACCTCCTTGCAGAAGCCTCGGCCAGCCTCGGGATCTGCCTGTCGTGGTAAAAGCATATTCTTTCGAGGTCCATAAACAGGCCCGTCCACCAGCGGTCGTCATCGTGCGACATGGACTGGGGTGGCGTGTCTGGTCTACGGGTGCAGGGAATGGTCGGATCGTACCCCGTCTCTCGCATCACCTCGAACATCGCGCACGAAGTTGCCAGGTGGGACGAACTTGTGCCCAGCACCAACGCGCCGCAGCCCTTCATTTTTTGTCGCAGTGCAGCAAGCACGTGCTGACTTTCCTGGTCTTCAAATTGGCGAGGGGCCGAACTCGACTTGCTGCTACCTGCGATCCACTTTACAGCCGAGCGGGCAATGGCCATCGCACTGCGGTCCACCACTCTCAAGCCACACGAGTTTTTGTCCGGACACGCTCTCGAATGCTTCACCGCCACCTTCCAAATCTCCCCGACTTCTCTTCTTACATAAGCTTTCACATTCTCCGCCACCGGGCGCAACTCGTCAAATATTTCCTCCAGTCTCACGAAAATACGCCGTTGCCGTGCCAGCTCCTTCGCACACATGCCGTCTCCTTGCCCCTCCGAGTGTCCTTCTGCGATCGCAATCCGATCCACCAGTGACTGCGCTCGATGCACCGCGAGTCCCGCCTTCACCCCAGGAACAACCTTCATAGTCGCGCTGCGCTTTGCACTCGTGTCCTCTCGGTAACAAACGCTTTCTCCACGCGTCGTCTTGTCATCTCTGAAAGACATTTGTTTTTCGTGGCTCATAGAGTATGCCGCAGACATTGCCACCACCGCTCCACACTTGCAAGACTCTTGTCCGTCCGCGTAAAGCTCGATGGAAGCCTCTATTCCAGAACCGCAATTGTGGCAAGTCGCGGACCTAGAATTCGTCCACGTTCGCTTCCGACTCGCGACGCTCGTCTTGCTCGCCGCGTGCGCACTTGGATTCGAGCACCCCGTGCCGAAGCACGCGTACGTCGGGACGAGGAGCCCGTTCATGTCCAGAATATCGAGTATGGGAGTGACTCGGTCGGAGCACCCGTACAATTTCCCCGCCACGCTTGCGCGATTCCGGAACCCGGCCTTTTCTTTGGCAGCTGCAGAGATGATAGGACCCTTTTTGGCGTCTCCAAACGCCGATTTAGCTTTCTCGGACCGGTGGTCGGCCATGGAGCGGGGAACCCGGGGGGTCGGACACATTTTCATTTTACCGACCGACTGCGTTTTATTCCAGACTCCGAGCGATCCGAGCGGTACACCCACCTCGAGCCGTAGACAAATCAATAAAGCATGTGACGTGCGTCATTACCGTAGAGCAATCTGTCCCATCTCGAACGCCACGTCGGTGTTGTTTCTGCCGCTATATATTTGCTGATGTCGGTTTCATATAGCGAAACGAACCGACGGCTAGCTAGCTAGCCACAATGCCTGTTTCAGCATTTCATGCGGTGTTAGGTGTTAGCTGGTTTTGTTTTGCTAGTTGGCCACCTCTTTACCCGCCTCCGTTTCCACCCTCTCCCACGCCACCAAAATTGTACACTTTCCACATTTGCCTTACGGAAAATGTTAATTATGCCTATACGTATAATCATGGAACCCCTGACTGGCATGCATATACGTATAATTATGGAACCCTTGACTGGCTTTTTTGCACTCGCGCAAGATTTAATGGGGATTGCTTGCCACCTGTCTCAGGCTTAGATGAAGCAGCTTCATTTAGTGAAGAGTATGCTGCAGATCATAATGGAATGAATTCTTCAACACATGTTGCGGCTGGTGTATGTGAAACTCCCTGTCCGACTGATGAGATGTGGGACCTCAACGAGTGTGCATGCGACGAACATGGTAATAACTGCTCCCACCAGTACATCTATACTAGACCAGAGCCAAATCCAACAGTTATCCAGTCTGGGAGAATCCACCCCAGGGGATTGGGATCGGATACGACGTCTTGAAATTGTAGCAATCGCTGAGTAGTTCGTAGGCGGGTCTTGGCTACGACATGGTCATTGGTGAGTTTGAACGGTCCAGTTACCCCTTCCCACACCACAAAACATTCTGTGTTGCATGAAGGAACTCGTTTTTACGCCCCGCAACCCCTTTTAGCTGTTATGTAAATAATGATTCCGTGACTATCCCTACAAGACAAACGAACGTGCGGGTATGCCGAGTCTACAGGGATAATATTCACTTACGCGCATGATCATGCCCGTTAATTACTTAATTCATACCCGGGTAGGATCCAAACATTTTCCTGCCTATTTTCGTTTTATAACGTAGCCATATCAGAGAGAGGACGGGCGCCCCGGACGTCCAATCGACTAGATACGGAAACTTGCATAACATACGAGACAATCCAACACACAGCGGCGGCGCGCAGCTGGTTCGGGCCCGCGACCGGAAGCCGCGACAGCTTTCCCCTCTAATTCTATGCAGCTGCTCCGCGCTGTGCCTTAGGGAAACATGCATGGGCCGCGTCTTTATTGTTCACCACAAAGTTCAGCATGCTATAAAATGAACCGGCTGTTGTCGAGAAAGCAATGGCACAGACCTTCAACGCATTACTACGCAGCTCTTCCCGCCGATGCCACGGCACCGCTTTTAGCTGCTGTGCAAGGTCGCTGATGTTGTGTGCTCTTATGCCGTACAAAGAAAAAGGGAACGCTTTATCGTGTGGCGGCATGATCTGCAGCATTGGATCATTTGACTCGACGAGCACGGGTACTCCGCCCGAGCACACGGCTTCATTGAAGCGGTATGAGTGGGGGTGGTCTCCAGGCAGGACGAGGGTGAAAACGGAGTCAAAGATGCTGGCTTCAAACATCTCCACTTCTTGTTCTGCACCATTCACACGGCTTTGTATGACGACCTTGCGATTCTCGATGATCTTGTCATGGTACAACTGAGCGATGTGCCACCGCACGCGATTCTTGTGCAGCCGGCCCACAAAAGACATGAAATGCGAACGGTTGTGGAGAGGTCTATTCCGCTTTTGGTTGAGCTCGGGCGTAAAGTGGCAGTAGCTCGTGGATGGATATGGCAACGAGTAGGGGCGCACGCGACCTGTAAGCTTCATCACGCGCAACATCTCCAAGTCATGGTGTACCAAACCCATCGCTGCCCACAAGATACTTATATTTCTTGGCACGTAGCGTGCTAGTTCTACGATGTACTGCTGCCGCACAGGTGATGACATGTTGTTGTGAGTGCCCGATGTGTCAACTATGACGATTTGTTTCGCGTTGCTCAACTGCAGCCTCTGCAGTATTTTCGGAACAACGGGGAGGAACTGCTCGCGACATTCTCGAAGGCTTCTTCTGCCCCCCCCTCTGAACTTCCAGGTTTCTGCCTTTTGCTTGAAGATGTCTTCCATAATCACCACGCTTCCGTTTCTAGACACAAATGGATCACGGTGGTCAGCAAATTTGCTGGACGATATCACTTTGGGATTTTCTTGCGCTTTCACGATACTGCCTCCCCACCCCGTTGCAAACGTGGGAAAGAGTACGGTTTCAGCACTTTTTGCGTTTTGCGTGTAACAAGGCGTGTCCAACCAAATTTGCGATATCAGCAAAGCTAAGTCTTTACGATCGCAGTAGCCAAATGCTGGGAACATTGTCTCGAGCGTTGCCTCGCCGATAGTATGAACAGCTGTGTTGCACTTAATATCGCTGGTCAACATACCAATAGTATATTCGTTCGAGGGGCCTGATTGGGGGCAGCCTGTTCTTGCGGCATGTTTGGGGGCAGGCCGCCACAGAGCGACGGTTGATGCTCCCGTTAGGAAGCTAAGAATAATGATGCAAGAGAGGCGGTGGCCGGCCATGGAACGGGAAACCCCGGAGGGTCGGGCACGTTTTTATTTTATCGACCGACTGCGTTTTATTCCAGACTCGTAGCGATCCGAGCGCGACGCGCTAAATTTCGAGCATGCCCAGGGCCGGGAACCACCGTGGTTTCGCCATCGACGGTTTCTTATCGAACAGAGCCGCGTGCTGACTGCGCGCCGCCACATCGGAGGATGCGCCAGCGATGCTTTCGCTGTCTGCATCGAGAACAGCGGCAGCCGCGACCAATAAAGCCACTTTATTATAGCTAAATACAAAGCACCGCAAGGCACCGCGAGGCACCGCAAGGCGCCGCAAGGCACCGCAGGGCATGTCGGACAGTTGCTACCTCATTGTGCAACACACGACCGGCATCCTCAAAGAACCGGTGATTAACTCAATTTCGTCTATATTTCAAATGTCGCCCGAGGTGCACGTCGAGTTGGCGATAGGTGAATCCGCGGCGGCAGGAGGAGTGCTGTCCAACGTGCTTCGGATTTATGTGCGCGCCTACCCACAGGCCACAAGATTATCCCCGTGCAAGATTATACAAGCGTGTATATATAACCAAGCGTGTACTCCTCTTGCTCACACCAATCCAGATGCACTGTTGTGCTCTGCAGAACGGAGAACACGTCGAGTTGGCCCAGCGCACCGGCCTAAACCCAAGTTGCAAATACTACCAAATCAAGTGCAGCGGCTCGCAAGTGGACAGGATCATGCAATTTGCACGCGATCAGTGCGGAAAGCGGTTTTCCGTACCTGGCATGATCCGAAGCATTGTGTTTCCCAGAGTCAGTCACTACAACCAAGAAAACTGGTTTTGCGCCGAGTTGGTCGCGTTTGCTCTCAGAGAAGGCGGATTACTGTGAGCCCGACCCGATGTGCCTCCCAACATCTGCATGCAACCAACCACGCCCATGCGCGCCCGCAGGGCACCAGAGTCAAATCCGGGAAGCGCGACGCCGAGCGCTCTCGCTCGCGCATTTTCAAACTACTCTCCCGCCACCGCCAACCCGTACGTCCTCCGCACATTGGCGAGACAGCGCGACTCCAGGTCCAAGACACAGCACAAGGCCGGCGGAGAGAGCGCACAGCGCCTCATTCCCGTCCAAGCTGCGACTGCGCAGAATCCGTTGTTTTCAATGGGTATCAATACAAAACCCATAAAAAAACTGACTTTTTTTAGCATCACCGGCAGGAAGCCGTGAGATTTCATATTTAATCAAGAAATCAAATCTGAAAGCCGACCTCGCCCAGTTCGGCGGCGCCACGGAGTCGTTGCGCTGAGATGTGCACGCATCGTGCAGGAGCGTCCGGGAACTCTCTGTCGCGCCTGAGCCAGAGGCTGCAACTTGCCACACTTATCCACAACCCCACGGCTCATTACAAAATAAAAAAACCACGGCTCATTACAAAATAAACCCAACTTCCATACCGCGCACCACACACTGCGGGTTCACGCAAACTCCCAGGTAGACGCACACGCCATCTGTTGACATAAAGACCTACTCCCTGCACATAGTCCACCTGGGCAATTCCGGCCGTTGGCGCGGCGGGGTGCCCTCGCATATTTAGATTCCGACTTCTAGGTCGGAAAAGCGATATCCGCCTCGTCCGCGCATTTACACCGCAGAAGCAAATGCAGCGCTTCGGAGCTCCGCGAATCAATGCGAATTGCGCGGCCGGAACGCCATCTGTGACTGCGCGGCCAGTTCGAGTGAGACCACCGAGTTGCGCGCGCTCTCCAGACTCACCATTTCGCCACGGCGCCACCGGGCGTCCCCGGGAATGGCGTCGGCGCCGAAGTGGCCCTGCCCAGTGACCAACTGGAAACCAGTGGTCGACCAAGGGTTGAACTTTCTGTGGGGCCCCAGGAAGCAAAGCGAGTTTGCGCTGTTGGAAGTTGCGAAGTAGTCTTGCGTGCCCATCGCGAAGGGATCTTCGCCTTGGTGGATTGCGTCGAGACCCAGGACATCCTTGTACGCCTTCCAGCCCCTGGCACCGCCGGGGAACGTGTCGTTAGTAGTGCCGGCTTCGGCCTCCCACGGTACGCTCCGGTTTGCAACGCTGATCACGGTGTCGCGGTGACCTTCGTCCTCGTCGAAAGGCACGAAAAAAGCCATCATCGAAGCTGTCGTGTCCTCTTCGCCGTCGAGTCTCTTTTTTATTTCCGCGCCTGCCACACCCTCAGCCACGCCTCGACTCACTCGCTTCTTGTTCTCTGCTCCGAAATAAATGGTATTCGAACCAGCGACGTACCCAGTGCACATGATGTCGCGCATCACCAACACGTTCTGAGGTTTCGACACGATGGCCTTCGTGTTGCACGTGTAGTGGCCCTCGACGGTCTTGACGCTGGTGTTGGCTGAAATCTGCATGTCAGCTGGCCCAAACAAAGTAACGCCGGTATCTTCGCCTGATTTGGCGAGCACAGTCGACATGGTGGTGTGCTCGATGAACGGGCGCGCGACCGTGATGCCCATCGGTACCCAGATACCAGCGCCAGCCAGATCGACGAATAGCTCATACACATTCTTAAGTAAGAGAACTTCGTCGGGGTTGGTAACATCGATGGCATCGTTCGCGCCAGTTAATGCCATCAGATCAGCCAGAGCTTTGATTTTTGGCATCTCCCCCATTTTGCCAGCATAGACAACCGCTCGTCCAAACAGAACCGCAAGAGGGTGAACAGTAGCATTGGTGGTGACCCACTGGTGGAGTTTTGCGTTGACAGCTTCAGACCCGTCCCCCGTCCCAGCAGCGGTCGCATAGTTTTCCGTCGCGATTTTGAGTGTCGAGGGTTGGTAGGAACTTCCGGTAGCTTCATGGGCATATGGAATGAGAACACTGCACACAAGAGAGGTTCCGGGCGCAGCAGGTAGGGTTGCTATCAAATTCGTGTGGTACTCAGATGCAGCGTGGTCTTTCAACCACGTAAACAATCCACAAGGGTCTTGTGCGATGACAGCTTCGCTTGAAATTAGAGCAGCGCTCGCCGCGTCGTAGAATGTGAGATGGACGTGCTGGTCGGCGTTCTCGTCGTAGACGATGATGTCCATATAGCAACTCGGAAGCGGCACGCTTTCGTCGTAGCTGCTGGGTGGGGACATGCGGTAAAACTCCCCCACCTGCGTGTTGCGCTGCAGCAACTGCATCGATTCTTCGTCGGAGCCAACCTCGTATGGAAGCGACTCGAACACGCCCAACCCGCGAAATGACCTGGTTTCGTAACCTTTCTTTCCGTCTTCGAAGCGCGTGACCGCGGTCGATCCGCCTTCGCTGTATCTGATTTTCTCCTCTGGCGACATGGCGATGTACAGCAACAACTGCGGCGGCACGACGATCATATCCGGAGTCACTTGGTAACGAGACATGCGGCACTTGCTCTCCTCGACGGCGCGGTCGAATCCCAGACCCTGCTTTTGGACGATCCCGTACATCATGAGGTCGTGGTGCATCGCAGTCTTGATCGAGCGTCGGGAGCGCAGACCCTTCATGATGTCGTAGCGGAAGTCGTAATTGTCACAAGCCAAGTAAGCGTAGAGGACGTCGAAGTTGCACGTCTCCTGGACGCAGTACCGGATGCTGGTCAACTGATCGGTAAAGTGCTTCCGCCCCGCCTCGGTGGCGTAGAAGTCGCTCTCGATCATCAGCCCGATGCCGCGACGGACAACGCGTGCTCGGTGGTGGCGTCGCAGTGCAGTCTGCATACGAGACACCCCTTCCGGCGGAACGCGAGCCATCAGGCCCACGTTGAACTGGATCGTGTCCCACTCCACGGTAGTGCCTTCGACTTTGCGAAACGGGAGTGCGACTTCGGTCTGCCACTGCTGAGGGGCATGCAACACCAGGTTGTTGAGCGTGTCGCGCAGTTTGACGTTGGACCCCTGGTAGGCATCGGGGAGGTGGAAAGTGGCGGCGTGGTGCTCGCCATAGTCCTTGAGCTTTTCCGGATTGTTAGGCGCCCCCAGGAAGAACCCGATAGCTGCGATCTCGTCTTTGGGTGAGTATCCCAGCACCCGCGGCAACGGTTCGGTCGACGATGTCATGCCTCAGGTGACTAGATATCTATGCGGGTTGGTGTCTTCGACCAGCCTTCTTATATCTTGTGTGCACGAGCCATCTTCTTGCACGGCACTTAGCGCTGGCGCAGACCACTTGCTCATTCAGCGACAGGCATCCCCTCGGGCTTCCGGGAAGAGCTCAGCTCCAGTTCCGACGGACGAGGGAGAAGCGACCGTTCGAAGACACGCAGTCGGTGGATGGTGCTTCTCCAGACGTTCACATCCGCCCACCCGTCCGTCACAACGGACAGACTTCCGAACACCGTGCCGAAGACGCTGCACGTTTTCATCAGCACTCCTATGCTTATGCGCGATGCAGGTTCCTCTGCAAACAGGAGTGGCGACACCAGCAAGTAGGGCAGCAGCACGAAGGTCTGTCTGTAAGTCGATAACCAAACTTCGACGAAAAAAAAGGCAGCGAACAGGCGAATGTAGTTCGCGCGCAGCTGTGCGACCACGCACGACACGCGAGAGTTGCACCCGCCGCGCTCTTCTGCCTGCAGAACCAGTTCCGTGCGCAGGGCGGCTTCCGTCGACTGATTGGCCAGCTCCAGTCCGACCAACGGGTGCGCAACCAGAGCCGAGATGGCAAACCCCCCCAGAGAGCCCGCAGCCGCCACGCCCAAGAGCCAGCTGCCCGATGGCGCCCAGCTCGGTCGCACGGCGCCTCCCAGCTCCACCAGTGCGGGAACGAACGTGCACAGCGTCACCAGAGCGTCCACCAGACGCGACAGACACGTCTGCACACCAGAGGCGAACCGCAGGGTGTCCTCGTGCACTCGCTGTGCAGCGCCTTCCACCGGCCTCGCAGCCGGGTCCCACTGTCTGCTGTAGCTCAGCATGAGACACTCCCTCCACGCAAATACCCAACGCGACCTTGCCCATCCGCAGGCAGGTTGAAGGACCAGCAGCGGCAATACCACCAAGGCAAAGTCCACGAGGAGCTCCATCACGCGGTGGCGCATTTCTTCTAAATGAGTTCCGCTGCCGCTCCCCAACGCACCTGCAGTGCCGCCCGCTGCAACGTCGTAAAATTCGGAGTACCACTCTGCCATCCAGAGCTGCACCTGTGCCCTGTACACGGAGTCGAGCACGAATACCAAGAGGCCCGCCCATGCAGCCAAGCGAGTCCGCCCCGACTCCGCACAGAAGAACTCAAGCAGCATGGCACAGGCGCCTTCGATACCAACGAGCGACACCGAATCCTGAAACGGAATTCCCAATTTGGCTGGACCAATAGCGACTACACCAAGTCCGATGCGAGACCTAACAGCCATCCAGGGACATGCGGAGCAGCGGCAGCTGTTCTGGGACGGTCGTTAGATTTCCAGCAAACGAGGCGGTCGACGATCCCTGGGCATTCCCACTCCCCGGGCGCACGATTCCAGCCAAGGCAGAGCGTCTATCCGACGCGTACTTCTTGAATGCGACGCCCTTCTGCGACGCGAAATCGCGTAACCGAGCGAACTTGGAGTTTTTAGAGCCGACTTCACCCGACGGAACATCACTAAAAAGAGGGGCGACCTCGTTCATCGCATCGCCAGTGGGTGCTGTCGCACTTTGTTTCCACTGCATCACGCCAAGTGAATTGAGCACCAAGATAGTACTCGCAAGGCCCTCGCAGCCCCAAGCGATCGCATTGCCCAGCGCGCGCGACCCTTCGCTGTAGTTCGAGATGATGCTGTCTCCGTTCAACGAAGCCTTGACGACTCGCGCCGTCCACACACCCGACAGTGCTGCTGACGCCCAAGCCAACCTCGCGTTCCTAGTGTAGTTCGCGCACACCCAACGCTGGGAAAACAACGATACAGCCACCGCGTACCCGATCGCCGTCCAGAGTAACACGTGCACGTCGCGCTCGACTGCCTCCGAAGTATCGGCGACGCTCTCGGTCCCCGGGTTGTACACCGAAGCATGTAGCCACGATTCGATGCTCGAAGAAAGACTGAACCCTTCGCCCAGTACCGCCGCCAGCGCTGTAAACCACAGCAAAAAACCACTGCGGCTCGCCCTGTCGAATACAGGTTTGTCCTTGGTCTTAAAACCCATCACCTTGTCAAACGCCACCCCGACTCCCGCACTAGCCGCCACAAGAAACGCACCGGTCAGGGCCGCCATCCTGGAGTCGTCGGACGAGCCAAAAACATGGCCTCCTGTGAAGTCGTCGCAGTCTGCAGATAGCCGAGGAACGTCCACAACAGGGTACGGATCGATCGCCGTAGTCCACACCACAACCAACGCGACTGCAACCAGCCCCAGCAGGCGCAGGTTGGATTTGCTCGGCCGGGTGTCCGGCAGCATCGAAGTGGTCCACTTCCCGCTCTGCAACCGCCGCATCACCGCCGATGCGACATAAAATGCCGCCGGCACGCCACCGTATGCCATCCAGAAAACAGAGGCGAATATGCCAGGAAGCACCCAAAACATCGAGCTCCCGATGCGAAACGCCGAGAACACCCTCATCGCAGTTTGGGCCGTGTGCGATTCCTCCAGCCGGTCCTCAAACCAAGCCTTGTACATCAAAGAGTAGATTTGAAAGCTTGTTTGGAACCAGGAGACTCTGGACTTTCCAGCGTTCGCGCGCCGACTCGCGTCCGGAATTCCGAATAGAGCGTCTTGGTCGAAGTAACCAAACGTATGCGTCAGTTCACAGAGACTTGTTCCGCCATCTGGACCCGCAGCAACCTTTTCCAGACCCCTGCACCGGTCTGTCTGGTGGGCAAGTAGAGGTCTCGATTTTTCAAATTTTGGACTCGCAGTACCGCACATCTGGGACACTGTTTCCATTTTTTTCTCATTCGAGAAACAGCGGCCTTCGTTGCTCTCTCTGTCCCAGTGCGAGTAAATCCCCAAAACAAACAGCGTTGTCAATTGCGCGGTCGTGTTTATATCGTCATCCTTCATCCAAACATCTGTAGTGTCGAGTTTTTCAAAATAAATTGTCTTTTGGTTTTCTAACTCGCTTTGCAGAATAGCATTCATGTTCGGACACTGTTTTAGACCCAGCGGTGATTTCGATCTGTCGCATTCTGCTGTATCAAGGCGTTGTAAAAGAATTTCCAATGCCGGCAGGGCGCTTATGTATGCACGGGCGGTCCTCGATGTGACGTCTTCGCCCTCACTAGAGCTTCTGCCGTGCTTGCACACGAGTTTGCCAATCTTGTCGGTGGTGTTTGCATTCTTTGTCAGATCATGATCCATATAAAGCTTTTGAATCAGATCATCCAGTTTATGCTGGCTGCATACCGCCGACTTCGCCTGCACGAATGTGTCTTTGTCATTAGGAAACAGGGTGGGTCCGTATCCAAATGCGCCTAATCCCACAGACAGCTTCGTCAGGGACGGCGTTGCATATCTGCAGGGAACATCATTTGTAGTCGACTTGGCGACGTCCACCAAGTCGTGCGCAACTCCTACCCCGCACGCGAAGAATAGACCGAATGACACCGCAGACAGCGCCGCGGTCGCAACACAAATTACCAATTGGGTTGGTAACATTAACTCGACTGCAATGGAGCACTCGACGAACCTCAGATGAGTTCCTTTATGGAATGTCCGCGGACGACGACCAAATGAGTTTCGACTCGTACACACCAAAACTGCCGCTCGGATGTAGCGGCAGTTGTATAATACCACCCTTAAAGTTCAGTTCTAAATATATATTTTCGTAAAACACGCCTAGATCACTTTATACCACACATTCCCAGTTTTCACAAATCCGACGCTCGAAGCATTTTATATTACCTCATCTCAACACAGTCACGTGGTGTTTGACGAAACGAGATTACGGGAGATTGCAAATCCCAGATCTGAGTCCGGAAGGGGGGTGTGTGAGCCGTGCAAAATAGCGGAAATGTTGGGGCTCTAAGGAACATTCTCGATATTTTAAATCGAGCGATTACTTAGTGGAAATTCGAGATTTACTTAGTGGAAATTCAGTGACTCTGATTAAAAAACCAATCAACGTGATTAATACAGTCACGTGGTGTTTGACGAAACGAGATTACGGGAGATTGCAAATCCCAGATCTGAGTCCGGAAGGGGGGTGTGTGGCCCGTGCAAAATAGCGGAAATGTTGGGGCTCTAAGGAACATTCTCGATATTTTAAATCGAGCGATTACTTAGTGGAAATTCGATATTTACTTAGTGGAATTTCGATATTTACTTAGTGGAAATTCGATATTTACTTAGTGGAAATTAAGTGACTCTGATTAAAAATCAATCAGTGTGATTAAACCAGTCACGTGATTAAATCAGTCACGTGGTGTTTGACGAAACGAGATTACGGGAGATTGCAAATCCCAGATCTGAGTCCGGGAGGGGGGTGTGTGGGCCGTGCAAAATAGCGGAAATGTTGGGGCTCTAAGGAACATTCTCGATATTTTAAATCGAGCGATTACTTAGTGGAAATTCAGAATCTACTTAGTGGAAATTAAGTGACTCTGATTAAAAAATCAATCGACGTGATTAAATCAGTCACGTGGTGTTTGACGAAACGAGATTACGGGAGATTGCAAATCCCAGATCTGAGTCCGGGAGGGGGGTGTGTGGGCCGTGCAAAATAGCGGAAATGTTGGGGCTCTAAGGAACATTCTCGATATTTTAAATCGAGCGATTACTTAGTGGAAATTCA